>Ga0255761_10002984_pt1 | contig 15445 bp, 16 predicted proteins | sample 071ome_29_FD_179961 | JGI IMG/M metagenome (GOLD analysis project Ga0255761, IMG submission 179961) | Coastal salt marsh microbial communities from the Groves Creek Marsh, Skidaway Island, Georgia - 071407BT metaG (version 2) | ecosystem: Environmental > Aquatic > Marine > Intertidal zone >... | reverse complement strand
AGATGAATATTTCACGCGTCAGTAGCGAACAAACAGACCCACGCAGAGCCCTTCCAACGACTTCTTCCTGTTGGATGGGGTTTCGGATAGCCCCTTCCAATCCGTCCGAATTACTTGGTTGACGGATTGTCTAAATTCTGTCCAGATACACCTTTATCAATCGACATCATCGTTCTCAATGTCTTCAACCCTACTCTGCGAATAATCATTTCACCGATTAAAAATATCAGGAGAGACACTCCAAAATCTCCGATGATATCTACAACGAAAAACAACCAACGATGGCCGGATGGGCCGGCAGCAACTGCATAACATCGTATCATCCACGCTCGATGACTTTTGACTCTTCCCGCAAGAATTGCTCTCAATGCCATCAATGGCGAACCAACGAGTAAGGTTCCCCACAACAGATTTGTGAACACATTGAATGCCGAAAATCGATTGGGGAAAATGATGGTCATCGATAAAGCACTTATGCCTGTGATCACGCCACCCAGGATAAATGCATACCCGGCTTTTCTGTGTAGCCCTTTTCGTTTTTTGAGGACGTTTGAATTGAATGTAATTGGGGCACTGAACATGAGCAATGAACCGCCGACCATGTGCCCTAGAAGCGCCCATCCTCCGTTGAAGGCATGTTCGGTACGGTGCAACCTGTCGCCACAAAATTCAGCAGTTTCATCTTCGTCTGATTCTGGAGCAAGAGTATCGCAGTTATCGTAGACTTCCTCTGGATTGTTGAGATCATTACTCACGACATTGCCTGTCTGGGCTGAATTGAATACAATTGGGAGGGCGACCAAAACGAGAAGAATTGAAATCATTGTCGGAGTCAGGCGTTTGCCCATGCCACGACATTGTGCTTTCATAGTTAACCATTTAGGCACCCAACCAACACCCACGCGTGAAAAATGAAAGGATGGGTACCCATGCGACTAATGGTGGTTGGATGGGCCACCCTTCCAATTTTTCGAAATAGCCAAATTTCAATTACACCAACTCATTCGCATAATTGTGCGACCTGAGGAAAATCTGATTCTGGAAATTTGCCAGTGCCCAAATATTGCCCTTGCTAAAGATGATACATCCCACCCGTGCCATGAAATTGTGAATGTCCAAAATCATGATTCAAATGAATTCCAACTTCCTGAACCTTGGAATGGCAATATAACTCAAGCAAAATTACTTTTCATTTCATCTAATCCCTCTATTGATGAATCCGAAGCCTATCCAACGGTAGATTGGCCAAACCATCGTATTCTCGATTTTTTCCAAAACCGCTTCCACCCTGAAAGAAAATGGACTGAAGATGCAAGAAGAGTGCTCACAAAAGATGGAATGACATATGCGAAACGCAAGGTGCCATATTGGAATGAAACTAGGTCAATGGCCAGCGATGCATTCGATAGAATCGTAATTCCCGGTGAGGATTATGCTTTGACTGAGATCGCTCATTGTAAATCTAGGTCTCGAAAAGGTGTGAAATCTTGTGCTAAAACTTGTTTTGATTTGTGGATGAGCAGAATTATTTCTGCATCAGATGCAAGAGTCCTCATAGTCTTAGGTGACGAAGCAAAGGAAATGATGAGTGAATTCTTAGATATTGATCCTGAAATACAATTCAATGAAGGAGTGTTTCTAGGAAATGCGAGTAGAATTGTATTGTTTTTACCTGCTCCCGGTTCAAACAAAATAAGAAAGATTAGCAAGGTTTTCTCGGAAAAGCAACGTTCAATTCTAAAAAACGCACTAAACCATTAATCGATCAATTCGGATAAGTTGGAAGGGGTTATCCGATTACCCTTACAACTTCTAAAATATGTTTGAAGGGTGTTCAGTGGGCCTGTCGGAACGCTACGGTTGTGTATGCGGAGAGCAGAGAAAGACCATATGGTCAAGTGAGTACTTCTTTGAGTCGATCCTGCTCTGCAGCTCTTCGTATTTCCATTGCAATGCGTCGTCCACTGGACATTGGCTTTCGCCAAAGTGCATTTCCATATGGGTGACCAACATTGACATGGACATTTGTTCCACCGCCCAAACGAGGTGCGACATCATAGATGTAGTAATTCATGTCCTTGTCAATACAGGTTTGGAGACAAAATGGTCCGATGATGCCAGGGTCATAGTGCTCTTTACTTGCTTCAACGAACTTCTCTCCGAGGTCAAAAGCACGTTCCAAAAGCGATTCACGAATTGTGGCTGTGTTGTGACCTACAACGGTCATCTCTGGTATTTGTTGGTGAGGTGGAAGTGTCATTTGTTGTGGTGCAGGTAGTCGAACATGACCATCAAGTGATGATTCAAAGCGCCAATCAACGCCGAGCAACTCAAGTTGTTGCCCTTTTGGAGATAACGGGCTGTAAAAGAAATTGAGATTGAACACAGGACCAATGACATATCGTTCGATGCGAGCACCATCGAGTGATGCTTGGTCAATCACGCCTTGTGCCAGGAGGTCGCTGGATTTTTCCTCAAATTCTTGGTGTGAGCCACAGGTGAAGAAACCACGTTCAAGTTTTTTCTGTGCATGATGCAATTTGACAATCGATAAACAGTCAATATCCTCGGGGGACTGAATCGCTTCTGGAAATGGTAATCCGGCCTTTTCGAGAATCCAATAGTAATCTTTCTCTTCAGTTCGTTCTTCCATTCGAAGCATGTTGCGAGAACCGAACATCGGAACTTTGAATTTGTTTTCAATATCATCAATCGAGGAGTATGACGTCATTGAACGATTCGGAATATAGATGACGTTACGTTTTCTCATCTCTTCTTGCATTTTTTCGCCCATAATATCGTTAAAATCATCCATCACGATTGCTTTATCAACCATGCCTCTGACCACACGGCCTGAACTCGAGCGGTGGGTTTTGAAGTAATTTGCATAGGTTTGGTGGCGTCCTTGTTTACAGTATGCAACGGTCGGAAATCCTTCCTCGATTGCACCATCACATATGTCAAGAGCAGAATGCGATGCCGTCATTCCGATTCGGAGTTTCAAAGAGTCATAGTCGGACACGATGTCATGTATCTCACCTCTTGAAATCATCTAAGCCCTCCAAATGTGTTGCATCGATGAGGTCTTATTGCTTTGTTGGTGCAGTTGGATGATTAATCGTACCGCTGTAGTTGCATAAGTTCGTCGGTTGAGAGTGTGTCACCAGCAAGTAATTTGCTCATTAGGTCTTGAACTTCTTCCCTTGCTTGCGGTCGTTGAGTCTCTCCTGATTCTGCTGCTCGAATTGCTCGAATCATCTCTTGGATGGAGTGCAAACATCGAAGAGACACAATGTACAAATGATGTTGATTATCTGCTTCACGCTGACATTTTCGAAGTTTTCTGTGGGCCTGTTCAGCTTCAGATCTTTGAGCTTCAACCTCGTTACTCCACTGAATCATATTGTCGTGAGCAAGTTGTGCTTTATCAGCAGACTCTTGCAACTCTTCGAAGGCTTTGTTGTTTTTATCCATTGCTGCACGAAGTTCATCTGAATCCTCTAGATTCTTTTGTTCGTTTTCAAATTGCTTGATTTTCTTTGCAATTTGTCGCATTTCTTCCTGTGCTTTCTTTTCAGCCTTTGGGCCCTTGGCTTGAGTTTCGAACTCACGCTCAAGACGTTGCAGTTTTTTCTTTAACCCGATGAGTGTTTCTGGACGGCCTTTCTTTCTTTGTCGTCCCTTGTCTTCTCCTGCGTCTTCTGCAGGTTGAATTGCACTTCGAATTTTCTTAACTTCATCGCTTGTTTTTTGTCGAATGGCCTTTTTCTCTCTCACGACTTCATTGAGCTGGTCACGAAGTGCTTTTTGTTCTTGAACTTGAACGAGGAGTTCACGAGTACCAGCGTTTAATTCATTTCTTTTTGATGCGGAATCTCTGCTCTTTTCATGCCATGAATCTCGTTCTTCACGGTGTTTTGTTGCTTTTTTGTCCATGATTTTCCTCTTTGTTTCTAGAAAATCCTTGAACTCAGACATTCACATCGCATCCTTGGGAGGTTTGTTTCCACTTACCCGCCGAGCAAATCCACTTGGCTTTCCCATTTAAGGCTTGATGAACAACGAACTTATTGGATTTTTTCAAGAAATTTTCGAATTTCACCTAAGTTGCTGTTTTCGTGACAGAGAATGCATGTGAGGTCATGTTCTGAAATTCGTAAGATAGCAAATTTGTCAACATACCGAATTGTTGTCATCGATGGCTTTGACATAGATGTTCTCCATTGGAAAATTTTCCGTTTCAGACGCTCATCGCATTTCGTCGGGTATGAAAAAAGTTCAACTTCTTCATGACTAAATTGGAAAATGTTTGAAACCCCTTCAATATTTTGGATATCCCGCAACACTTGCCCTCACCATGTTTCTCTTATTCCGTTGATACATTTAGCATCGATGGCAACCTGCCTGTCATGAGATAGCCCGGACCCGCAGCGTAGTATCCCGTGAGCGTTTCAGAAATAATCAATCCTCTGTGCTGATAAAATGATAGTGCTCGCTCATTATCACTTCGAACTTCGAGTCGTAATGTTTGGTATCCTTGTTCCAAAAATAAATTCACACAATGACTCCAGATACTCGTGCCAATCCCTTGGTTTTGTGTTTCGTTGGAGAGAACAAAAGCTGCGATTCGAACAGATTCATGACCTACAGGATGACTCCAGAAAACACCCTTGATTGTCTTCGTTATCGAATCCCTAAGAAGTAGATTTCCATACCACTCTGGTATGTTTAAAGAATTGAGTGAATGAATTGTATATTGCTCACCTGTTTGTTTTTCAAACAGGTCTATCACTTGCATTTTTTCATGTGGTGAAAGTTCTGAAGGTCGACAACCAATGGTCCATTCAAGGTTCATGTCAATCTTTGATTCCTTTACTCGATTTGGCTGGTTTACCACGGGCAACTTGAACCGAAGGCTTTTGTTTCTTTTTCTTCCGTTGAACTGAAGCACTTCCAGATGTATTTGATTCCAAGTCTTTCAAACCCCCAGATTTCAAGAACACATCTAACTCTTGTAGTGATAAAGAACTTCCAGAAGAAACCTTTTGTTTTACTTCAGCAGATGAGGGCCCCTTTCTTCGATCTTTTCTTGGTTTTTGCCTTGGTTTTTCACTATGTTGAATATATGCATGAAGGCGTCCACGTTCTCTTCTCGCCTTCTTTCGAATTCGAAATGATTTCGAGCGCAGTTTTTTCAAATTGAATATTGATTTTCGAATTTCCATTAAACTACTGTAATTTAATTCGACACCCTCTAATGCTTTGTCATCATCAATTGCAGAATCAAATGATGCAGAGATTTCAGAATTCAATGACTTCATTTTTTTCAGATTATCTTGTTGTTTTTTGAACAGCTCTTCTGCCTGTTTGTGTGCTTCATCTGCCTCCAGCATACGCTTGTACATCTCTTGTAATTCAAAGAAATAAGAAAACAATTGTTCCTCCCTTTGAATTGATGGCACCTTGAAGACATCCACCTCTCCTGTTAATCGTTGATAGACTCTGAGCAACTCATCTTCACACCTGTGAGATGGTAAGCCAACATGTTCGTTGATTTGATTTCTAATTCGATGAAATTCAGAAATCTCGCCATGTGTTGTTTTCAATTCTTTTGCAATTTGCTTTGCTTCTTTGCTCTTCGACTTGTACTGCTCATTATCCATGATGTCTGAAAGGAGTGATTCAAGTTCTGCAGCGTTATTTAATTCATTGCCAAGGGCGTCAAATCTCTGTGTGAGGTCATCAATTTCCCTATCGAGAAGGCCAATTTCTTTCTTAATTTCAGAGATGTTACGACTTCTCAAATCTTCAAACAGGTCCTTTTTGACAGAGGATTGAGGTGCTTCATCCGATGATGTAGTCATTCTTCTTCACCTCCAGTTTGTTTCGCCTCAGACAATTTCTTTCGTTGGATGTTCTGTGCTACAGTTGAGGTGCCACCATCACGAACACGTTCTGCGTGAACAAGGAGTCTTTTGAATTCGCCATCGCAAATTCTCTGCCAATGTTCAATACCTATTTCGCTACTCTGCAAAGCCTTCGATAGTTGCTTTGTTTTTGAATCGATATTTCTTCGTTTGAATTCTTTGTCAAGATATTCAGAATGAAATTTTTCGTTCTCCTGAACAATGATGAGCATTTCTTGATGAAATTGCTCAGCCTGATTAATGAGATCAACAGCTTCTTGGTTTAATTTTCTAAACTCAGAAATGAGTGGCTGAGAAGCAGAACGATCTTCAACCCATTGCTCATGTTGTCGAATGAGGCGTTTCATTTCATCGTGAATTCGTCCTTCGGTTTTGTGATCGCCCCAGTTGGTTTCAAGTGTGAATTCGAGTTGTTCCAATTTTTGTTGTAATTTTTCCTTCTTCCATTCAGGTTCAGGATTTTTGTATCCTCCGGCTTCGTCGATTTGCTCCCGGAGCGAATTCGCTTGTTCAAATAACGCTTTTGCTTTGGCTTGAGCATTGTTTCTCGATGATTTTATTCGTGCAACTTTCTCGTTGAGTTCGTCTCTCTGCAATTTTGCATCTCGTGCGAACTCCTCTGCAATCGATTTTTCATCAATCTTGGCTTCGAGTTGTTCAGGTATGACTTCTGCGAGTCGTTCGCGACGATGCAATATTGCTTTCGCTAGAGCCTCAGGGGTGATGGCGAGGAGTTTGTCAACTTCCATAGCAACCCGCCGACCCGTCAATGTTCAATAAAGGTGGCGTAGTCATTCAAATAAGGGTGAAAGTGAAGAACTTCAAATTTAGTGGTCCTCCATGGCGGAGAAAACGGCCAAATCCTATGTGGTAGTTTTCTTTTTATTCATGACTCTTTTTCCGCTTCCATTTGTAGGATTCGCTCAGGCTCAAAATGGAACAGCGTTCATCGATTCGACCACGATTAACCTGTCAACATTTGAGCAAATTGAACGTGATTATGTTCATCTCAATTTTACAATCGCTGAAGACTCAGGGTATGGTTCGAATGTGACCATTGAATATGAAGTTCGGTCAATTGAAGGTCAAGTGATTCAGAATTTTTCTCAACATGTTTCTGTTGACGCATCAGGTATCGAACAAATTTCGACAAACCTAACTTCCCTAGCTTACGGTTACAATATCCTCAATGTGTCAATATTTGGTGATGTTGGTGTCAATCTCAGCTCGTCAAACCCAGGAATCTTAACCTTCGAAAGAATTGTACAGAGGTTACGTCCAAGCAATATCTCGATTGCGTCTGTTTCTGGAATTTACTTTGAATCTATCGATGAATCCCTTAACGCAACTGGAAATATAAGTCTTTCAGATGGCGATTTTTTCCGAATGGAAATACCTCTGATCAATGATGGTGATTTCGACTGGCGGGGGACGTTGATAGTTTCATTTTTTGACGCTTTGGATTGGAATTACACTTCGAATGAAATTGAGGTCAATGCCTCTTCAACAAAAATCATCCAAATACATTCACCGAGTAGACTCATCGAAGGTGTGTTGAATTGGACCATCGTCATAGAAAACGTATCTGGTACTCAAGGCGTTCATACCAGGTCCGGTGAGATTCAAATCGGTCCACCACCACTTCCTTTCTTGGTAATAGAATCTCTTTCACCGACCTCTAATTTATCCGCTGGAACTCTTTCAAATCACTCGTTTGGAATATGGAACAATGGCACTATACCGTATACAGGAGTGTTTTCATGTTCATTGGACGGCGAAAATATTTCATTTCAAAGCATAGGAATTGAACCAGCATCAAATGTTGAAGTCGTTGTTGAACACCAAGTCCGACCTGGCCTTCTTGCCTGTTCAGTTTCCGGTCAGCGTATCGATGACGAATCCGTGCCTCAAATCACAATTTTATACAACATGCCATCGGCGGTTTTTGAGATTGTTGGTCAATATGAACCAACTGCGATGACAGGTCCGTGGAATGCAGGCGACCGCTATCATGCATCAATGTTGATTCGAAACACGGGAACCGAAACAGGACATGTGAGACTTATCATGAGCTATGATGAGACGCAACATAATGGTGAATATCTTGAATTGCCTCCGAATTCTGCTGGTGAAGTGAGCATTTCTTTCGAATTACCCCGTTCAGGTTTGTATGAGTTTGATTGGAAGGCAATGTCGTTTGATGGAGCGTTTTCAACTGATTCCGCAGGGATTGTTTCAATCAATGTTAGCGAATCCCAATCGCTTAACACTGAAATTACTGATATTGTTTGGAGTGAAGAAGATGGATTGTCCTTTGATGTAAAGGTTTCAATGAGTGAGGGTTCGAAAAGAGATGTCCATATTTCATACGGAACATTTACTGGCACACAGGAAGAACAAGTTGGTGAATTTGAAATTGAATTATCGACAGGTTCAGTTGTTCTACCACTCTACGTTGGCCAAGGAACATGTGAAGGAGTTTTTGTGTACATTACCCCGATTGATTGGGTGGCAAATCCTTCACGCTCTGTTGCAATGGAGGAATTTGAAATCAAGGAGCCCATCTATCTCGTTGAATTGAATCCACTTCTTACTCCAAGACGTCCAATTGAAGGTGAACGAACAGAAGTTGAAATTTCATTTCAAGTCACTGGATATTTTATCGATCGAAATAGTGAATATTCAATCCTCGGCACTGATGGGGAGGTTTTGTTTTCAGGCCCAGCACCAAAAATCCAAGGAACATCACAATCAGTAACCGTGACGCCAGAAATCACATGGCCTTCAAATGATGAGGTTCAGTTGAAGGTTGCTTGGTTGATTGGAGGTCAACGCATTGAATCAACAGCGCTCTATCAATCAGGAGAACTCGTCGTCGAAGAATCTTCGCTCGATATTCCGATGCTCGAGGTATTTTACGGCATGATCTTGGGAGGCGTCATCATTTTCGTTTTGAGGTTGAAACAAAATAAGTCGGAGATGCCTTTAGCGAACACGGAGAAAAAAGAGTCCCAAAGCAAAAAGAAACGAGATAGCCAATTTTCAGATGAAGAAAAGAAAAGAATTGACTGTCCTGAATGTGCGAGGCAACTTCGCATACCACACAGCTATGAAGGGAAAGTTCGCTGCCCTGATTGCGAACACAGTTTTGAAGTCGCTGAAAAATTATCTGAGCAGACAGATTCAACTCTAAAGAAAGAAGATGAGATTAAAGAAGAACCGAATCCTACGGCGAATGATGGCAAGAAAGAGATATCATGTCCAGATTGCGAGCGCTCTTTACGAGTACCTGAATCCTATGATGGTTCGGTTCGATGTCCTGCATGTAAATGTGTTTTTAAAGCGTCATGAGGTAGAAAAATGGTAGGCCATTTTCAAGAGTTTGAAGATGAATATCTTGAAATGATGTATGAATGTTATGAGGATGATCCAACAGCACATGTTCGAACTGGTGAATTAGCCGATAAATTGAGTGTGTCTCCTGCATCTGTCACTGAAATGCTCCGCCGATTAGCGAGTAAAGACTTGGTGATCTACACGCCGTATAAAGGAGCAAAACTGACAGATGCTGGTCTTGAGCATGGTCAACGGATGAAACGCCGCCACAGACTTGCAGAACTTTTACTAAATATTCTTCCATTCGACGGAAATGCTCATGAAACAGCTTGTCGATTAGAACACGCCATTGATGATGATTTGGAAGTATCATTGTCTCTTCTTTTTTCAAATGCATCCGAAGACCCGAGCGGAAGAGAAATACCTGAAGCTGATGCGCACATCAAAAGTAAACTGAAGAGGATGAAAAGTGAGTACGCGCTCCTTTCTGACATGCCAGACAATACGACATGTCGTGTATCAGCGTTGTTTTTTTCACAAAAAGAAAAAACAATTCTTTCAAAACAAGGCATTGAATTGGGAACCCATCTTGTTCGCCGAGAACAGCAAGTTCATCTCGACGACGCTTCAATTTGTCAATTGGACGAGGAATTTATGTCTAAAATCATGGTCAAACTCGTCGGTTAAAGGTGGAATGCTTTTGACTCATTTCGTAGTGGTTGATACATGAGCGATGAAGATGAAGTCGTAGATGCGACCTCAGGAAACATGCCTGAATCTTCTCCGAGTTTCCGGTTATCTGAGCAGGTCCTCCACGCCATCGACCGCCAAATAATCAGTTCAGGCTTACGATTGATCATCCTCATACCGAGTGTGTCAATCCTTGTCTATTTCATGGCCTGGGCTTTCGAGGGGTCATCACCAGATTGGTGGATTGATAGTATTCAACCTACAGTCAACCTCTCTTTTTCTCTAACAAACTCACTCTTTTGTGCAGTTCTACTCATTGGTTACATTTTTTCGATTGGGTTTCATCGATTTCGTGTTCGGATGTCGCTTCTTACTTTTCACAACCGAGTTGATTTCTACAAAAATCAACATCGTTCAGTTGAATCCCTACACGGATTCGATGGATTGGAATACTACTTGCAAAAATCAATGTCAGGACATACTTGGACATTGCTCTATGCTTTCATGGCCCTCATCTTTCTTGTCGTATCAATTTTGATTAAAGCAGGAAATGAATTTGGTAACCTTGCCCTTTTTGCGTCTTTCTCTTTTACACTTTTATCGATTGGGCAACATCTGACAACCCGAAATTCAAGTTTTAACATGGTTGAAAAAACAGGTCTCTTGATGGCGTATGACCCACCCGTACACCCTTCAACATTACAGATGGTATTCAACGATTTACTTCGCACACATATGGACCCCCTCTTAAGGGCGAGTTATGATGAATACATCAAAGAAGTCGAAACAGGGTTTTTGAAAAAAATAGACCGTATGTATGCAAGAGAGAAATTCCTCATTACTATCTATCGACATGCAAATGGATTAGATCGGAAAACAATGCGAGAAGAACTCGGGGAGGTCTTTTCCAAAGATGGTTTGGACTTTGTTCTCGACAACGAGTCTTTTTCACTTGAGGTATGGTTAGCATTGTTCCAAAAAGTTAACCAATCATGTCCTGCATTTTTCCGAATGATTGACAGACTTAAACAAGATTTAGAATCCGGGCGCTCGTCAGCCTTCCCCGACTTAATCTTCGAAGTAGATATGGAGAATGTTGTCACATCGAGAGCGAATTTATTCACAATGATGCACAATTTATCCGATCAGCCTAGGACAATCGTATATCGAATTCAAACGCCGAATTTTGAGCCTCGTGATATCGCTTTAAAGTACAAACTTGCACCAGGTGAGAAATTTTGGTGGAGCGATTCACCGCTACCATTAGCAGCAGAAGGTGACGACGACGTTCTCGGAATCATGTCAGGGTTGCTGAAAGATGGAACGGTTGGTTGGCAAACATTGTTGCCAAAGTCAAAAGGTGATGCAACAGTATCAATTCGTTTAGAAGAAGAAGACGGTGAACTCATTCTCGGCCGTCAAATCAATGTTCGAGTACGAACAGAGTTCCGGCAGTGGTTGCGACAGTCATCATCAATATTCACGTTCATTATCGGCGGCACTGGTGTTCTTTCGAGTATCATTATGAGTTTGTACTATCTTTTTGGCCAAATTTGAATTCAAATCGAATCCATAGAATTGATAATGGAGGAATCATGGAATGGACATGGCCCGTGATGAGCGTTTTGAGCCAGAGAGCGAAAAGGCACTTCGAGAGAATCTCTATTCGATGGAATCAAGAGTTCGAAAACTACGTGATACTCGGAATAATTTCAATTCCGAAGCAAAGGCTGTTGCAGAACAACGAAACACTGTTCAAAAACAATACAAAGAACATCGAGAGAAGCATACGTTGCTTTTAGCGGAAATGAAAGCTCTTCGTGCCGAAATTAGTGTACACAAAGAGAAAAGGAACGCTCTCCAAGCACAGCGAAAAGACCTCATCAATCAATCACAAGGTCGACGTAAAGAAAAAGGTGAGAAACAAACTGCATCGGCAGAATACATTCGTTTGAAAGGTGAAATTGCAAACCTCGAGTCCATCTTTGAGACGACCGCAATTGGGAAAAAGAGGGAGGATAAAATCATGTCAGACCTCAAAAGAATGAACCAACGCGTCGAGGAGCTTGAACCAGAAGTAGGTCAATTTGAGATGGTAAAACTCGACTTGTCTGACCTTGATGTTGCTATCAAAACATTGACCGCAGAGGCTGATGCATCCCATCAGTTAATGCTTGAAGTCATCGCTAAGGCTGATGAACTCAAAGTTGAGCTCGATGAATCATTTTCTCACAGAGATTTTCTCAAAGCTGAAGGCGATAAACTTCACGAGGAATCGGTCGCATTGAGGGAAAAAGCCAACCAAGTTCACGAGAAAATAGAAGCGATGATGGTTGAGGTTAATGAGACAAGAGAACAACTCAATTTATCGAAGCAAGAGCGTGAATCTTGGATGACAGACCACAATAAACAAGTCAAGACTGAAATGAAAACAGGTGCTGAATCTGAAGAAGTGGCTTCAAATCTCATTGATACTTTGCTTTCAGAAGGTCAATTGATGATGGGCGGTTTGGGAATGAGTGATTACGGTGAACAGCCTCAACGAAAAAAGAAAGTTAAAAAATCCAAGGTCAATGTTGGCGTTATGAAGAGAAAGTGAGGCTGAGGTATGCACGGCATCATCATGGCCGGCGGTGAGGGAACTCGCCTTCGGCCGCTAACTCTGACGAAACCGAAACCAATGGTCTCCTTACTCGGTCGTCCGGTGATTGATTTTGTAGCTCATTGTCTTGCCAAGGCTGGTGTCGATGAACTTGTCGTTACAACCGGCTACCGAGGAGAGCAGTTGAAGTCACATATTCAAAATTGGAATTCTTTGTTTTCTATTCCTTCTCGAGTCAATCAAGAATCCAGCCCAATGGGTACAGCAGGTAGTGTACGATTGTTGAGAAATGAACTCGAGGAAACATGTATCGTTGGTTCTGGTGATTCTGTTGCCTCATACGATCTCGAACCATTGCTCGAAGCCCACAAACTCCATCAGGCAAAAGTTACGATGGCATTATGGGAAGTTGATGACCCATCTCAATATGGAATTGTGGGGCTATCGACACATCATCAAGGTGAGGTGAACGAAGGTCTTGATGAGGGTTATATTGCAAGGTTTGCGGAAAAACCAAATCCTGAGGATGCATTTTCAAACTTGATTAATGCAGGTTTATACATCATCGAACCAGAAGTGTTTGACCATATACCTGAAAACACAAAATTTGATTTTAGCAAGGAACTATTCCCTCTTTTGCTTGAGATGGGTTGGCCAATGTATGCCAAAAAAGTTCAAGGGCTGTGGTTTGATGTTGGCCATCCACAAGAATTGCTCAACGCCCAAAGTGCTCTGTTGCAAAATCAACATTTTTTGCCGTTCCCTCTACATGTAGGGGAATATAATCATTCAAATTCTTTCCAACGTTCAACAGCTCCATCGCTACACAATGATTCTTTTGTCGACGAAGATTGTCGTATAGGGCAAGGAGCCACCCTCAAAAATTCGTACGTCATGAAAGGAAGTACACTTGGCTCGGATTGTGGTCTTGACTCATCTATTATTGGCGAAAGTTGTACAATAGAAGATGGCGTTCAACTCATTAATTGCATTGTGGGTGATGATGTCACAATTCCAAATGGTTCCCATCTTGAAAATAAACGGATACCAAGTTGAATTTTTGAGAACGACATCGTTACAATAATAAAACATCGGCAGACGGCCGAGAATGACCACTATGTCTGCACAACGACGTTACGATAGAACTTGGGAAGAGATTGAGGCAATGCTCGAGAGGGCAGAAGAAAAAATGCATCAATGGAAAGAATGGTACGATGCTTGTAAACGTGAAAAAGATGGCGAAGGTATGAAGGAAGCCGCAAGAAATCACAAAGCGCTTGAAGGTGTTGTTAAAACACTAAAGTGGACACTCGGTGAAGTAGGCATATCTGACCCACTCAGTTGATTACCAACCACGTTCTTCCAATCGAACCTCAAGAGTTTCAAGTTCATCACCACGCATTGGGTCGCCTTGCATCATTGCCATGGCTTCAGCTACTTTCCTTGCATCATTGTAATGAGCAGTTGCTAGAACAATTGCGTCTGCCATTGTTTTAGGGTCGCTTGACTTGAAAATACCCGAACCGACAAAGACGCCATCCATACCCATGTTCATCATGAGTGCTGCATCGGCAGGTGTAGCAATCCCTCCTGCCGAGAATGTCACAACAGGTAGTCTCCCCATAGAATGAACTTCGTCTAAGATTGTTCGTACCTCTTTCGACATTTCATCATCGATTGGTCCAAATGGACTCATCATATGTGTGCCGGGTAGGTCAGAATGTTTTGCCAGGACTTCAAATCGTTGCATTATTTGACCCGTTGCGATATCAAGTCCATCGTCATCAAGTGACTGAATTTGTTGAACCTCTTGGTCGATGATGCGGGCATGAGTAACTGCAGCGACCACATTACCAGTTCCTGCTTCACCTTTTGTTCGAATCATTGCAGCACCTTCGTAGATTCTTCGAACCGCTTCACCAAGGTGGGTTGCTCCGCAGACGAAGGGAATGTCGAAGTCTTTTTTGTTAATATGAAAGAAAGGGTCAGCTGGAGTGAGAACTTCTGATTCGTCAATCATATCAACACCCATCGATTCAAGAATTCTCGCCTCGGATTCGTGACCGATTCTTGCTTTGGCCATGACTGGAATTGAAGTTGTATCAATGATGCCTTGAATCATATCTGGGTGGCTCATCCTTGCCACACCGCCTGCCTTACGTATGTCCGCAGGAACTCGTTCAAGAGCCATGACGGCAACGGCACCAGCATCCTCGGCAACAGCAGCTTGCTCTGGGTCGACAACATCCATGATGACACCACCTTGCTGCATTCGAGCAAAGCCTCTCTTGAGCAAGTCACTTCCTTTTCGAAATTGTTCGAATTCTGGCATCATCTCATCTCTCATTATGTTAGAACACCCTTCGATTTATGGTCGTAGGCGTCTTGAAAACTTAGTCATCGGCTAATACCGGTGAATCTCCTTCGGCGATTGGAGCGTCTGCTGCTTCTGATGCGTTTCTATCAATCCATTCTTCTTCATCTGCAGGAACATCGGTGTCTGCGAAGATTGCATCGACTGGGCATTCTGGAATGCATGCACCACAATCGATACATTCGTCTGGGTCGATGACAAGGTAGGTGTCAAGTTCACGAAATGCTTCGACTGGACATACAGCAACGCATTCTTGATATTTGTGATTAACGCAAGGTGATGTAACTACATGTGGCATGATTCTTCCTCAATCTTCGGGAAGTGTAATCATACATCAATGCTTGCTTTTCTTAGGTTCACAAGAAGGGTTCAAATTGTATTCATGTATTCATGAAATATACTGATTGGTGTTTGGTGGGGATACACCTCGAGTTTTGCTTCACATTTGATGACATGATGTTCCTTCACACTGTGCAAAGCAACTTTTTTCTCAATGAGAGCATCTGCATCTAGGCG
>Ga0255761_10002976_pt1 | contig 15477 bp, 15 predicted proteins | sample 071ome_29_FD_179961 | JGI IMG/M metagenome (GOLD analysis project Ga0255761, IMG submission 179961) | Coastal salt marsh microbial communities from the Groves Creek Marsh, Skidaway Island, Georgia - 071407BT metaG (version 2) | ecosystem: Environmental > Aquatic > Marine > Intertidal zone >... | reverse complement strand
CGACGGGTTGGGGAGCGCTCGCGGGGGCGGCGTCGCGGACATTTTCGTCCGCGGCGCGCTTCGGCTCGAGCGGGCGAGTGCGGGATAACGGCCGATGTCTCTCTCTCTCGTTCGCTCTGTGTCGACACCCGGTCGCGACGTTTCGCATCGTTTCGCATCGTTATCATTAAAAGACGGTTCATGACTCGTCACTCGTCGTTTGGGTCCTTCGTCGCTGACTCGGATGTTTTGGATGTTTTGGATGGATGTTTTGGATGGATGTTTTGGATGGGCAAACGGGGACTCGAACTAACTATCGATCAATCGGCGACGACCCAGCGAGGAAGACCGGTAAATGGATCGGGGCGAAGGGACTCGACGAGCACGTCGTCGAGAAGGGCGAACGGGTGGGACTCGGGCCAGACGGAGAGGGTGGATACGGCGGCGGCTCCGCGGGAGACGGCGTCGACGTCGCCTCGAGGAGACTCGTCGGCGACGACGACGCCGGTGGAGAGGGTGAAAGCGCGTGGGAGCGGGCGCGCTTCGTCTTTGTCGGCGTCGTCAGATGCCTCGGCGTCGCTGGGGCGTCAGTCTGCGATGAGTTTTTCAGTGGCGAGCTGACGGACGAAGCGCGCGCCGGATTGGTCCGCTCGATCGACGCCGTCGAGGTTTTGAGACGGGAGAGAACGTCCGAAAACGTCCGGTTTTGAGGCGTCGGATTCGTCTGCGCCGTCGTGGTAAATCGCCTTGACGCGCTCTTGGCGCCACAGGACTCCAGGTTTCGTCGCTACGAATTTACCAGGAGACCATTTCGGCGGCACGCTGAGTTGCAGCATCGCGTCGGCTTCCCGAAACGCTTCGCGGAGAGTTCTTCGACGCTCATCTGGCGAAAGAGACGACTTGGCGGTTCCATCGCGCGTTGTGTGAGAAACCACGCCGGCGCCACCGAGAGACCAACAATCAGCGTCGGCGAAATCGTTCGTGGATGTCGACAAGACGCTCGCCGCGAGTTCATCGTCCATGGGCAGTTGCGCCGTGCCTAAACTCGCCCAACGTCCGCGCGTAGGAAACGGAAAGTGTGACCGCGGACAGTTCGACGCTTTATCCAGCGACACGATGCTCCCGTGTTTGAGCGCGCGCAACAGCGCGCCGAGCGCCGCGGCGCACGGTTCGATCGGCGCCGTCGCCGACGTCGTCGGCACGCTTGCCACAACCGTCGGCACGCCCACCACGCTCGCTCGCCTTCCCGCTCGAACAACCCTGCTTCCGTTCCCATCCTCCCCGAGCGCGGTTTCTCTACTAATCCCCACAACGCACAACACCGGTTCTAATCCCAAGACTTTGGCGCAAAGCCCTCCGGTGGGGTCGCAACAGACGACCGCCGCGTCTTCGCCCGACGCGCCCGAGAGCGCGAATGCTCTTCGTCCACCCTTTTTCAGCGCGCGTTCCTCGCACGCAAGTTCGCGCCCATCGCGCGAGAGCCCATCGCGCGCGTCATGAAGCACGGGCACGACGCGCACGCCGTCGAACGCGTCCTCGACGACGGTTGACGTCGCGTCGAGCGCGTCTTCGTCGTCGCACAAGATGACCACACAAGGCGCAGAAGACGTCGACGCGCGAAGACCCGAGCGAGCACGCGCGAAGTCGCGAAAGGGTCGGCGGCGCGCGCGCGTAAAGTGCGTCGACGCCGCTGCCGACGACGCGCGAGCGAGGTGAGACGCCATGCGTCGCGGTATATCGTGAGTGTGCGTTTTGCGCGAGGTTGGTACAGATGCAAGAGTGTATGATTGTTGAAACAAAACTAAGTACGTACAACACGGGCGCGAAAGCGAAAGCGAAACGAATCACGCACCCATATAGAGCTTTTGCCGTCGAGTAATCGTGATGCGGCAGATGGGGCAGCGACGCATGCGACGAGAACACTTTCGGCACATGCATGCGTGGCCGCACGGAATGAGGACGCATTGCACGGGAAGCGTCATGCACACGGCGCATTCGCTGTCCGGAACACCGCTGCGCTGCTTGGGCTTGTTGATCACCGGCTCGCCGTGTTCGTCTTCCGATACCTCGGCGGAGGATGCGGATGAAATCTCGCCGTTATCCACTCGCTCGTCTTCAGAGCCGTCGGAGAGCTGCCGCGCGATTTGCACCGTCGCGGTTCTGTTCTCGTCGGCGTCGGCGTCACCGGCTTGTTCGCCATCCGAGGTAAACTCTTCATCTGAAGTGCTCAGATCGCTCGCCTCTTCCCACTCATCCATCACGGTTGTTTCCGCGCGGCGTCTCATCAGCGGTTCTTGCATCATCAGGCGTTGCGCTCGAATCATGTTTACGTGCTCGACGTGTCTGCACAACACGGCGCGCATGCAGCATCCAAGAATGACCCCACTCAACATCACGGCGTACTGCCAAGTTTCCCCATAAGCGCCGTTCGTGCCGTCGTCAATCATCCCGCAGTCATCACCCGTCCAACCCACGTGACACTCGCAGTGTCCATCGATGACGCAGTCTCCGTGCGAGCTACAATAATTCAAGTGCGAACACTTGTCGCTCAACGGTTGCGGCTCTGCATCCTCGCGAACGCACGCCCGACAGCACGTCAACGGCGTCGACGGCACGCGCATCGGCGATCCTAACGCACCCATGGCATCGATGACGGAATCGAACCCACCGATCACGGCGCCATTCTTTCTCACCGCCTCGGGCTCGTTTGTCTGCCCGCACGAGACGTCGTATCCCTCCTCCTCGGCGCAGTCGCACGCATCCACCCCGATTGCGTTCCCGCTCGGAAGCACAAACTTCACTTTGCAACACTCCCCGCCGTCTTTTGGGTAAAAGTAATACCTCCCACCGCTCGCGGACGCCCGATTCACTCGCTTGAACCCTTGCAAAAACGTCCCCGCCGGACACGTCGCGCCTTTACCGCTCGCCCCGCGACTCGTCGGCACGCAATCCACGCTCATCGTCCGCAACGTCCCGAACACCGCCGAACCATCCTCATCATCGACAACACTCGGAAACATCTCCCGCACCGTCTTCCCTCGGTCCTCTTCCCGCGCGCACGGCGAACAACAGATGGCTCTCGACAGCGGTACCAAACCGCTTTCGTCCGAGCCTCGTCCGGCGTACTCCCCGCTCGCCTCGAACCCGGCGATCACCGCCCCTTCCCTCGCGCACTCCAACCCGCTCGATCCGGTGGCGTACTCGCATTCGCACAGCTCCAACCCGCGCGGTCCGACCCCCGCGGCGTCGTCCGTCACCGCCCCGGTTCCTCCGCGCGTTCGCGCGGGTGCCGACGCGTGCGTCTTGACGACGACGACGTCAAAATTAAAAACGCGCGCGCTCGCGACGCCGACGAGGAGACACGACGCGAGCGCGACGCTCGCGGCGACGCGCGCCATCGTCATCTCGCCCCCTCCTCGTCGTCGTACTCGGTCGGGTATCATCGCGTCGGGGTGTGTCGGTACCGTTCGATTCGGTCGTTGCGTGCGCCAGCGGTCGGTCGGTCGGTTGACGCGAATGGAATGAATGGTACCGACGTGGAGCCGGTTTTCCTATTAAAAACAAACGTCAAATCTACTACAGCGCTAACGACGCTCGCGCGATGATGAAAACGCGACGACGAAGACGTCGTTTCGATCGTCGCCCCCGGTTCGGGGACTGGATTTCGCGACGGATGAAACCCGGAATCGAAGCGACGAAGCGTCTTTGTTCTTCGCCCGCGCGAGCGAAAACTATGATACCCTTTGGATGGAAGGAACCCTCCCTCATCGGTGTTCTACGGCGTGACTACGGCGACGATTCCACGTACGGCGCCCCGGGACCGAACGTGAAAGGCGTCCACTGTCCCTGTACGCTCGGACGTTTCGTAAAATGCCTCCGTTTCATCGGCGCCCCGCCCGGCTTGCCCTTTTCGCTCCGCAGCCACTCGCACTGCTTCTCCGCGTCTAGCGCCGACGCGTTCTTCAGCCCCACCGTTTTCGTCCGTCCGTTTGCGTACGTCGCCGTGACGTGCGGATCGCCCCCGCGACGGACTTCCGCGACGACGTCCGCGGTGGCGGCGCCGACGCGCGCTCGAAACGCATCGAATCGACCAGACGCGATGAAGTCGACCGCGCCCTTGCTCGAGCCCGTGTGGTCGCAGTACACGAGACGGAGCGCGCGGAGCTGCGTGAGGCCTCGGATGGACATGCGTTCTTTCGTTCGCGGGCGTCGGAGGTTCTTTTCGTCGTCGGCGGACGCGTCGACGGTCGACGGCGTGTGGGGAATGGCTGAGGTTTTGTGCTCGCAGGTGACGTGCGTGCGTTTACGAGTTCCAGCCTTCGCGACACTCGGACGCGCGTCGCGCGTCGGTCGTCCCGGTATCGTCGTCGGCGTTGAAAGCAAAAGCATCGGCGACAATGTCGGCGGTGGCGTCTTCACGCCCGGCGGCGGTGCCGACGCGTGAGAGCCGACTTAAGTTTCACGCTGCGCGACAAAGGATGAGAAAGATGACGACAACAGTCGTTCGCGCGTCGTCGACGCCGACGCGAATCAACGTCCCGGACGACGCACCGGTGGACGCGCACGCGGCACTTAGAAATGTCAACGTCCGCGCCGCGATCGATGGACGCGCGACGGACCTGCCGTCGCTGTGGAAGGATGACGAGACGGTCGTGGTGACGTTTCTCAGAAGCTTTGGGTGATTTTTCGCGTCGGAACGCGCCGTCGAGTTGAATCGCGACGCCGTTCCGGCGCTAGATGCCGCTGGGGTGAAACTTTTGGTGGTTTCCATCGGTACGCTCGAGAGATCGAGGGATTTCGTTGAGGAGAACGCGTTTCCGATTGAGAAATTGTACGCCGACGAGACGAGCGCGACGTACGAGGCGCTCGGCTTGCGCAAGGGCGTCAAGGAAACGTTCATGGAGAAATCCACGCCAGAGTCCATCCTCGCGAGGTGGAATAAAGACGGGGCGAAGACGTTGTTGGGAGTATTGAAACGATGGAAACCTTGGTTGCCGCCAAAGCCCGATCAGGGGTATCAGCAAGGTGGAAGCTTTGTTTTTAGAGGATCTGAGACGCTCTACGCCAGTTACGACGTGAGCACCGGCGCGCACGCGCCTCTCGAGGACATTCTCAAAGCTGCCGGCGTGCAAATCCCGAGTCCAAATTAAGTGACAGGATTCATTGATTGACCGATCCGGTGACGCGCGTTTCATAGTAGTTTTCGGAGCGACGTTTTCGTTGAACGAATCACGTGACTTTGCGTCGATCAAGCCGCCGAACGCCGTTTCGGCGACGCGACGCAAACGATACCGTCGACAAAAACGTCATTCCGCACCACCCATCGCCGCGCGCTCGCTCTACGAATTTGTAACATACGTGCATTTACACGCACTTCCCACTAGTTCGATTTTCCAGATAATTTACACCGCTCTACTAAAAATTAAGCGCAACTAAGTCTTCTCCTTCGCGCCTTTGCCGCGAGGAAAAACGCGAATTCACTTTGACTCCTTCATCGCCGCGACCCGCTTCATGTACCTGCGCCGTTTCGCAATCGCGTCATCACACATTGTCAGTCAACGCGCTTGTCGACATTCACACGCGCTCAAACCGCGTATCGATCGATCAAACATCTATCAAAACCGACAAAACCCAACCATCCAGGAGCGTTGATCGGACGACGATCTCCCTCTTCTCCCTCGCTCGCGCATCGTCTCCGACGCGCACCGCGAAAACGAAACCACGCGAGAAATCTAGTCCACACGCACTCTTTGTATTGACACTTTTCGTACACGTGTCGCTCGTGTTCGCACTTCCACGGAAGGTAGAAGGATTTGCGGCGACACTCGTTGAGCGGTATGAGCAAGTGCGCGCAAAAGTCTCTGTACGCCACGTCGAGCTTGGCGCGTTTCATCTCCTCGCGCGTCGCCACCATTTCCGAAGCATCGCTCGCGCCCGCCATGATGTTTCTACCGTTCGTCCGTTTCCTTTCCTTGGTGGAACCGGCGTCGGCGTTTGACGATCGACGCGAAAGGGTGAGTGTGTTTGAGACGTCGAACGTGAGTGAGTTTTGTGGTGTGATTTGAGTGGATGAAAATACAAAACGACTATTATTTGCGAAGCTTGACGCGCATGGGGAGACCTTCGGCGGTGTGAATGGTGGCACCCATGGTCATCCCGACGTTGGCCGGGTCCTTGGCGAGCTCAAAGTCGTACCGGCGAAGAACCATGGCCATGGCGATGGTGGCTTCGAGCATGGCGAATTGGTCGCCGATGCACTTGCGAGCGCCGGCGCCAAAGGGAATAAATGCGTAATCAGAGGCAATCTCGTTGGGGTAGAGGCCGTTGATGAGCTCGGGGTTGTAACCTGCCCAATCCTTGACGCCCGGGTTGGTGAAGGGGCGCTTGAAACGGAACGGGTCAAAGACGTCGGGGTTCTCCCAGCACTCGGGAGAGCGATGGAGGTTCCAGACGCTGATGAAAATGTCCATCCCCTTGATAAGGGTCACCTCGACGTCTCCGGCACCCTTGGGCAAGGTGACGTCCTCGAGGCAGCGACGGATGAGGATCGGTGGCTCTGGGTAGAGGCGAAGAGCCTCGGCGATGCAGAGACGCACCGACTCGAGCTTTTGAATGTCGTCATACGTCGGCGTTCGGTCGTCGTCGCCAAAGACTTCGTCAATGTCGGCTTGGATTCGCTTCATCAGTTCTGGTTGTTGGACGAGGCAGAACAACCCCCAGGTGAGGACCGCTGCGGTGGTCTCATGACCAGCGATAAGCATCGTCATCAAATCATCGCGAAGCTGCGCGTCGGTGACGTCGGCGCCGCGAATGTCAACCAAGAAGCGCAACAAGGATGGATCCTTGACGTTGCTGTAATCTCTGTTTTGCAACTCCTCGAGGTCTTCCGTGCCTTCAAACTGTTGCGCCTTTTTAATCAATCCGTTCAACGTTTCGTTGATAATGCCCATGTTTTCCTTAAACTCGCGTTGTCTCGGGACGACAACGTCGGCAAAAGGCAAGTTCCAATACGGCACGTAAAACGTGCTGCGATGCGCCGCCTCTTGCAAGCAATTATACACGGCGCGAATGATCGGTGACTCCTTCGTCACCGAGCCAAAGTCGTAGTTGAACACGGCAAGACCAATAATATCTAAACTCACCGAGCAGAATCGCTCCTCCATGTCCACAACCTCGCCCGCCGCCGCGACTTTATCCAAGTTTCGAATCAACTCGTTGGAGCAGTGACCAAACAAACCAACCATATGATCCAACCACGCCTTGTGGAATCCCGGCACGAGCTGACGTCTGCGGTTCTTCCACACCGCGTACGGCGCCGGAATCAACCCTTGACCCATGATGGGTTCTAGAATCTCGGCCAACACACCCTTATCGAACGAAAAGGGCTTCTCCTTGAGCACTTCTCTTACGATTACGGGATCGCTGAGCACCATGAAAACCTTGGGCCCAAACGCGAGCTTAAACACCCCACCGTACCGACGGAAATACGGGTACAGCGCCAAGAAAATCGGTCCACCGACCAAATCGTCAATCACGCCCTCGCACACTGGCGCGTTATCCTTGCTTTCCTTGTCGCCGTACGTCTGAAGAATCTGCGTCACCCACAGGCTCACGATATCCTGAAACTTGAGTTCGCTCGGCTTGAAGTCATCGTCCGGAAGCGCCTCCTCGTCCGTGCCCGGTTCGCGAACCGCACGCGCGATCGTCGAGCACTCCTTCGACCGCGCGACGCGGGTTTCACGACGAAGATTGGAAGACGCGCCGCAGACGCGCGCGGGCGCCGAACGGCGCGTGGAAAAGCGAACCGCTACTCCTCGAGTCTTCGTCGTGTGTGCGGACGCTCTCTTCGTCGGTGCCTTGAGAGACGACGCGCTCGTCATCATCATCGTCGTCGTCGTCATCGTCGTCACCATCGTCGTCGTCGTCGCGAGCGCACGGCACAACGCCGTTCCGAGATACGCCGAGGTCTGCCGTATTGAGTGCTGCTCTCTCTTATCCAAACATTCGTCACACGCGCGCGCCGCGAGCGCTGCGACGCCGCGATCGCCGGCGTTCGTGCGCACCGCGCGTGTAATCTGATTCTTCCCGCCGTCGAGTCGATCGAACGGCCGAACACTCGCGCGCGATGACGGCGGTGAACAAGCGGGCGAGACGGTTACCAGCGAGCGTGCTCAATGCCGCGAAACCACCGCCGACAAAGGCGCGTAAAGGCGGTCGAGCGGTGCCAAAACCGCCAGCCGTGGTCGAGGACGATGAAATCCCGATGTACGACGTGGTTTCGGACTCTGGGTCGGACGGGGAGACGGCGCGGTTGTTGAAGAGGGCGAAGGAAGAGGGACCGAGCGAGAAGCGTAGGAGACAAAGGGACGACATGCGTGTTGACCGAGACGGCTTCCCGGTGCGTTCGAGACGTGACGGATGACGGGCTGGTTGATGCCGCAAAGGGAATCGTCGGTAAGAGAACGCTCGCGCGGACGTTAGCCGTGGAACGACAACCAGAGGTTGAGACCGAGTCGGCGGAAGCGCGGGGAACGCCCGAAGCTGTGAAATCGGCGCCGATAGAAACCTTTCCAACGCCTTCACCGCCAAAGATCGTCGAGCCGTCGCCCGAACGGAAACCAAAGTCGCCCGCAAAACTCGAAACTTTCGACGACATGTTTAGCATGTTCACCGGCGGCTCGCGACAATCTGTTTTGGCGCCCGTCGAGCCGAGAATCCGGTCGCCGAAGCGGGCAAATCTGCCCCCGCGCGTCACCGCATCGCCGTCATCGCGACGCCCACCAACCGGCAAACCCAAACTCTCGTTTGCCGAGCTCATGTCGAGCGTCGGTGGCGGCGACGACGACGTTCCGAGCGATTAGCGTTCGGGTTCGGTCGACGACGCGGCGTCGAAAAATAGCACTCTAGGTCAATTGTATGAGCAATCAGTGTAATATATCTTCACACGCGGGTTTTTCGGGTTTTCGATTCTCTTCAACCGCCGATTCGCGCGATAACGACGCGCGCGAGACGACGGAGGCGATGTTGAGGACGTGCGCGAGACGCGTGGCGTCGAGGGTTACGGTACGTTCGCGACGCGACGAGCGAACGCGACGAGCGAACGCGACGAGCGAACGCGACGAGCGACGCGGGTCGGATTGGAATAGACTGGAACGCGTTCGAACGGCGAATCTTTTGTCGTTCGTGCGTCGACGCGTGCGCGAGCGCGGCGGACGCGAGACGGAACGAAAGCGAGTCGATGATGATGCATTGATTTCGTGACGCCCGCATGCGATGAGACTGACGACGACGGTTGTTTCATACGCGCGATAGGTGACTGCCCGCGCGAGCGCCAACCGCGGTTTCGCGGCGGCGAGCGACGAAAAGTTTACGGTGGAAACTCCGGTGCCATTCGAGGGACACAGGATTGAGCCGCCGTCTCAAGTCGTCGAGACGTCAAAGTCTGAGATTGTGGACATGTTCACGCAGGCGTACATGATGCGTCGACTCGAAATCGCGGCGGACGTATTGTACAAGGGAAAGTTTATCAGAGGCTTTTGCCACTTGTACGACGGACAGGAAGCCGTATGCGTCGGAATGGAGGCCGCGTTGACCAAGGAAGACGCCGTCGTGACGTCGTATCGCGATCACTGCATTCACCTCGGCCGTGGAGGCACGCCGTTGGAGGTTATGGCGGAGTTGATGGGTCGAGTGGACGGCGCCGCGAAGGGCATCGGCGGTTCCATGCACATGTACCGCAGAGAGGCGAACTTTTTCGGCGGTAACGGTATCGTGGGCGCACAGACGGCGATTGGTGCTGGTTTAGCGTTTGCGTTCAAGTACAACAAACAGCCGAACGTGGCTGTAACGATGTACGGTGACGGTGCGGCGAACCAAGGACAGTTGTTTGAGGCGCTCAACATGGCGGCGCTTTGGGATTTGCCAGTCATCTTCATGTGCGAGAACAACCACTACGGCATGGGTACGGCCCAAGACAGAAGCGCCAAAAGCCCGGTGTACTATAAGCGTGGTGACTACGTTCCGGGTTTGAAGGTGGACGGCATGGATGCCCTCGCGGTGAAGCAAGCGATCAAGTTTGCCAAAGAGTACTGCGTCTCTGGCAAGGGACCGATTGTTCTTGAGATGGACACGTATCGCTACCACGGACACTCCATGAGCGACCCGGGCAGCACGTACCGTACCCGCGATGAGATTAGTGGTATTCGTCAAGAGCGCGACCCGGTCGAGCGCTTGCGCAAGCTCATCATCGAGCGTAACCTCCTCGATGCGGCGGAGATCAAGCAAATCGAAAAGGAGCAGCGTCGCATCGTTGACGAGGCTGTCGAGCAAGCCAAGTTGAGCCCGCTCCCGCCGTCCGAAAACTTGACCAAGAACATGAACCTTAACTTGGACAACATTGTTGTTCGTGGCGTCGATTCTCAAACCTTCCACCCGTTAGTTTAAACAAAAAAAGCCGCGATGACGTAAATTGTGCGCTTCCCCGTAGAGTCCCTTGTGATGAGATAAAAATTAAAACAAACAATGCACTACTTGCTCAAAGCCTCGACGAGAGTACCGACGGCGAATAAGATGAAGAGCGAGCCACCAGCGTAGGCGACGACGCGCTCAGAGATGTATTCGCCGACGACGTCGCCGAGAACCACGGCGCCCGCCGTTGCGATGAAGTGCCCCGCCGCCGCTCCTCCGACAACTTGAAGTGGATCGGCAGCCGCACTAAGCGCAATGGTGGCGAAGAAAGACTTATCACCCCACTCCGCGGCGAAAACGAGCGCGAAAACGCTCGCAATCAACGCCATTTCATCGCTAAAGTTGCTACCCATCTCCGCCACGGCTTCCTTGGCGTCCTCCTCCTCTTCCTCCGCCTTGCTCTCCTCGGCAGATTTTATCGTCTGCACGCCGAAATAGAGCAACAACGCCGCCGCGAGAAAGTCATCCCACGGGAAATCCGTCTCAAACGGCAGGCTCTCGTCCGCGAGGTGCAAAACCTGTCCCAAGAGCACCGAAATCACAGTCATAGCTACCAGGGCCCCGTACGTTCCGGCGAACACGCTCTTCTTATCCTGCTGCGTCGCCAACAACACGGCGATGAAGAACGTCTTATCACCAATCTCGCTGAACAAAATCAGCAACAAACCCTGGATGAAGCCGCTCGTTTGATCCGGGTCGACATCGGCGACAGCCTCGACCGCCGCCTTCGCGTGTTCCGGAGCTAAAAGCGCCGCGCCCAACGCCGCCGCGCCCAACGCCGCGCCCTTCCACGCACCGACGACGACGCCATCAGCTTCGACACCGCGCGGCGCTATCATCGACGACGTTGGCGCCAATGCGACCTCAGAGCGTCCCGAAGCGACGACGGCGCGCCTCATCGTCGTGTTCACAGACTCGCTTCGACGAAGATGGATAACGCCGCCCGTCACGGCCGCGCCGACACCGCGTCCGCAGACTCCGCGTCGCGCCGACGGTACCGCCCGCGCCCCGATCGCGCACGTCGAAAGCATCGCGTTCGTCTCCGTGATTCTTCACCGATTTCGTGTCCCCGTGTCCGAGATGAGCGCGACGGTACGTTCGCGCGTGCGACTGTGCAGAGTGCGCATCTTAAAAACATCGGACTCGAGTCGCTCCAATCGAACGACAGATGACGACGCGGGACGTCATCTTCGGCGCGTTCGCGCGCGTCGGGTGGTACGCCCTCAGCGTCCCGTGCGCGTGGTGCTTACGCGAGGATGAACGCGCGGCGTGCGCGTGGAAGGAGGAGGATGGCGACGAAGTAGCGGGTGAGGATTACGAAACGTCTCTGTCGTTGAGCGAGAACGCGGACGCGAACGACGCGGCGATGCGTGAGATTATAGAGGGTGGACGGGCGAAAAGGGTGCGGCACATGAACGGAAAGACGTTCGACGCTCATCTGGAGGAGGTGGCGGCGCTTTTACGCGCGTGGGGCGCGCCGGAATGCGTCGCGACCGCGGGTCTCGGCCACACCGTGTACGGGAGTGAAGCGTTTCCGGTGCGTCTGAAGAGGTTTGGCGATAGAAAATCGACGAGAGCGGCGGTGGGGACTTGGACGGAGAGACTCATGTTTGTGTACGCGACGACGAGTCAGAGAAAGTGGTACCGGGCGATGGTTTCGGAAGATTTCGATGGAGGCCGAGGCGAGACGCTGCCGCCAAAATTTGTCGCGACGAATTTTTACAGCGGCGAACGGCGTGAAATGTCCGATTTGGAAGGGGCAATGCTGACGCTCATGCACGCCGCGGACGTGTACTCCGTGTTGAAGCGCGATGTCGTGGATGAGATGAGCGTGGCGGTTGGGTTCGTTTTGCGTTTGATCGTCGCAGCTTCGGAAGGTGTTCAGAGAGCCGCGAGACAAACGGCAAACGTGGACGTCCAAAACGCGCTGACGAAGCTGCATCGCCATCTGGACGAGACGGTCGTGCGCGATATCGTGTCGTCTTCGGTGCGTGGGGCGTCGAGCTCTGACCTATTGTCGATTCGAGACTCTGGGATTGAAGCCGCGACAAAGACTCTTCGGCGCGCGCGAACCGACGCGGGACTTGTTTTGCGAGCCACCGGCGTCGTCTGACCCCGCTCAAGGTGCGACGGTGAATTTCATTCAGGCATCTTGTCGCGTGTACACTTCATGTAGGCTATAGCTTTCACGGATCCGAGCCGGTCCGTCATTTGTAAAGGTTGCGTTGTTATGTTTTCGTACATCCGACGATACGAATAGACACGATACGATGCCTCGGGCACATCACCACTGCGCGCCTCGATGAGCGCGAGTGGGTTACTCGACTCATGCGTGAACGAGCTTCGCGCGCTCATATTGGAACTCGACGCGAACGTGCGCGACGAGGCGCGAAGCAGTACGTGGCCGAGCGTTCGGACCTTCTTCGTCGCTGGAAGCGAGACGATTGGAGTTGGAGGAAGCGCAGCGCGAGCGGCGGATTGTCTTCGCGACTTGGAAGCGGGATTTCTAATCACGGCGCAAACAGACGAATGGCTCGAAAATGGCCGCACTGAATGGTTGGATATTGTGCGATCGTTGAGCCGAGTGGAGAGCGCCTTGGCGTCGTTTAGCTGCGTTCGCTTGTTTGGCAATTTGCTCAAGGAACTGGGTGGAAGCTTGCTGCACGAAGCCTTCGTGTCAACGTTCGTCGCTCGGGATCGAGAACGCGTCATCTCAGCTAAAACGAGCTGGTACCTTCGCATCGACGCGCTCACGTCGCCTCTGCCCGAGCTTTCGTCCTTGAGACGCGTCGACACTTTTAACCATGGTACCGACTCCATCGTGAGAGCGTATCGACACCAACGCTGCAGTCGTCGGAATCGAGCAGATTTGGGCTTGGTGCGTGTGGACAGAGACTCGGCCCGGTCTTCAGATAATTTAGAAAACGACAGCGATGATCCGTATCACGACGAGATTGAAGCACTTCGCAACGAGGTTGAGTCGCTGCGCCTGAAGGCTGAACACGCCGAACTCGCCGTTCACGACACGCTGTGCTCGATTTGTTACACGGCGAAGCGCGATACGATCGTGGCGCCGTGTTTACACATGCTGTATTGTTCAAAGTGTATCACACGCGTGCGCGATTGTCAGGGCGACAACGCGACGTGTCCGCATTGCCGCGTAAAAATTAGCGGCATGATGAGAGTCTTCGTATGAATTTCGATCGATGTTATGTTACACGCACGCCTACTGTACTAAACTTAGAAGATCTACTTAATCTGCCAATACCTTGCTGGACCAGCTGAGCGCGAATTTACGCGCCAAGTCAGGCCCGTTTGATACTGCGTTATTGAGCACGCGGTCAAATTTGACCTCCTTTTGCAGCACTGATACTAATCTTGCCACCTCGTCCACTTGAAGTCTATTGTCCTCCGTGAGCGCCAAGATGAGCTGGTTGCGCAGTTTCGCGTCAGTGATGAGCAATCCCGCCCCGTCGGTTGCCGTTTCAGTCAAATCGAGATCTCCACCGCTTTCTCTCGCCAAATCAATCAAATTTTCAAGACGACGCCACTGGAACTTATCTTGTTTGAATAGCACTTGAATAAGACGCTCTCGAAGCGACACGTCGCGATCGGTGAGTAGGCGCTTCGCCACATACGGATACGCAACCTCCAAGAACTTGAATTCAGGGTTTAACGTCATGCAGATGCCCTCTTGCGTAAGAAGAGAGCGAATGACGAGGGAGAAGCGTTCTGGGATGCGAATCGGGTACTGGTACACGAGCTTGTTGAAGCTCGAAGTGACGGTGCGAAAGTTGAAGTTGGCGAGCGAGGCTGTTCTCGCATCTTGCCATATATCCTGCAAAGCAGGTACGATGGGTGTCACGTCCGTACCCGGCGACAAGAAACCGAGGCGAATGAAGTCGCCCGCCATGGCGTCGTAATCCTCGTTCACCGCGTGCACCACCGCGTCGATGAGCACCTCCTTGTTCGTTTGCGTCAACTGCGCGACGTTGCCGAAATCGACGTACGCAATGCGACCGTCACGCATGGCGAAAATGTTACCCGGGTGAGGGTCACCGTGGAACAACCCGAACTCGAGCAACTGTCTCAACCCGCTCACGACGCCAACCTTGATGAACTCCTCCACGTTGATTCCCTCCCTGATGATCCCTTGTGGGTCCGTGCACCGAATCCCGTCGATCCACTCCATCGTAAGCACTTTGGACCCAGAGTACGCCTGATAAAACTTGGGAATCTTCACGATAGGATCGCCCTCAAAGTTGTCGTAAAAGTCACGAAGGTTACGACCCTCCTGCACGTAGTCAAGCTCCTCCAATAGCTTCTCCCCAAACTCATCGACGATTAGCTGCGCGTTGCACCCGAGCTGGCGTATCGAGTATCCATTGATAAACCACGCCAAGGTTCTGAAGAGCAGCAAATCCCTGTAGATGATTGGCTCGATACCTGGACGTTGCACCTTGACGGCGACTTCGTCTCCATTCTCCTTGAGCGTCGCTCGATACACTTGTCCCAGCGACGCCGCCGCGATCGGCTCCTTGGATATCGTCGAAAACACCTCATCAATCGGTCTTCCCAATTCCTTTTCGATTATCTCAAACGCCGTCGCGTTATCGAACGCCGGGACGTCATCCTGAAGCTTACACAACTCCTCCATGTAGTCGCTCCGAACGATATCCGGTCTATTCGCCAGCACCTGCCCGGCCTTTACAAAACTCGGTCCGAGTTGCGCCAGCTGCACCCTCAACTGTTCCGAACGGCTCACAACCTTCTCCGTCTCATTCATCTTATCCATCACCAACCCACTCGCGAACGACGCGGCGTTCCACACGATCTCTCCGCACCGAAGCGCCGTCGCCAACGTTTCCCCGGGTCCCGCCAACGCGCGCTCCCACACCACCTCGGGCGAGTACTTGGGCGCGATGACGCACGCGCCGTTTTGTAGCGCGAGCTCCTGAATATCCTTTGCGTCTGGTTGCGCCTGCCGCGTCGCGCGAACCACCGTCGTCGTCGTCGTCGTCGTCGAGCCAC
>Ga0255761_10002975_pt1 | contig 15482 bp, 9 predicted proteins | sample 071ome_29_FD_179961 | JGI IMG/M metagenome (GOLD analysis project Ga0255761, IMG submission 179961) | Coastal salt marsh microbial communities from the Groves Creek Marsh, Skidaway Island, Georgia - 071407BT metaG (version 2) | ecosystem: Environmental > Aquatic > Marine > Intertidal zone > Salt... | reverse complement strand
TTGTCTCGATTTAATTGTTCAGTGTTTTTTCTTGCTTTAGCTAACCTTTGATATTTTTCCTGATTCGTTTCACTATATCCAGTAACTAAATAATTTCTTTTTCTTTCTAGTTCTAGTTTCTGTTCTATAGCTACTTTAAAATTTTGTTCTGTTTTGATTACTGTTTGGTTATTTTTCTTTAGATGTTTTTCTTGAGCTTTAGCAATTTTTGATTTTTCTTCTGGAGTAAGATGTATTATTTCATCATTATCAAGTTGTGCAGTACTCAATTTTTCTATTTCAATTTTTTTTTCATTCAATATTTCTTGATTATCATTAGCAAAAAATTCTGCTCTGTTTCTTAAAAATATTAATAGTTCATTTTCATCCATTTGTTTAAATTTATCGACAAAATGACTATGAGCCATACACTTGTCAAATTCTATTCTGAGAGTTAAATCTAAAGATAAGCTAAAAACTACTAGTTTAGATAGTTTATGGTCACTTGGAAATTTATATAATTCAGCAGTTGAAATATCACCCTTTGCTATTAAATCACCTACTTTAGAAAATCGTATTGTTCCATCAGGAAACGGTACAAAACTTAAATATTCATCATCTTGCAGTTCAAATAATAGTTCTATCAACTCTTCGGAAGATACTTCTAATGAATTAGAGAAATCATTAAGTTTAAATTTTTTTCCAATAAGCTGTCTAAAAATATTATTTAAATCTTCAGTTAATTTCATAAAAATTTAACTTTAAAGCACTGAAGAAGCATACGCAGGTATTTTTAATTTTTTTCTTATGTTTGTAGCTAAAGAAATTGAACCTATTTGGTTTCTACTTGAATCGGTAATGACAGCTTTAGGATTTACGCCTGCGATATACTCGTAAATTTCTTCTTGAGATGCATGACATGTTAATGACACTTTAAACATATTGTCTGTATTGCTTCTTTGAGTTATTGCTTCTTCATTATGAGGTGAAAAATTTTTTACTACATAAGTTGTTCCTCTCGGTACATCAAAAGGCCAATCAGCTAAACTATTACCAATCCATAAATAATTGCCTTTTTTGAATAGTTCTTTTGCTTCAATTGAACTTTTATCTACTACTAATGGTTGCTCGTAACCAATATCGTCATAGACTTTCGAAAAATGGGCTACTTCTTTTTTTCCAATAATATATTGATGCTTATCTTTAATGTTTAATTTACTTACTAGCAATTGAAGGAGTCCAGAATCTGCAACTAGGTTTACAGGAGAGGAGCCTAAATCTTTTGTTATTCTTTCAATAAGTTCTGTTTCAGCTTCCTCCGGTTTCCATATACGATTTTGTGCAACTTCTCCTGTATAAGTAGCATCTACTACAAGATAATCTACGTCTATAAATTCAATTATGTCTGAATTAAAATCACCAGAATACCCTGTTGAAATGCTGTTAATATAATCTTTCACTTCAATTTGTACAGAACCAAGTATGTGATTGTTATCTAGAAACTTAATGGTTAAATCTTCTAATTTTTCAGATACACCTGGATTGATAACTTTTAGACCTAAATAATTTTGCCCAAGAGTTATTGGTGAATATTGTAACAACCTTCTCGTTAATTCGGTCATAAGAACGATTCCATTTTTGTTATAAGTTTCAATTACTCTATTCGGTTTAAAATGATCAGTATGAGCATGTGAAACAACATGGTACTTTTCTTCATTTTCTGTACCACCATCGCAAGCTAATAGAGGATTTAAAGAAATGCTTCCATCATTTCTTATATGTATAAATTTTTTCCAATCAGCCATAAGCTTCCAAAATTTGTATGATATGTAGTTTTAATTTTCTAAGCTCTGAACTTTTAGGTTTAAATTCCTTGTTAGAAAATATTAGTTTATAAGTTGATGAACCTAAGTAAGCATCTTGTATTTTTTCGTCTAAGTTTTCTGACACTAATTTGAAAAAAATACTATTTCTTTCTTCTTGCTTTTTAGAATATATTATTGGTGACGTATCTTTGAGTGATATATTTTCTACTAAGTGAAGCGTTTCTGTTTTTCCCTTTCTTTCATTCATTTCATTAATTATCTCTTCAAATGACTTTCCTGACCTTTTTAACAATTGCTTGATAGATAAAATTTCACCCCAAGAATATCTTTCTTTGATAACTAATTCATATAATTTAATTTGCATTTCTTGATCTAATTTTGATAATTCGACTGCTTGTTGAAATCCAATAAAGTTATCTTTTACTAATTTCACTCTTCTACTGCCATATATGACATTTTCATGAAGTGAGGGATGCAGATTTTTAAAAAGAGCAATTGTTCGGCCAATCATTGTAGAAGAAGTTAAGTTTAAATAATCTGAAATATCCTTTCTGGAATTTCCTTTTTCAATAGCTTTTAAGAGAATTTTGTTAGCTTCATGTGGATAAATCTCTGCTTTTTTATTTAAATTTGAAACTCCAATAGATCTTTTAAGTTTGTAAAGTTCTTTTTGTGTCAATCCTTTAAGTGACATAAAAAAAATTTTTATTTAACTTCGTCCATAACTAAATCATAGATAAATTGTTTAACATCAACACCAAGTTCATTTTCTTCAAGATATCTTTCAATCATACTTTTTTCTTCAGTTGCGAATGGCACTGATATATTGGTAGTAACTACTTGATTTTTTCCATCCTGTTGCCATGTTGTAACCTCACCTTGTGGATCCATTTCTGCCGCAGCTAAAATATTCTTTTGTACTGGATAATCTTCATTCACTAATATATCATGTAATTTTTTTGCTTTAGTTAAATCAACGCTGTTGTCATCTTTTAAACAAATATCAATGATTCTATCCATGATTTGTGTGGTGTGGCTTGTCAGCATTCCTCTATCTATAATATAATCCATTACTTTTCTGGCATTGGGAATCTCGTCAATCCTATGTTCAGCGACAGCTTCTTTTACTATTTCAAATGGAAAACCGGTAGCCTGGGCTGTTTTTCTTGCATCATTACCATTTAGAAAATATTGTTTTTTAATTTGATCCCATATATCTACTTTTTTCATAGCCAGATTTGTGATGTTTAAAATAGTAGCTAATGCTTCAATTTCTTCCTCTGGAATTATTTGTCCTTTTTTATATACACGAATTGGAACATTTTTCATCTTTTGATTTAAACATGCTGTAAGTCTTCTTTGACCATCAACAAGGTGATATTCGTAATCGCTTTGTTCTCTAGAAATTTTAGATTCGCATACAACTATAGGATTTGTTAAACCATATAAGTGCAATGTGCCTTCAATGTCATCTATTTTGACATTTGCATTTCTTTTTCTTACTTGCTGAGCTGGATTAAAAATTTTAGTTGGATCAATAATTTCAGGTGTATAAAAACTATCGTTTAAATAATCTGCCATGCTTTACTCCTTAATATCTAATATATCCAAAAGCGTTGCTTTATCTTTTAATTCTACCGCACCCTCAATCACTTCATCAAATAATTCTTCTTTATAATGAAGTAAATCTAAGATTCTTTCTTCAATTGTTCCTGCTGAGACAAATTTTATTGCATGAACTTTATTCTTATTTCCCATTCTATGTGCTCTGGCTATTGCTTGCTTTTCAACTGCAGGATTCCACCATCTGTCAAAGATAACCACCCTTGATGCAGACTGTAAGTTCAAACCTACACCACCAGCTTGTAAAGATGCCAAAAATACAACTGATTCTTTACTGTTTTGAAATTTATCAACTGCAGAATCCTTCTCGCTTTTGTTTAAAGAACCGTCGAATAAAATTGATTTTACTTTTAAATTTTTTTGTATAAACTTTAAACTTTCAACATATTGCGAAAATACAATAATTTTTTCGCTATTGATAAAAGTATCTTCGATAATTTCTTTTAAATAATCTAACTTTGAGGAAGTTTCAGAAATTGGGTCATAATTACATGCTTTTTTTAATTCAGTTATTAAAGCGAGCATTCCACTAGAGTCTTTTTTGTCAAGTTCGCGTTTTCTCTCTATTAATGAATTATAAAATAGTAGTTGTTTTTCATTTAAATCTATATATTTGTTTTCCTCTAATAAGTCGGGAAGTTCTTTTAAAAGGTTTGTCTTTAATCTTCTAAGTAGGTAAGGAGATATAATTTCTTTAATTTCTTTAGGTGTAAAACCACTTTGAAGAGTCCCGAATTTCAAAATACTAAAAAGTGATATTATATCTCCTGAGTTATTTTCAAGAGGTGTTCCAGACAGCATCCATATATTTTTAGCTTCAATCTTTTTACATGCTTGATGTACATTTGATGTAGAATTTTTTAACCTTTGTGCTTCATCAAATATTACATAATCAAAAGATCCAATGTTTTTTGGATTTTCGAATATTATTCTAATTTGCTCATAAGTTGCAACAATTGTTGATGAAGAGTGTTTTAATGTATTTTCACGACTTTCTCTATTGCCTACTAATGTGCCAACATATAGACTTGGGTACCAAGTTGAAAATTCTCTGACCCAGTTTGAAACAAGAGAATTAGGTACAATTAACAAAGTTCTCTTTATACCATTTTCTAAGAACTTTTTCTTTAATGCAACAATTGCTTGTACGGTTTTTCCAAGACCCATATCATCACCAAGGAGTGCTGCAGAGTTAGCAGACAGAAATTCAACCCCAGTTTTTTGGTAATCTCTTAAATCAAATGGTAAATCTAATTGTTTTTTATAGTCCACTTAAATTAATATTAAACTTAAAGCTTTTTCTTTAAAGCTCTTTTTTCAGAACGACTTGCTTTAATAAAAGAGTCTATACCTGACAATAATTTCTTAATTTCAACAACTTCTTTACTTAAATCTTTTACTTCATCTCTTAGTTTATCGATTAAAAGCGTATCTCTTTCATTTGCATTTCTAATTGCAGATTCCATTTTGTTAACTAATTCTGCAAATACTTCCTTTGAACTACCGACTAATTTAGCTGTTTCAGAAGCATTCACTGTATTTTCAGAAATTGATTCCTTAATACTTTTATCAAGGTTTTTTGAAATCTCTAGCGTTTCAGACATAGATTTGAAAGTTTGATCTTTTATTTCTTCAACTACTTTTAGTATCTTAAGAAATCCATCGTTTATATCTTTTTGATTTGCGTTATGAGCTTTAAAGTCTTTTAAAATATCTATTAACTTGTTGTATGACTCAGATAAGTTATTTTCCACTGACATATTATCGATATTACTATTCAATATTGTTACCAATCAAACCAAATTCTTTTTTTAAGATATTTAACCTATCCATAACACTATTGTTGACAAGCAATAATGTTACGTCATCAAAAAGTTCTTTTTCAAAAATTTTATTAAGTATATCTTCGTAAAATTCAGTGTATTCACTTGTTCTTAGTTGGTCATTCTCTAAATTCGATTCATACCAGTTTAAGACTGATGCTATAAAAGACAGATCTTCCTCTTTATTTGTGAAATTTTTTAAAAACTCAAATACATTTTCTAACGCATCATTATGTAGGCTTTTATATTCATCTAAGTGACTATGGATTTTCTCTATTGACTCTTCAGATTTTTCTAATACATATAAATATCCAATCCACCATAAGCTGAACTGATCTGCTGTATCTCTACCTTTTTCAATATCAAAGATTACAGAATTAATATTTGGAGTATTTTGTAAAGCTTCCATCCAGTCTTTCATTGTTATCGAATCTTTCTGAAGTGGATTAATTAAATCATTTCTGAGTTTTGCTGCAAAAACATCATCTGAGTCTCCAAAAAATGAATTAAAGAAATTTTGAATTTCTTCATTCGAATTAAAATTTTTAGCATACCTATAAACATCTAAATGGCTTGCTCTTTTCTGGTAACCAATAGAGTCATAAGTCGCAATTACTAAATAGGTAAAAATACAGATAACAAAGGCTTCAAACCCAGTTGCGTTTTTTTGGAAGTTTGCAACACTTTGTTGAATTTCAACTTTTATTCTGTAATCATTATTTAATGTTTGTTCATGTATTAACTTTCTGAGGTAAAACCAATCTACGTCGTTCATATTTTTAGGAATAAACGTTTTGAACTCTCTTTTGAACTCTTGAAATTTTGAACTTTTTAAAATATTTTTTATTGCAGCTACTTGTTTAGGAGTTGCTGGTTTTTTTAATTTTTCTCTTGTGAAAACTGGGTTATCATCTTTTTGAAGAAAATTTTTAATTGATTTCCACACATCTTTGGTTAACAAGTCACTTTCAAAAAACTCTTCCATGGCTTTTCTTTGGTACTCTTGGAAATGTTTATCTGCAATTACTTTTTTTAAACCCTCAATTTCCTTAGAGGTTGGATTTGAAGGAGGTAAAATGATTACTTTTTCAAGATTACGTAAATCATTAATATCAAAGTTTTCTTCAGTTTGGACTTCTTTTTCGCTTTTTGAACCTAACTGAGTAACAAATTGGTCTATTACCTGAGAGTAAGTTAAATTATTTTCAAAAATTTTATTGCCTATCAAACGTACTGTATCAATAAAACCCTTAGTTGTAGTATGAAGTCGTTGCTTTAACCAACTTTCTAATTCAGTAAACTTCAATATTTCGTTAATGCTGTTAAATTCAAGTTCATATTTTTGAGCTGAATAATCTTTATGCCAATTTTTTAAAAATCCACAAATTAGTAACCTGTAAACAGTTTTGTCAATAAAGTTATTTAAAGTTTCACTTTCACGCTCAGCTTCGTCAATAGATTTTTGTTTTTCCTCCGAAATATTGTCTTCAGTTTCTTTCTCAATATCTATCAACTCTCCAAAAAAATCTACTGTAGTAGTTCTGTTTGGTTTGTTTAGATCCCAAATAAACTCATTTTTTAGTTTTATTAAGAAGTCAATAAGATACAGTACTTCTTCATAAATTCCTGGAAAGCTATTGTAATAAAATTGTAGATGTGTCCATATATCTGAAGTTCTAAGTTTTTTTTGAATGTCTTGGACAACTTCAGCATTGTGAGTGTTAAATAATTCTTCAGGGTTTACATTTTCTTCTTCTGTGAAGATAGTAGTGCATAAAGAATTTTCCTGATCTCTTCCAGCTCTTCCTGCTTCTTGATACCAAGACATTAGAGAAGATGGAATTCCAATATGTAAAACACTTCTGATGTTAGGGATATCAATCCCCATTCCAAATGCTTTTGTAGCAATAATAATTTTTGTTTTACCAGTTCTAAAATTTTCAGTTATATGTTCTTTATACTCTCTTTGAGTTTGTTTAGCAGTGCTTTTACCATTTTCATCTTTAAATTGACCAATAAAACTAACCCAATCATTATTATTAAAAGGCTTAGTACCCCACATGATTCCAATGCTTACGTCAATTTCTTTTTGTTTGAAAAATCTATTTAATATATTACGGTATTTAATTGTATCTTTCTTATACGGAACAAATATCACGATCAAATTGTTCTTTTCAACCACTTGATTGGTCATAAAAAATTCATTTAAATTACTTTCAAAAAACTTTTCTATTTGAGTATCAAAATAATCCTTAACCAAGTTGTTCTTTTCTTTGTGATTCGTGTTAAAAACAACTTTAAAATTTAGTTCATTTCTTTTAAAATTATCAGCTCGTAAAACGTCTGATTCGTTAAGTTGACAGTTGAAAGTAATATCTTGTCTTACTTTTAATGAAGCTGTTCCTGTTAAAGCTAAAAGGGGTGTTTTTGTATCTGTAAGTTCATTCAACCTGCTACCAATACCTAAATAAGATGTTCTAAACTCTTGACCCCACTCTGATATACAATGCGCTTCATCAATTGCATTTAAACTAAGCCCAATATGTGCAACTGCAGTTTTAAGTCTTTCAGTAAATTCGGGGCTCAGCAACCTTTCTGGGGAACACAATATTAGGAATGTATTACCTTGTGAAATTGATTTATATTTTAATTTTCTAATCATAGGCGTATCTTCTCCTGAAATACCTATTGCTCTAGAAATGCTGTTTAACTCCATATTTTTTTGTTGATTTTTTATTAGGGCTACAGTTGGAGAAATAACTAATGTAATACCTGGCAAAATTAGAGAAGCTAATTGGTAAATCATGCTTTTACCAAAACCTGTAGGTAATAAAACTAATGAATTTTTTTCTTCTAATACTCTTTTTAAAGCAGTGAATTGAACGTTTCTAAATTTATTTTTTGCAAATACATGATTTAAAACTTCTTCGAAATCATTTTGATTGTCAGAACTTAAATTAATTTTTGGTTTTTTAGTTTTACTGATAGTTGTCTGATGTTTGAAGGGAAAATTAGATTTTCTCACATATAATATCGAGGTATTTTCATAAGTCTCAAGATAAGTTTTCTCGGGTTCTATTTTTATTTCAATGTCTTTTTCCACTAAAAATTCCGTCTTAATTTTCTTAAAAAGAAATTTTTGATTAGATTCTAATTCGTAACTGTAAATTGTATTTCTTTTAGATTCTGAAATAAATAAAATTTTATTAGGTAATAATTTTTCACAGTTCCATATGTTTGATAAGGAATTTATTAAATTCAGAAAGTGATTAAATCCAAGTAAAGAATCAAATTTATTTATTTTGATATTCCATTGTTTCTTTCCATACAACTTTTGAAGAAATAAGATTTCTGTGAATAAGTTATGTAAAGCACCGATACTCCAAAGCGTGTTATACAAGCTGGATATAGTTTTATTTTCAATTTCGTCTGGAGCTGTAACTAAATCTAATACTTTTTCTAAATCATTACCACTTCTCGCATTTATTTGGCTAACTGGTATTCCGTATACTTCAACAAGTTCTGTATCAAACTTAGATTTATACTCTAAAAATTTTTTGCTCGAGTATGAACTATTTTTGTTCTCAGTTTCAGTGAACCAATGCGGACCTAGAATTTCAATTATTATGCTTTTTTGCCACGGCGGAGCATACAAAAAATCAGCTCCTCTTCTGTTTTCATTTTCTTCTTGTTGTATAAAATCTGAAAGTAAGAAATGCTTTCTTAAAGGTTGTGGATGCAGCCATTTAAGTGACCCGGAAAATTTTTCTTCACATAGTTCGTAAAATATCTTTTCAGGTTCTGAATCAAAAATATTAATCTTTTCTTCTTTAATTTTTGGTGTTATATCATGACCAACTTCACCGGTGAAATCCATTTTTTCATTATCAAAAGAAAGTTTTTCACTAATAATTCTTGGAGCTATATCGCCTTTTGACTCGTCTATTGCAATATCAAAATTGAAATGTTTTAGTAGTTCTGCCTCAATTTTTGGTGATAAGAATGAAGGATCTCCTCTTTGCAGTATCTTTTTGATAGACGTTATTGCGGACTTCTCGTATAAATTTGGTTTTATAAAATCTAACGATTTTGGAGTTGTTATTGCAAACTGTGAAAATAGCGAACTAAATATTGATTCATTAAAGATGTTTTTACCATTAATAACTACTGGAGTATTTCTTAAAGAAACCCCTCCTGGAATAAACTGTGTGTTCTGATTTGTTGATTTAAGTTGTTTTTCTAGTTCATAAAGCTGTCGATTTAAGAATTTTGACTCATTTTTTCTATTATTTTCATTCATAATTTTTGAAAATATTTCAACTTAATTCGATTATAAAGAATCTTACATGTTTTTGTCTATTTGAGTGTTGTTAAATTATGAACAAATAAAACTGTGATTTTCAAAATGATAGATATTTAATAAGGTTTTACAATATAGTTAAAAGCTTTTTAACTTCTGCACTTTGTTTGTTTAATATATCTAGAGAATTTTTTAAACTTACTATTAATTCATTGATTGCGTTGTTTAGATTGTTTCTTTTAAGAGTTTTAGTTTGTTGATACAAAGAATGCAATAAATTAATTACTTCTTCTAACCAAATATTTAGTGATATTTTCTCATCAGATTGGTTAGAAAGTAAATCATAAAAACTTTGATCGAATAATTTAACTTTATATTGTAAATTAATTTTTGTTACATTTTCTAAACCGATTAAATACGCGTTCAAGTCATTAATGTTATTAATAATTTCTTCTCTTGAAACAATCTCATCTTCTTTCTTAGACCATTCATCTCTTCCTTTTTGTAGTAAAGTATCTAATTTTTCATTTAACTTTGAATTTTTAATCTCAATTTGAAAATCTGGTTTTTTAAGCTCATTAAAAAATACTGTTATTCTTCTCCAGCTTTCGTCTAATTTTATATTTTTATCTTCAGCAGAAAACTTAATCGACTCTTCTTTTATAAACTTAGAAAATGAGTTTGAAAAAGTTTCACCTCTAAGGAGTGCGAGAAAGTTTTTAATCTCATTTTTTAATTCAAATAGAGGATCTTCTATCTCGTTTTCTTTAACAAAAAAATCAAATTGTCTTTCAATTACTTTAACTTTCAGTAAAGTATCTTTAATTTCCTTCAACAATACTTCGTCTAACTGATTTATATTGTCAATCAGTTCAGCTTTTATCTCTCTTTCGTATCCGTACTGAACTCCTCCTGTGTGTCTAACTTCATATAATTTTTTGGAGAGCTCATCAGCTTCTAATTTTGAGCTTTTTCTTTCAACCCAATAAGGACATATGTTTTTATACCAACACCAATTACAAAGATTATTAGGTTGTGGTTCCCAGATTTCTGAATCCAATTTTTTTTGATTATAAGCTTCAATATCATTTGAATAAACATCATGAATGGCTTGATTGCTAAAAAGGAATTTTTTTTCAATCTCTTCAACTGCTAATTTGTCTACTTTAAAAATTCTTTTAGTCACATCATCTTCTTCACCTCCTAAGAAAAACAACCCAGCGTTTAAATCATTGCTAATCTCGATTTCAGTATCTTTTGTAATAAACATTGCGTATGTATTTAACTGATCCTCATATGATTTAATATTTTTTGGTGGTTTAGAAGTCTTAATATCAATAATTGTTGTTCTAGGAATAATTTTATGGTCAACATCATTTTTCTTAGCATCTTCAAACAATGAGGATTGAGTATTTTGACTGTTATTTTTTTCAGAATTTTTACTTTGGATTAATTGATCAATAAAACCCGTAATTGCAACTTCATCATTAGTTTCAGTATAAATTTTTACATTAAATTTTTTTTCCATCGTCAGTTCTGAGTTAGAAAGGTCATCTTCTTCCTCACTTGGCCAAAATTCAAAATTTCTTAAATACTTAAATTGCTCATTCTCTTTAGTTTCTGGACTGTGAATAAACTTTTCAATTGAAATATAGCTTTTCATTAAGCTTTCTAGCCAGTTTTCTAAAGAAGTAAATGAATTATTTACTTCACTTTTGCTGTATAACTCGAGTAAATTTTGTCCGTCTTTTTCAAATCTAGTTTTAAAAGTTTCCTCAAAATGCCTAAGATCATTATCTCCTTTATAATTTCTTGGATTTTTATTTGATAATTCACTGTAGAAATCTTCAATTACTGCATGTATAAAAGTACCAACAGCAGCATAGATATTATCTAATTGAGGAATTTTCTCAAGGTACGAAAAAGAAAATGCTCTTGGGCATTCTTCAAACTTTGTACGCCTAGAATGCGATAATGGTTGGTAGTTAACTAGCTTTGAATCCATAATCTCTCACATTATTATATTACATAAAGAAGCAATGATTTTAGAAAGAAGACAATGACATTTAAGCCTGATAAGTTTCAAAAATCTTTTTTAGAAACTTTTGAAGATAACTTAACAAATTTTCAAAATGACTTTTTGATACTAACAGGTGATGCTGGAACCGGAAAAACTGAACTAATACTTGAACTAATCAAGATTTCTCAGGAAAAATCAGTTGCGATTGAAGTAACTGCACTAACTGGTAGGGCAGCAGCTGTTCTGTCAGATAGAGGTGTTGAGAATCCACTCACTTTACATAAGTGGCTAAATAAAATATCAGACCCTTTATTGATGCAAAAATATAACAGTGCAAATGCATTTGTTCTGGTCATTGATGAATCTTCAATGATTTCTAATGGCTATGAAATTTTTGAAAACTCTGAAGATAATGAAGGCTTGTTATTAGATAAGTTAATGTATATTTTCTACAAATATATACCAAACGATAATAAATTAATAATTTTTGTAGGAGATGAGAAACAACTTCCACCTGTTTTACATGATTATTCTCCTGCATTAGATCAGCTCTACCTTGAAGGAAGATACTCTCTTAAGGGTAATACATTTGTTCTTGGTAAAGCTCACCGTCAAGCCGATAAAAAAGATATTAATACTTTTGCATCATATTTCGAACATTCAGAATCTGCTTTAAGTAAGGAACTAGCGATTCCAGACAAACAATATTTCTTAGATACCTTAGACCCTGAACAAGTTGAATTTATTGACCAATCTGAAGTCTCTGAGAAGTTCTTTTTTCATTACTTTGATGATTCTACTTCTGTAAAGATTATTACACCTACAAATCAAAAAGCAGACTTGTACAACTATGATATTAAAAAAAGACTTTACTCTGCATCAAAAACTTATTTTCCTGCTTTTAATATTTCTAATAATTCTCTTGAAGTTATAAAAGGCGATATACTCCAAGTTTTTGAAAATAACGAAGATAAATTTGAAAAAAATATCTACAATGGACAATTTCTCATAGTTAATGAGCCACTTGATGCTTACGATATCGTCTATCATAAAGGAAGCAAGCCTGATGCATTTTCTAGATTTCCTGCACTTTATCAAAAATTAAACGTTTCCTTTGTTACAGACTCAGGAAAAAAATCAAATGATAATTTTGAAATTTTAGTTTCAGTTGATTATTTAATTGACTCATACCATTTAAATAAAGATGAATTTCAGTACTTTAATGATAAAGATAGTAGTGTTGCATTAAAAATTCGAAAAAACTTGAATCAGAAGGAAACTCCAATATACCCTGGTGTTTCTTTTGATAAAAAAATAAACCCAATTTTATGTAAATATGGATACGCATTGACTGGGCATAAAGCTCAGGGTGGAGGTTGGGATTATATTTTCTTAGATTTGGAGAATTTTTGGACTGATACTGGTCATGTTTCTCCTAAATGGGTTTACACATCTGCTAAAAGAGCAAAAAAGAAACTGTACTTGGTGAATTATTAATTATGGATAGATTAATAAAAATTTGGGAAGAAGTTTGGGGTGAGGAAATTACAGAGACTCAAAACTTTCAAAGAGCTTTTAGATTAATAGAAGATATCTTGAAAGAAATAAATAAAAATGAAGATGATAATTTTATAAAAGAAGCTTTTGCAATTTCAAGAAGCTTAAACGTTGTGACTAAGAAACTGTACTTTGAATATGCACCAATCGAAAAACTAAATTACGAAAATCCTTTTTTAGTTAACCCAAAGCAACTCTCAAAAATCGATATTAAAAATTCAGAAGAGTTTCAAAGAGAACTAGATCCTGACTATTTAGAAGCAAAAGAAAATAACGAGTTAGATAAAAGGTTCTGTAAGAACTGTAGTGGTGAAGATAATTATATTAAAGATTTTGATAGGTTCGACAACCCTATATTGGTCTGTATTGAACCTGACTGTAATCAACAATATAGATACGATAGAGGAAACAAATTTCAAATGAAAATTCCAATTCATTGGCTTGGGTTGAAGTATAAAACTTACGATAGAATGAACAGTAATTTCTCAAACTGGGTAGAAGAACAAATTGAACCGTTTAGAAAAAGAGACGACTTAGAGCATGTAGTATATGATGAGTCTGGTAAAAAAATTCAATATTTTTGGGAAAATACAAAAGAGTTAGAATCTCAAAAGACAGATAAAAAAAACACTAGCTTAGATTCAAACATTGATGTGTTTAACAAAGGTGGTCATTGGTATTACTGGGTTAATGGATTTAAGTCTTTTAGATTGCATCAAAACCATAAGAACCGTGAACTAGATGATGAAATTGGATGCGACTGTAGAATCTGTCAGATGGATATTTAATGATTTATAAGCTTTGATAATTGCTTTGTATATTCTTCTTTTAATTCGTTTAAATCATAATCATCATTAACTAACACCATACATTGTAAATGAGTAGTTGCTCGTGTAGCTCCAACATAAACTAGCTTTTTTTTGTCCTTAAAATCTGAAGATTCGATAATTAAAAAAACGTATTTTTTTTCTAATCCTTTGAATCTTCTAATTGAATCAATATTTCCTGAACTGTCACGCTTATCTTTTTGCAGATGGAGAAACTTTTTTTCAAAAAAAGAATCTACATTCCTTGCTATTTCTGAAGTAGAGCTGCTATAGAGGATAGCAATATTTTTCTCATTAACTCCTGCTTCTAATAGCTTCTTAACTTCATTTTCAATACTTTGACATAAAAAATCTAAATTTTTATTTGATTTGATTTCAACATTTTGTCCGAAAATGTTTCTCAAAATCATACTTTTATCATCTTTAAGAGCTAAGTTTGCAAAAATAGCAATTTGGTCTGTACTTCGACAATTACCAGTTTGATTTAAATCAATTTCTATTAACTCAAGTGGTGTTTTAAATTCAGACCTGCCTAATACTTTCTGGTTTAAATCATAAAACACGTATAATTCAAAATTATCTTGTACAACTAAATTAGATAAAAACAAGAACCAAGGGGGTGATATATCTTGGCCCTCATCACAAAAAATACCATCGAAAACTAACTCTTTAAACTTATCATGTTCTAAAGAAATCTTTTTTTCTAAAATTATTTCCTTTAGATTCTTTGCAACAGGATTGCTTTTAGAGTCATTATCTAATATTTTTATTAGTTCATCGGACATTTGCTCAAAATCAATTAAATCGACATTTTTATATTTTTCTAGAATCTTTTTATTCATGTATGAAGATTCAATCATATTAGAAATTACAAAAGCTTCATACTCTTTTTCATATCCTTCAAAAAACTCACTAAATATTGAATTCTCATGTTGAGAAATATAATTTTTAAATTCATCGTAATCTATACCAATTTTGTTAAAAATAACTTTAGATACTTTAATTAAAATTTGAGTAATCGTTCCACCGAAAATGTTTCTTGGAATACTGTTTGAAAGATAATCTCTATACAGTCTATTGGTATAACAAGCAAAAATGTATTTCTTTGAGGGGTTGTCATTTAATCTTCTTTTTGCAATATCAATTGCTAAAACTGTTTTCCCAGTTCCTGCACCACCAAGTACAGAAAGTGTTTTTGTTTCGCCTAATGATTTTAAAACTCTTTTTTGCTGAACTGTTGCTTCAACTATTCTTTCTTCAACGACACCTTCAATGGATTTAATTATTGAAAGATAATCTCCATCGGGCACAATTGTATTTACAATATTTTTAATTTCTTTTGCAGAAAGTGCTTTATCAAATTTTTTTGAATTATTTTTTAAAAAGTTTTCTAAATCTTTATTTAAGTTTCCTAAATGTATTTGTGATAAATTATTGCTTATTTCATCAGGTATTCCTGCAGAATGGCTTTCTGGAGTACAGATAAAATAATTCGTTGGAACATATCTACTAGTTTCAAACATTTTA
>Ga0255761_10002973_pt1 | contig 15488 bp, 10 predicted proteins | sample 071ome_29_FD_179961 | JGI IMG/M metagenome (GOLD analysis project Ga0255761, IMG submission 179961) | Coastal salt marsh microbial communities from the Groves Creek Marsh, Skidaway Island, Georgia - 071407BT metaG (version 2) | ecosystem: Environmental > Aquatic > Marine > Intertidal zone >... | reverse complement strand
CTTTTAATTTTAATTGTTTGTGCCATAATTTCTTCCTATCTTTTGACGCCTAGAATTGTCCTCCATCTAGGTTGTCCATTGTATCCGTTGCAGATGCAAGGGGTACGAATTCAAATACGTTAGCTGAAGTTTCTCTGTATACTTTTAACTCATCATCATCAGTATCGTACCAGAGGTCACCTTCACTAAGTTGTGCGCCAGAGGGCGCTGAAGCTTGTTTCCAAAGTTGATTTGCTAAATGGGCGATTGCATTTTGAAGATTGCCTCCTGCCCATGTTCCAGTTGCTGCTACAGTTATGTCTGCTGCATCTCCACTAATTGTTACCAAATCATATGTAGTTTCTACAGTAGTAATTGTATTTTCAAGTACTACATCATTTACTACTTCTTGTACAGTTACAGTTATTGCCATTATCTTGTTACTTCTGGAGTTACTGTTATGTTTCCTTCCATAAGTCTAGTAACTGTGCCTGCACTTGATTCAATTTCTAAATCATAAACATATATTCCTTCGGTAATACTAGCAGTTGAAGTTGCGCTTGCAGAAATATTTAATTTTCCTTGTGCTGCATTAGCAACTGTTACGGTAAAAGAAAGAGCAATGGTGTCTGAGTCATGGGTTGAACGCATTTGCATTCGTCCTGTATACCCACTCAAATCCATAGCTGTATTATTATCTTCCACAGTCAATTGGCGACTGAATGTCGATCCCTGATCTAATGTGAAATTGTATGTTCCAGCTGCCATTTCTTTATACCTCCAATGTCTTAATTATACCAAAAATTTTAACCTGTTGTCAAGCATTAAATTTCCAATGTTAATCATTAAACGTCAATTTCCTCGTAAGTTATGATTGCATCTATTGAAGCTTCGGTGTCACTTAAAATTGTTATGTAATCGTCTGCGCTCATTGACAAAGTATTAGAATTACTTATACTAATATGATTTTGTCCTGAACTCAAGTGTCCATTTTTAATAAAATAGACGGTTGCATTGTCAGTAGCATTATAATAAGAAATATGAAAAGTAATGTCACTTTCTAATATATTTGCTACACTTACTCTTGATACCGTTGCAGTTTTTGCAGCGGGGCAAGTATAAATTGTTGTTTCTGTTGTTCCTATTTCGGAAAAAACTACTGTTGTCATTATTATGCTCCTTGTAAATCAAAAATGAGAAATGCATATGCTATGCTTTCTCCGCCTTGGTACTCTCTTGTTGATTCAAATCCATTTACTGTACTTATATACACTTGTCCTATAAAATTATTAGTTATTGTTAGAGTTGTTGAGTTTACAGAATAGCTTACTCCTCCTCTTACTAATCCTTGTTGATTATAATTACTTCCAAAAACAGCAAAAGATCTATTTGCTTCTGAATTAAAATCTAAGGAAGCAGGATACATTTTAGTTGCAACTCCACTACTTAAATCACTCTGAAAACACCATTGTACTATAACAAAAGGAACAAATCCTAAATTATGAGTAATTGTAGCATATGTGTCAGAAGTATTTAAATCAGTTGCAGTACTTAAATCATTTCCTGGAATTCCTAGTAGTCCTTGTCCATGATATTTTAAGTTTAGTGACCCAATTCCTACGCGAGAATCAAACATTAAGTTTGTTGCAGTTGCTATATTATTACTTCCATCTACTACATCTGTTCCAGATTTTGTTACATATAGTCCATAGTCTGCATTTGCTGCTTTTCCTAGTAATATTCTTTTTGCCATTATATATGTCCTCTTATTACTGCATAAGTTAATGAAGTTGAGCTCGGTGGTTGTGGTGTCTGATTCTCTGCTGTAAAACTTGTATCTGTATATATACTATAGTATGTTGGGTAGTAATTAGGTACAAGAAAAGTTGCTTGTGTAGAAGTTATATTTGAAACTTGTACAAAATCATTTCCAAAAATTATAATTGCAGGATTTGGTACTCCTTGCGAAGAAAAAGTTCTAGTTTGTGAAGTCCCTCTTGTTAATGTTATAGTCTCTTTAAATATAACTTGTCCATATCCTTTTGAACGACTATCAAAAATTAATTGATCTGCATTTGCACTTGTAACATCTACACCAGGTTTTGAAATAATTAATCCATAGTCACTTGAATTTATTTTCCCTAATAATACTCTATTACTCATCTTGCTAAATATCCTCCCACAAAAAAGTTTGTATCTGTAAGTAAACTACATCCTTCTAATAAATCATTTGTATTGTCTATTTGTGTTATCATTTCTAATTTATTATGATCTGTAAAAAGAAAACTGCCAAGAGTTAATTCTTCTGCTTTTGTCCAGCTCCATGTTCCATCTTTTTGATTATAAAATTCTACATCTCCTTCTACTTTTAAACTATTCACAGTATAATAAAAACTCGTTACTAAATTTGTAGTAATTGTATCTACTAAATCTGTTACTTGATTCATATTTTCTGTATCAAAAGTATGTAGTTCATCTTCAAATTCTAAATTCGATATAAGACACCTCATTTTGTAAGGTTTAGAAATAAAAGCATTTTTATCAATAATTTTCATTAATTAACTCCTTTAAGTCAAGTCTTATATCTTTATAAAATCCGTGTTTTAATCTTTTCTTAAATTTTTCATAACTTCCACTTTTTCTTTTTCTTTTATATTTATACAGATTACAGGGAAGTTCTTCTATATCTGCTACTGTTGTAAAATCAAATTTATTATTTGTATTTTCTTTTATAAAGTGCATATCTTTATAAAATCTTATTTGTTCATAGGGTTGCCAACTTTTTGAATCGTATGGTTTATTTACATGAAATATATCTATTTTTAAACCATATTCATACCCAAGTTTTGTTCCTTCTGTGAGCAATAAATTAAGGTATTGATAATCTTTTATTTCTCCTTCAAGCATTATATCAATATCCCAAGTGTCTAACTCACAATCTCCATAAAATTTTTCAGCACAGCAACCAAAAAATGTAACTTTATAATCTACTTGGTAGTTTTCTAACCACTCTTTCGCCCATTGTAAAAATACTTTTTTTGTTGGGCGATTCCATTGGTGAGTTGTTACAACATTTCCCAGCCTATAGTAAAACATTATGTTGTTGTTTGTCCTGGATCTGCTTCAGTTGTCACACTAAAAGTATCTGAAACTCCCCCAACAGTTATTGCGGCATTATAAGTTGTTGAATAATCAACTCCAGTAGCACCAGAAACTAATACTACTCTTGCTGTTATTGTATCTCCGTTTGTTACTGCTTTCGAAGATTGTGAATAAGTTCCTGAGTTTACTCTAAAATCTGCTTGAGATGACCCTGAAAAAGTGGCATTTGTGTAAAAGCCTGAGGTCATTCCAGATAATGTAATTGTAGAAGTGCTTGTGCTTGTTAAAGATGCATCAGTAACATCTGTAAAAGTAAATTGATCTGGTACTAAATCAGGCGCCGTAGCTACAGTAAAAGTATCTGATACTCCTCCAATAGTTACTGTTCCATATCTGCCTACCCCTGCGGAAGAAGCAGCAACAACTCTTACAGTTACTACATCATTATTGTACACTGTTTGACTAGATGTTGTATAACTCCCGCTATTTATTTTATAATCTGCTCCTGTTGTGCCTGTAAATGTTAAAGTTGCTCCTGTATTTATACCTGTTATAGTTTCTGAATCTGTATAAGTTGTGCCTTGTGTTGCAGGATAAACATCAACAAAAGTAAATTGATCTGGTGTAGTATCTGCAACAGGGCCATCTTGTGATACTGTAAATGTTCCTGTATATTGGTATCCGAATTGTGTAGAAACAGTATAACTTACTGTCGCACTTCTACTTCCCCCAACAGTTGAAAAAGAGCTTGCTGTTAAAGAATAAGCTCCACTACTTGCATTTGTTATACTACTTGTAAGCCATCCACCTGAATTATTACTTACTGAGTAAGAAACTGTTCCCCAATAACTGCTATAAGTATTAAAATTTCCTGTGGATTTTTGCGTAGTAATTGTATAGTTATTTGTTCCCCCACTTGAATTATAACTTACATTTGAAAATGCTCCAAGAGTTACTGTTGGTGGTACAAATTTTGCTGTACTTGCAGAAGAACTTATATCATTATCTGTAGATACGCAACGAGCATAATAAGTTACAGTACTTCCTCTTGCATGAGTAAAATCCTGTCCATTTGAATACCAGTTCGAATTATCATTAGAAACTTGTATTGTACCAGAACCCCCACTTGAAGTTACATCTACATTTACACTTCCACTTGGATTGTTTGTTTGAGTTACAGTTGGGGCATTTGGAGTACTTGCTAATACTTGCGCCCTTGTAGTAATTGACCATACATCTGTAACCCCTCCAACATTAACAGTTGTTGATACTGTTGTGCTATAAGAGCCGCTAGAATTCATTCTTAAACGAAGTGTTTGATTATTTGATATTGTTCCAGAAGTTGTATATGTTCCGCCGTTAATACTAAATTGTGCAGAGTTTCCACTTATACTCACACTTACACTTGTTTCAAGACCTGTAATAGTTTCTGTATTTGAATAAGTTAAAGTACTTAATTCTAACCCAGTTTGATTAGTAAAATTATACCCATCAGGGACATTATCTGCAGATCTAGTAGTTACACTGTAAGTATCACTTACAGTTCCTACAGTAAGAATACAATTTGTTACTGTGCTATAAGAGCCGCTAGAAGTTTGTCTTACTGCAAAAGTATCCCCGTTTACTGCTGTACCTCCTGAAGAAGTATATGCTCCTCCATTTTTCGAATAAGTTCCGCCAGATACAGAAACAAGTGCGGAATCACCATTATCTAAGCCCGCAATAGTTATTGTATTAGAAGTTTGCGTTGTGCTTAGAGCTGCTCCTGTAATATCTGTAAAAGTAAATTGAGTTGGCGTATTATCATATGCAGGGGAGACAAAAGAAGTACTTCCAGAAATATAGCCTCCTTGTGAAGCCCAGTAATATCTAGTACTGTTTCTTGGTTGAGAATAACTTGTTGTAGTTGTAAACCCGCTAGAAGGTGTTACATCTGTTGTTGTTTGTGCAAAAGTAATTGTTCCTGAATTACCACTTCCTGAACTTGAAGAAACACTTACAGTATCTGTAGTTGAGGTTCTTGTGCTTAAAGTAACTGTTGGATCAGCAGGAGCTTCAATACTTCCTCCACCTCCAGATCCTCCCCCTCCAGAAGTTGCTGGTGTTAATACCGATGTTCCAAATAAAGTAGCATCATTTGTCATTTTTCCATACTGACAAGGTATACGCAACATTAATATATTTACATTTCCATCACCACTACCTCGTGTTCTTAATTCTATAAAGGGATAATTATTTGTTCCAAAATAATCATATCCTGAAAGACCGTGATTAACTATTGGTTCTGATTCAACTATATCTATAAAAGCAGCTTTTACTGTATTTACTGTAGATCCTGACCCACTAAGAGAGAATTCAAATAGACCACCACCACCTGTAGTAGGGACACCTGACTGCATTGTAGCTTCAAAATCAAATCCAACTCCCCCAGTTGTTCTATCGTCTATAAAATAATATACAGGGGTTCTTACGCCTTTTTCAATTACTTGGTACGCTGGAATATAGTTATTTGAGTTTGTATCTGCAGTTGTAGGTAAATTAACTCCAGATGTTGTCATTGTAGTTACATCTGTATCCGAAACAATAACACCAGATCGATAATTATCTAATGAATTAAAAAGAAGATCTCTTGTATTTACACTTCCTGTTACATCAGTTCCTGGTTTACTAATTTGCAAAACATAATCTGAGCCTTTTTTACCTACTAAAACTCTGTTTGCCATTATGAATCATCCGCTATAAGTATTCTACCATTTGTGGCATCTATTTCAATATAATTTGTAGTTGTTCCAGAAGTTGCTGCAAGTTTAATTTTTCCTGAATCTATAAGAGTACTTGCATCCCAAGCTGCTTGAATTTGTCCAGAAGAATCTTTATTCTCTACATTTCCAAGTCCTACCTGAGTTGCAGTTGTATTTTCATTTAATGTATTATTTTCAGTAAGTTCCGTGCTTGATCCAGCAATTGTAAGACTTCCTTTGACCTGTAAAGCACTCCCTGTCCACCTCATATAATTAGAAGTATTTCCGATATCAAAACGTGGAGTACCACTATTATATTCCATTAACCAACCAGTCCCACTTCCATAAGTTGATTTTCCAGAATATATTTGACCACTACTTGTTAGAGTTACTCCTGTCATATTACTACTTACATTTGCAGGAGTTGTATTTTCATTTAATGTATTATTAGAAGTTAAATTTGTACTTCCAATAGTTAAAGTACCTTTAAACCCTGCAGCACTATCATTGGAATAAAAATAAGGTGTTTCTATTGATCCATTATCTAAGTCTAGTTTTATACCTGTATCTGAATAAGGGCCAGTAATATCTACATAAGTACCTGCTGTTATTGACCCTGTTGTTATATTTCCGCCATCAATTGTTGTAATATCTGTGCCACCGTCTTGAAAAGTTCCCCCACTAAAAGTAACTACTCCACTAAAATCTGTTTGCTGTACTACGCTTGAATAGTTTACAGAAATTGTTGTATCTTCTGCAGCGGCTTCTGTTCCATAATAACGAACTGTATAATACTTATTAGATGATGTAGCATCTTGTGTATTTGGAGAATTTTTCCAAACATTTGTTGTTCCTGAATCATTTATACCTGTACCACTTACTAGTCCTGTAGAAAAGGTGTAAGTATTTCCTGATGGAGCAGTTGGAGCCCCTGCTGTTGTTTTTTCATAATAAAGATACCCCTGTATTGTTCGCAACCCTGGATCTCCATCCCCACCATTAGCACCTGCTATTGATTTGCTAATACTATATTCTGCTGTAATAGTTACATTGCTTGATGTGCCTGCTGTTGCTGCGGGAATAACTGCTTGAAATGTTGCTGTTCCTTGATTTGCAGACATTGAAGACACAGAATACACTCCTGAACTTCCATTTATACTTACATCTACACCAGTTTCACTCACTACTGAGAAAGTACAAGAAGTTGTAACGTCTGTTCCGCCTACAAATACTTTGTAAGTTCCCCCTGCCCCTGAAAAACTTGATACTGTTCCGCTTGAATCTGCTTGAACAGTATGTGCACCATTTGTTAAAAATCCTATAATTGCATCAGAGCCATCTTGTACTGCAAATATTGTTACTGTATCAGTTGCTAAAACACTTCCTTCATTATTTTCTTCTACTTCTACTTTTACTACTGTTGTTCCCCCAATAGCAGGTTCGTCTGCATCTGGTAGAGTAAAAGTGGGAGTTGTACTTAATGCTTGGGATTCTGTTCCATCGACTAAAAATCTATATTTAGGAGTCGTAAAACCACTTACATCTGTTGTAAATGTAATTGTGTCACTTTCTGTATCATCTGTACTATAATTTATAACAGACTTACTTGGAGTTAATTTTACTGTTTTACCGTCTGCTCCATCTGATCCAACTCTTCCTTGTTGTACTATCCCTAATGGAATTGTATATGTATATGTATCTCCGCTTTCTGTTAACGAAATTTTTACAATTTTTGCAGTAGTAGATGTACTTGCTGTACTTGCATCTACTGTTGCGGTTAATCCTGTTATACTTGTGCTTGTATCTGTAAACAATACATCACTTTGTGAACTTCCATCTGCATCCAATATTTGTATTGTTGGAGTTCCTGTTAAATTTTGTTTTGTTACAGTAATTGTTGTATCTTGTGCTGCTCCACTTGGATCTAAAACTCCGTCTGCATCAAATCTTAATATAATATTATTTATATTGGGAACTAAAGCAGGAGAAGAAGGTTTAGAAGAACCTGTTACTCCATTTGTTGCTCCGCTAGGATGATAAGCGGATCTTACAAGTTTTGGTTTACCATTTTGTTTTTGTCCTCTTCTTCTTGTACGAATCCAATAATAGTTTGTTCCTGCATCAGCAGTAGTATATGTAAATCTTGTTGCTTCATTCTTTGAAACATAAATAAGTTCCGCATTTGCACGATTATTATCTGAAGATGCCCAAATTTCTATATCATCACTTTCGTCTACAAAATCAGAAGGATTTGTCCAAGTTAGTATAACACTTCCTGGTTTATTTGTAGTTGCAGAAAGACTTGTAGGGGCTGCAGGAGCTTTTACAGGAGCGGCTTGTGTTGCAGTTTCTTGTCTTAATTCACTTGCTCTTTGAGAACTAATAACATAAATACTATTATCATATTCTCTTGCTTTTACTTGTACGTTACAATCTGCATTAAAGTTTAAATTTTCAATTCTAAATAACTTGGAACTAAATCCAAAAGGCTCATAAGTTACTGCTATAACCTGTCCTGCTTTAAGTAATAATCCTTTTGGCCCAACTGTAAATGATATTTCTCTGCTGTATCGACTTTGTAATAGTTCTTTTTCGCAACCAATACGAGCATTATAATAGTTTGTAATACCTGAGTATTCCCACTGTCCTGTTTTTACTACATTTCTATCTGCTTTTAGATAATCTGAATTAAAGAAAGATACACTTCTTGATCCAAAATTATTTTGAGGATCTTGTATGCTTGCCTTAATTGTATTTTTTGAAGTTCTTTGAGAATTATCCGTAAGAGAAATACTACCAATTATATCGCTAGAATCAATGTATTCTGGATTTACATTCCAGTCATAAGTTACAGAATTAAAAGAAGTAACAGTGGACGGAGTAGAAACTTGAGTTTCTACATCTAGTACATATTTGCCTCCTTCATAAGAGAGTAATCCATTAAAATGTGATAAAAATGCATTTACATTTTCAAATAAAGATTTGTCTGTTCCAATTATAAAATTAGTTTGATGTCTTGTTACAAAACACTGTTTATGATGTTCCCAACCTAAGTATCTCCAATATTTAATAAAGTCTGCTGAATATAAAGAATAGACTGTACCAAAGGTTGCATTTACAGTAACACTAGAGGGCCCGTCTCCAGAGACTTTATTTAATGTATAAGTTCCTGCTGAAATATACTCTAATCCATTAACAGTTCCGCTTGTATGTACAGGTTTTGTAGCTTTATACCCTGCAGAAGTTACTTTATATACATTCCCATCTGTAGTAAGTATATGTTCTCCTACTACATAACTAATATAGTTTTGATATTCTCTTCCAAACTGATGTGACATTTTTTCAAAAGTAATTTTTGAAACAGTTGAACCTCCAAGAGTAGTTGTTGTAACTTCTTTTACTGTGCCAGAAGCTACATGAGTTCCTGAGCTTGTTCCATCACTTGTAAGTTTATAGATATCACCAACTGCAACACTACTTGCATTTGTAGTAAGAGCAATTGTTTGATCAGATCGTACATCACATAATTTTGCAGAAGATTTAAAGGAAGCTAAATCTATGTCTTCATTTATATCTAGTTTTCTACCATAACGATTACTTGAAAGATAATCAAGTAATTGCATGGCTGGGTTATTTCCTGCTCTCTTATCTGAGAATGTTCCTTGTATGCTAAAAGTAAGTCCTGAATCATGATTTGCCTCTGTTAAAGTTACAAAAGGCATTTCAATTTCTATTCTCTTATTAGTTGCATCAAAACTATCAATAATTCGACTTTCTCCTGTCTGATCGATTGTTATTGTTGCTCCTTCTAGTTCCGCAGAAGAAGTAAAGTCTGTTATAGCTCCTCCACTGCCGCCAAAGAAGAAGTTTCTGTTTTTAAACATTTCAATAGTAAGAACATCAGTTATACTACCAATTGCTGTTCCGCCATTAAGTGCTGAATCATATTTTGCATCGAGAGTAATTGTATCTCCTGACCAAGTTCCTACAATACTATTATCGGCTAAGTAACCTAATGCAGAAACATTATTTACTTTAAAAGAGTAACTTACTTTTGCAGGAGAACTTGAAATTTCATCAGTATATCCTGCTTTTAATAAGTTTGCATCTGCTGTGCTAAAAGTTAATTGTATTTTATTATCACCGTTTACAGTAACAGAACTTGGATTAAAAGTATAAAGAGCAAAATTTGCACCATCTACTGCTTTATGGTTCCATGTTCTCATGTGCCAGTAATTTGAACCAGATTTAAGTCTTAAATAAGTATAAGTTGGTACACCATCACTTTCATCAAGATCAGGAGTTTGATCTAATATAAATCTTTGATGTGTTGTTCCTCTGCTAGTAGATAATAAATATTTATGTAATATTCTGAATGAAGTATCAGAAGGGGTTCCTTCAACACTTGTTTGTGTCCATGTTGATCCATCAGTACTTCTTTCTACTGTGACATCGTCTCCTTCGCTAAAATTGGTATGATCATCACTACTTCCTAAAATAGAATCTGGTAAATATGAATTATCATAGTTATAGTTTTCAAAGACTTTACCTTTAATTGTGTATTCTATTTCTGGAACAGTAGTTTGATCTTCTGATATTACATATGCACCGACTACATAAGCAGTATCTAATAAACGATGGTCAGGCCCCCAATAAGGTAAGTCTGAATCATAGTAATCTGCTTGTCTTTTAAACTTACCATTATTTCCTGTTCCTTCTGCCTGTGTTACGAGCATACTTGAAGCTTTTTGTGTAGACCTTCCTGCAAATAAAGTTAAAGATAAGTTATGTGGATCTGTTATTTGTGCCCACTGTTGATGTTGTAATCCTAGTGCATCTGTTGCTGTTAGATTTGGAGCGTCATCATTTACAAGAGTTTGATAGTGAGCATCTGTTTGTCTTAATAAGTATCTTAAAATATTAGCTCTTGCTTCTGGATCGTCTTCAGCGGATATTTGTTTTGCTTGAAAAAATTGCTCTGAATATTCTGATTTTGCTTCACTTAAAGCATAATCTGCAGTATCTTGTCCCCCTACAGTATCTCCTTGATCAGCTCTACCATAGCACTGTAATTGACTATTATCTTTATCTGTGCCATTTGTAGAGTTTCTAACATCATAATCTGATTTATCAGTACAAATAATTGGAACACCATCTACATAAAAATTATAAAGACCGTGTATTTCACCTTCTGAAAGAGCATGTACAACATATACTATATTTGAAGCATCTTCAGTAGTATCTGCAAAAACAGGAATACCTGCAACTCTTTGAACTCCATAAACTACTGGAAGATATTTTCCTTGAAGTCCTATTTGTAAATCAACTTCATTAATATCTTCTACTGTTGTACGAACTTCTACAAGTTTTGTTTGTCCTAAAACTCCTGCAACTCCTCCACGTTTTTTAGTTTTATAAGTTATTTCCTCACGAAAAGTTGAGTAATTTGCAATTTGATTCAGTGTTGTTTCTGCGTGTAAAAAGCCTAAGTCATAAGCATACTCAGGTCGTATTGTTGCATTTGAGTCTGGTTGTCCTTTTGCATTTAAAGCACGATGAACTTCATCAGTTGTTAATCTTCCTGTAACTGCTGCCCAATCTGCCCAATGACTTGAAAGACTCCATTTTATTTTGCTACCTGTTAAACTTTCTTCTATTGAACAAGAAGAAATAATACCTTTAAATAAAAGAATACTTGTATTTCCTACAAGATCACCAGTTTCTGGATCTATAAATACTTTATGAATAAAACATTCTCTATTAAGAAAAGTAGGATTTGCTAAACTTACACCACTTCTATCTAATAATGCAGCTTTTAATTCTTCTGATTCTAAAGAAATTGTTACATTTACATTTGTATCCGTTGGATAACTTGTATCATCATCAGAATCATTTCCAGTTGTTGTTAATGCAAAAGTTCTATTACTATTTGAAAATCCTGTAATAATATAAGTTAAGCTACTATCTCCTGTTGAAAAAGTACCAGAATTTTTAGTAAACTTTATTTTGTCACCTTCACGAAAGCCTTCCTCGACTAAATCGATTTGACTATTTACTAAATTATTAGAATCAAGTGCGAACGCACCATTTGAAAAGTCACCTCTTACAGATATTGAAGTTCCTAAATGTTCTCCAGCAAGAGTAAGTCCTACGCTTATTGCACGAGGAGAAGTTGTTTCTGAATATTGTCCAACAGAAAGTACACGATTTGCTCTATAAACTTGAGAACCGTTTCCATTTCCGTCTTGATCTGTTGAGCCATCATTAAAATTTATATCACGACTTGCATCAGTAAAATATGCGTAACGATTTGCATTTGTACGAAAGTTTGGAGAATTTGGATCTTGATCGAAAGGTCTTTCAAATTTTATCAGATGCGCGTATTCAAAGTCACCATTACTGACTAAAAGTTCTTCAATACTTGTATCTACAACACGTTTTGTCATTAGGGTTGAGCCTCCTCTAATTGAAGACTAAATTGATATAGATTATTTGTTCCAAGAGAATACTCTTGAACATCACTACGTTGAATAACTCTAAAAGTTGGGTTTGTATAAGTAATTGTTGAATTATCTGAAACATCTTTTTCTACTGGAGGAACAACATATAATCTTCTTTCATCTGTTGTATCTAAAGCAGAATCAGAAGATAATTTATTTGTTGAGTCAGCAACTCTTACTACTTGATATATTTTTTTATGATTTGAATTTCCAGAATCTGAGAAATTAAACATGTCACCTGGACGTAATCCACCAGTGACACTGTCCATTCCATCTATTAAAAAATTTGTATCCCCTGCTGTTATACTACCCGAAACATAAATTGTTCCACTCGTTGATGTTCTCGGTGACGAATATTGTGGTAGGACAACATAAAATGGTTTTAATCGCCCTCTTTTTTCCATTAAAAAATTATAAACTGGTTCGAATTCATCTCGAGTCATAGGGTTATAAGTAATATCTATGATCCAATGTTGAGCCATAATGCTTCTTGTAATTACACGACCAGAATTTGTTCTTGACATAGCAACGGGTTGTTCAGAAGAAAATTTAACCGAAGCAAATCCTGGACCAGCTGTTCCACTTCCTGAATTTTCTCCTGCTTCTGTTATTTTATAATTCGGATCTGGTAATCTATCCGCAAAACTACTAAATGCCATTATCCTCCACCTCCGTATACTGCGGGATCAACTGATTCTAAAAATCCTTCGCCATTTGCATTGGCTGCTTCTCTTATCATTCCTATGATATTTCCTCTTTGTGTATATAACATGTTTTGTACGCTTTGTCCATCTACTGCATTAATTGTAAAGTTAACATTTGTGCTTCCACCGCCAAGTGCGTAGTTTGGTGTAATATCTACAGGCATTGAAGGTGAAACTACTTCTGGTCCTCGTTCTCCAACAAGTATTCCTTCTCCACCATTTGCATAGCCTCTTCGACCCATTGCTCCGCCTGGTAAGCTTGCTCCGGCTCCCCCAAGACCTTGTCCTGTTGTTCTTCCGCCTCTTAGATAATTAAGTTCTCCAGATGTTGCTCTTCGAGAAACATCTACTGCACTGCTTCTTGATCCTATAGTTAAAGCTGTCATAGGGGCTTCTGTATCGCTTCCTCCTGCTCCTTGATATTGTTGTTTTTTAATTAAAGCTAGTTGGGCAGCACCCATTGCTCCTACAGCTATGGCTAATGGAGTTGCAAACCATCCTAATCCACTTGCTGACAATGTTTGCATAACTGCTGTTGCTGTTGAAATAATTGTCTGTGCAATTTGCATTTTCTTTTGCTGTTCAAATGCTTTTTTTGCAATAGCTTCTTTTTTCTGTTCCATTGCTTTAATTTTTGCTACAGATTCTTTTGACTTGCCGTCTCTTTTCTTCTCTGCTTCAATTTGTCTATCTATTTCTGCAATTTGTGCTTTTGAGTTAGCTGCCATTATTGAAGATACTGCTCCAATTGCTTGTCCAACTGCTGCAAGCTTATCTTCCATATTTGTAGATTCTTTAAATGCATTCATTGCACTTGCAATTGTTAAAGCGCCATCGCTAAATGCCATTATTGCTTCACCTTGTGGACCAAGAGACATTAAAGTTTCTCTAAAAGTTTCCATTGCTGCTGTGGCTACTGCAATCTTTTCTGCTGTAGTAACTGCTGCTCCATCTGCTCCTTCAACATCGGTAGCTGCTGATATAGTAGTTCTAAGACCTCCTACAAAGTCTCCTCCTTTTGCTTCATTAATACCTTTTGCTAGTCCTTCTATTACTGCGACCGTCACTCCTTTTGAAGCATTTGCTACTGCATCGTCAACATTTTTCTTAGCATTGAATTGCGCAATTGCTAAGTTTTTTAATATTTCAGTTTCTCTTTCTGATTCTAATCCTAAAAGCTTAACTCTTTCATATAGTAATGCAAATTCTACATCAATTAAAGTCTTTTTAATTTTTGCTTCTTCTAATGCTAAATCTCTTGAAGCTTTTGCTGCATTTATTTGTAATTCAAATTCTTTAGAAGGATCTAATTCTGTTGTTCCTGTTCTTTTAAATTGGTCTATTTTTGCTTCAAGTTCGAGTCTTTTGGCAGTAATTTGTTGAGTTTCTTTATTTATATCAAGAATTTTTTGATCTGCTTGTGCTTGACTTTGTTTTACTCTTAAACTTTCTGTATTCAAAGTAAACTGATATTCAAGATTCGCATTTTGATTTTTTATAAATTCATTTCTTACTTTTTCAACATCAATACCATCTTTTCCTAATGCTAAAGCTTCTTTTTCAAAGTCTGATCTTGTTGTAATTTTAGATAGTCTTTCTGCCTCTGCATCTCCTAAACCTTGACTAAGTAAAAAACTTTGATATTCTGAACTTGCTATTTCTTTTTGTTTTTCAGCAATTTCTGTTTGTGTTTTTGCGAGTACAGTTGCAGCTGCTCCCCCTACTTGAGAAGCTACTGCGAATTGTTTTGCTTTTGAATTTAAAATTGCTAATTCATCTTTAGAAGTTGCAATACTTGCTCGTAAGTCATTAAATTGGTCTACAACTTCTTTAAATGTTTGCTTTGCTTGCGCGCCACCTTTTTCAATTTCTTCTATTTGTTCTTTTGTAAATATTAAAGCAATAGGATTATTTTGAGTATCTCCAAAAGTTGCAAAAAAGTCTTCTGCTGCTTTTTGATCAGTACCGTCAATAATTGATGATTTTAACTGATTTAAACTTGAAGTAACTTCATCAATTTTTGTAGTTTGTTGAAATGCCGCTTGAAATTTAGATACTGCTTCTCTTGAGCCCTCTAATGCAGAAACTCTTTTTTGTTCTGCTTCAATTCTTTCTTTTGTTATTGGTATTCCATCTTTTGCTATCTTATTTGCTTGATTTTCAGTAATATTTAAATTTTTTCTTTCTTTTTCCAAAGCATCTGCTGTTTTAATTTGATTTGCTAAAGTATTTACATAGACTTTTTCTGTGTCATTCAAGGAGGCTTTTAAAACAGACTCTTGTGTTGTAAGATTGTTACCTGTTATTTGCTTTTTAGCTAACTGTTCTAATTTTTTTATTCTTGTGCTTCCTGTAGTGTTTAGTTCTTTTTGTGCTTTTTCAAATTGAGATTCTGCAGCAGTTGCATTATCAATTGCAGTTTTAAATGACTCTGACTCAACACCAGCATCTTTAAATATTTT
>Ga0255761_10002961_pt1 | contig 15515 bp, 35 predicted proteins | sample 071ome_29_FD_179961 | JGI IMG/M metagenome (GOLD analysis project Ga0255761, IMG submission 179961) | Coastal salt marsh microbial communities from the Groves Creek Marsh, Skidaway Island, Georgia - 071407BT metaG (version 2) | ecosystem: Environmental > Aquatic > Marine > Intertidal zone >... | reverse complement strand
GAGCTTCATCAGCAATAACAATCTTGTTTGTCCAACTTGCACCTCTTAAGAAGTTAACAGGCATAGCCTGTACCCTCTTAGTTCTCACCAACTCAGTGCGTGCACTAGTTGTGGCTGGAAGAAGTTCTCTTAATTTGTCATCCAATGGAGCCATATATGGATTAAATTTTTCATCAATGTCTCCAGGTAGTGCTCCCAATCCTTTTTCAGCACTTTCAATGACTGTCCTTACATAGAGTAAGTCTAGTTCTTCGTTTTGTTTTAATTTTTTTAAAGCGCAATAAACAGCCATAAATGTTTTAGTGGAGCCTGCGGGTCCAGCTATAAAAATAACTTTATTATTGTCGTCAAGCCCTAATCGAACTAACGATTTCTGCTTTTCAGTTAAGCCTAGATTTTTAACTGTAATCTTTGGTTTCAACTGCCCAATTTGAAGGTCAGATTTTTTCTTTGACATGTGACATTATATACACAATAATACTAAAAGGTAACCGAAAATTCAACACGAAATTCTTAAAAATTTAAAATTTCGTATTTTTATTACATTACATTATTTGAGTTGGCAGATTCAATAAAATCATAAAAAATCATATTTCTTTTGCTTGGATTCGAATGAAACCAAACCCAAGGATAAGAATTTTTAATTTTAATTATTTTGTCTGATAATTGAGTTATATTAGTTTCTAATAATTCTAATTCTTCTAATGTTATATCTTTGATATCTAATTTTATATCAATCTTTTTTCCCGCATCAAGTAACTCTTGTAAATTTCCCTCTTTTTTGGCAGCTGTTGCAGATTCGTATATTTCGCGCGCATCTTGTTTGTTTTTGTTTTTATCTGGATGTGTACAAACTGCTATCTTTCTATATAGCGATTTAAAAGAAGAAGAATTTACATCGCCCCGAACATTTTGAGTCTCAGACGACGATTCAGCAAATGGACTCGCCAATTTATTATCTTGACAAAATTTAATTACATTTATTACAAATTGTTTTTCAATTCCTTCATATAATGTATTGATGTCTTTATACTCTTTTTTCTTTTCTTTCCATTCTCTTCTAAGACTATAGTATCTGTTTTTTGTATATGTAGACATGTATATTATTATAATGCCGCCTAATTAAATTTAAATATATTCTATTTGATCTTTTTTGAATACTTTTATTTGTTGATCTATTGCGAATGCATCATTTATCATTTTTACAAGAACATAATGACCTTCTTCTTGTATTGTTTCCATTATTATCTGAGCTTGATGTCTACCCCATTTAGTATGCACCCAGCACAAATTAGTGTTGTGCGCCGAACCTTCAGCGCTTGTTTCCTCGCTCATTTTAAATTAAATTTAAATTAAATCAGATAAAATTATTGGTTTTTCTGATTTTATCAGTTGAAGAATAGAATATGTATCATCTTTCCTTCTTACCCCATCTAATATGTACCCATGGCGAAGTACGGCTTTCAAAAAATTAAATTTGTATTTTTTTTCAATTTCTATGGCTATTTTTGTAGGCATAGAATATTCATCAAATTCAGAATACCAAACATTGTCACTGTATTCCTCACACACTGATATAATTGAGTTCATTGTACTAATAGTTACACTTATTTCGCCGCCAACTTACAGTATAATTCTAATAGGGATTTTCCAGGGGAGATTGATAAATACCACCCCCCCGGCTTGCTCTGTCAAGCAAAATCCATTTTTTTTTGAGAAATGGGGTGGGTTGTTTGTGAATAACTTTCTTTAAAATAATTGCAAATAAGTTTGACTCGAGCCGGCTCTTCCTTTAGTTTATAAGTATATGAAATACAACGACCCAATCGAAAGAATCAAAAAAGTTAAAGCCGAGATCGCTGATCTCACAGAGATGATCCGGAACACGGACAACATTTATGTAATGCAGAACTGCCAACTGCAAATCAATGAGTATGAAAAGTGGCTCAAGGAATGCCGGATGCAGAACGAGTTCACCTCGTCCCGTAATGGTTTGCTAATTGCGAAATAATTCGCAATTAGTTTGACGTCAGCAGTCTTTTCCCTTACTTTATATATATGAACTTAACATTAGATAACTTAAAACTTGATCAAGTCGATTGTATCGACTCTAACGTTGTAAATGTTTTCTGTCTCTTTGATTCGGGCAAAGGCTACTACGAAGGCGGGCTAAGTGCTGATGTAGTAATCAGCGAAGAGGATGGCTTCATCTTTGCTGATGCGGTAAAAGTTAACTTTGTCGAAGACGAAGACGAAAACGAAATTGAACTTACTTTCGACACAAAGGAGTTAGAAAAAAAGATTGAATACAATTTAAACAACGTGATGAACAGCCCCATAACTAACGAAAACGAGCGCCAACTAATTGATGCGCTTAGCTAAAATAATTGAAAATAAATTTGACTTTAACCATTAAATAGACGATAGTAGTAATATGACAGAAGAACTAGAACAATTCATGACGGAGAAGCTAAACATCATTGCACGTTTAGGCTTTGAACCACTCGAAGGTGAAGAGTTATTCGTAGATGTTGGAGACAACGTTTGGAATCTTGACCAAATCATCGAAGCATTCAATAACCAATGAGTGAGCGCGAACCATATCCACAACTTGACTGCGCCCTTGCTATGAGCAAGGCGCGCGGCAATCTTAACTTTCTTGTCAATAGAATAAAAGAAGAATGGCATGAAACACACACCACCGCGCAAGCTATACAGGATGCCCACACTGCACTAATGGAAGCGCAAAAAGAATACGAAAAAGTCTTGACTTTACTCAGAAACTCAACTAATGTAAATGTATGATAACAATTAAAAAACACAAAAACTTCTCTAACTGGTTTCAAGTATTCTCATTCGGCAAGATGGTCGATGAGTTCACAAAGCGCGCTGATGCTGTCGATCTCGCAAGGTCAATAGCTAAAGAAAAAGAGTTGACAGAAATCATCGTCATGAATCGTAACGTGGAGGTGGCATAATGGACATCATTATTCTAGCCATAGCCATCGCAGCCTATGCACTAAAGTCGTCAGGTCAAGTTTAAAAATAAAAAAAATAAAAAAGCCATAAGTCCTTGAATATCAAGGGTTTATGGCGCCTAGGCGCCATAAGTCGTTGAATAACAACAACTTACGAAAGCTTTGTACAAGTACCGTGCCAATTGAGTGACTTAATGCCTGCAGGATTGTGCAAAAACTTAGTTGAATTATAATTGAAAATAAATTTGACGTCAGCTTGTTTTTGGATTACCTTGTTTATATAAGATTAAATAAACAATATAGAAATAAAGATATGATAACAGACGAGATAATAGAATTCATGATTGAAGAGTTAGGCATAATTGACTACGTAGGACAGCGCGAAGTGGAAGACTTCGAATTGTTCGAAGATGTAGGAAGTAATTTTTGGTCTTTTGCAATGATAAAACAAGCTTTTGAGGAAAGATAAAATGACAAGATTAGAAAGAATAACCACACTAGTAAAACAAGCGCGCTCGCAAAAACGTCAAAGTTGGATACTTTGCAGACTCATAGACATGTGGAGCGAGGAAGCTAGGATACAACTTAATTGGAATCAAAGGGTTGAATCTTGGGTGAAGATGTTTTCCTGAGAGGCCCGCGACATGCGCTGCAGGCTATTTGTCCATATCGCAATCCTAAAGCGGCCCGCAGGCCCGCAGGCTATTTGCCCATATCGCAATCCTAAAGCGGCCCGCAGGCCCGCAGGCTATTTGCCCATATCGCAATCCTAAAGCGGCCCGCAGGCCCGCAAACAAACTATTTGAATAAATTAAAAAAAAGTTTGACAAAAACTAAAAAATCAACTACTATACTACTATGAATAACACATATAACGGATGGAAAAATTGGGCAACTTGGAACGTAGCATTATGGCTAGGCAACGACGAATCACTCTATAAGATGGCTCGTCGGTTCGTTAACTACAAAGACTTATCGCAAGCGCTAGTAGACTGCGACACACCCACCACCCCAGACGGGGCAAGTTACACAGACCCCGATCTAGACACCTATGCCCTAGATGAGTGGCTAATGGACGAGTTTACCTCATAAGTCTTTGATTACTAGGCGCTTATGGCGCCTAGGCGCTGTAAGTCGTTGATTACCAACGATTTAAAAAATTAAAGTTTTCCTTGACTTTGGGAGTTAGTTGCAGTAGGGTAAGGTATGACTAAAACAGAAATGCTCACCGAAATTGCTAATCTTCACCAAGCCCTAAAAAGCTCGGCTGACCTTACTCCTACAGATCGCACTGTGATCCGTAACGAAATTGGCGACCTTGAAGACAGGGTTGCCCTACTAGAGTTTCAAGAAGTCGAAGATATCGACTACGGCTATCACGACCAATATGAGTTTTAAATGCTTGACTACCATAGCTTAACACCTTATATTCTTTATATATGAAAAACAAAAAACTACTACTTACTACCTCTTCTGATAAATGTGTTATAATTGCTGAAGTTGAGAATAATCATTCTTATAATGATCGAGAATATGTTATCAGTAGAGATATGCTAGATGTTAATATTAAAAATGGCAACTTTACAGAGATTACTGAAGAGTCGGATTGGGATAGTGGTAGAATGTGGGTTCTTACTGAAGATATATCGTAAGTCGTTGAGGCCCAGCTACTTATGGCGCCTAGGCGCTGTAAGTCGTTGATTACCAACGATTTAAAAAATTAAAGTTTTTCTTGACTTTGGGGGTCAGTGGAGGTAGGGTAAGGTATGATAACAATCAAAAAACACAAAAACTTCTCTAACTGGTTTCAAGTATTCTCATTCGGCAAGATGGTCGATGAGTTCACAAAGCGCGCTGATGCTGTCGACCTCGCAAGGTCGATTGCCAGCAACCAAGAACAGGAATATATCAATGTCTTAGGAAAAGCGATTAAAGTAAATCGCTAAGTCTTTGATTATCAGGCGCTTACGGCGCCTAGGCGCTGTAAGTCGTTGATTATCAGCGCTTTATGAAATTTAATCTAAAAGATCATCGATCATTGCAATGCAAGCAAAAAGCGCGGGTAAAGCAAAAAAAGTAATTGCCAAGAAATTAATCATTGTAAACTCCTTTCATCTCGTCAGATACTCCAATCTCTAAATCCTCTTCGTCAATAGACTCAGCGGTTGGTGAATAATCAAACAAGGAAGCCTCGTCCTCGATGTCGTATTCTTGAGCATCTAGTAAGCCATACTCGCCCAAAACTTCTTGAGACTTAATCTCCTCAATGAAGTCAGCGACTGACTGAGTTGCAGAAACTTTTTGTGAGCTTTCTGCGGCGTGCTTAATAATTGCGATTCTTTGATCTTGTGTTAATGTCATAATAATAAAGTAAACTAGGTTTAAGGTTTTGTCAAATTAATTGTGATGTGAGACAAGTTTTTCATTAAAGTCTGCCCGCATAGCTACAAGCAAATCTTCGTGAGCTTTTCCGTCCATCTCAAATTGATGCATAAGTGATGTCACTCTATGTGGCGCTTGCCATCCTAACACATCATCAGAAACAGATAGTGGAACAAAGTTACCATCTAAATTAAATACTGCAACTTCAAAAGTATCAGGATAACGACCATAAAATGGTTGAAATGCTCCATCATCAATACCCGAAATAACTGAGAACTGATACCCGTTGTCAAGTGTGAGCGATGCACTCCATCTTCTAATGGAATCATCGTAAGTGAATTCTAAATCATCGAAGTTTTTCATATAACAATAATGTAGTTTAGTTTGTTTTGTTTGTCAAATTAAAAGCCAAAATCTTCCCTGTCAAATCTTCTTACTTCATCGTAATTATCGGGATCAATAAATTTATCAGTTTCTTTACTTTCGTGCCAAAAGTTTACATCAAAGTATACACTCCAACCTTCATCAAATAGATCATCATACTTATCCTCATAATCTTGTAGACTAGTTATGCCTAGGCTAGTTGCCGACACTCTCTTGTCAGTACTAGTTTGATATAGTTCTAACTTATCAATGGAATCAATCTTGTACATAGTTTGCTCTTTTATGAATAATGCTTTTTCGCTCATGATAATTATATAACCTCCTGTATGTCTTTTGTCAATGCCATTTCTGCATCTACTTGTTGCTGTAATAAGTTGAGTTTGTTGAGTAGGCTTTTGTAGCCAATGTATCCGCCATTGTGCCAACCTTCCCACTTGCCGTTAATCTTTTTGAATGTCACATCCCAAGCACAAGCATAATCATAAGTGCGAAGCAGTCCATTGGACAAGCGCTCGAAGTGAAATTCTTTTCCGTTGTCTTTAATTGTCATAATAGTAATGTAGCGCCGTTACCTAATCACCGCAAGAAAAAAGTTAAATAAAATGCATTTTGTTGTAAATGCTTGATTATCAGGCACTTACGGCGCCTAGGCGCTGTAAGTCGTTGATTATCAACAAAATAAAAAATTAAAGTTTTTCTTGACTTTGGGGGTCAACGGAGGTAGGGTAAGGCATGAATAAAATACAAGCACTCAGAGATAAGCACGGATTAGCCGTGATGCACGTCGCCCAACACGGGGCAGAAGTAAATACTGGCTGGACTGCCGTAGAGGTATCCAAAATCTTGGTCGCCAATCACTATAGGGCGGTTGAGGCGGTCAACAACTACATGAGCAGAATTCAGGATCGCTCATCCTCTGATCTGGTCGCCTGTATCAGCGATAGGGATTAAATTATCGTAAGTCCTTGAGCATCAGGCGCTTACGGCGCCTAGGCGTCGTAAGTCGTTGATTATCAACGAAATAAAAAATTAAAGTTTTTCTTGACTTTGGAGGTCAACGGAGGTAGGGTAAGGGTATGATAAATAATACAATGACTAGAAGCGAAGTGAGCAAGCTACTCAGCGAGGCTCAGGAAAAAATCAACCTCATACTCCAAGACGACGGGGTAAAACCGACACCAGCCGATTACGAGCGAATGGCTGAATGGCAAGACGATGTCAACCACATTTTTACCGAGTTGACAGACGAGATCTCATGGGTGATGCGAGGCAAGCCAATGCTACCCGCATGCGAGGATGACGAAGTCATCTTCGAAATTGAACTACCTGCATAAACCGTTAACTATCAGGCGCTTACGGCGCCTAGGCGCCATAAGTCGTTGAATATCAAGCATTTACAAAAATAACCATTCACATAAAAACCCCTCCCGTTAGCGGGGAGGGGCTTATTTGCAGCTATATTTGACAATATTTGGCTTATTATGCGACCTTCTTTAGACTATACAAGCTAGCCAAAAGATTATCATGATGTCTACGTAAAGAATGATATGATGGACTATTGTCTCCACGTATTTCACGCATAGCTAATTGATAGCCAACTGCCCTTAGTTCTGATTCTAATTTAATTGCACTCATAATTATACTCGGTTAAGTGAAACGATTCTATCATAACGAAAAGAGCGAAAACCCTGTCTGTTATGACACCAAGAACGAAAGCCCACCACCGCTTTGCCTTCTGCCTTGTTGCCAAACTCATTGGTATGGCTTGGCTTGGCAATGGTGTACATTTCAGTGTTGCCGTCTTTAGCTGTATATACCACTTGATAACGTGGAATAAATAGATTAAGAATTTTGTTCAGTAGTTTCATTAGCATTTTCTCCTACGGGATTTTGATTGTAATAATTGTAAGCATCAGTCACTTCTTGCGCTGATTCGAAACTTACAGAAATAATGTCTCGGTAATCATATGGGTGGTGAGGGGTTGCCGACTCTTCAAAGAATAACTCCCAAAGCTCGCTTGGCTCATCCCAAGTTGGTAAGTCTAGTGGTCTGCCGATGCAGGTTGCTTCTATATAATTGTTTTTCATTCTTCTATACTATAGATTCCTAAGTGAGATGCAAGCTCTTTCATCATTGTATCTTTGTTAAAAAAGTCGTAAGCAAATGTAAGCAATTGTTCTTGGTCTCGTGGGCTATAATCTCTAATCTCATCGTAAATTTCAAATATGTTAAGGTTCCAATTCCAGGATTCTACTTGTGATTCTACTTGTGCTTTTGTCATACTAAGCCCTCCTTTTGTAATAATGTTTTGAATTGATCGTAAACTTTTTGTTTACTGCCCTTAAGACCAAAGTCTTCCTTAATAATACTGTAGCAACTCCGGCCCCGCGACATTTTCATGCCCACTGTTTCAAGTTTGAGGCCCCTGAGTAAGGTGCGAAGTCTGAATGCTTCGATTTGTGTTGGTGTGTCTAATATCATAATGATGCTCCTTCCATTGCGCCGTTCAGGCATAGTTCATGTTCTAAATCTTGTAGATCACAGATGAGATCTGCAAGAGCTTCTTCAGCTGATTGAGTGGTGAAACCTCTAACACCTAGCTTCGCACCTTTTTCAAGGTTGATTCTATCAAACGGGTCAGCGTAGCGCATGTTCCCGTGAGCGATGTCGAGGACGGTTTTGATGATCTCATTCTGAGTCATTTTTAATCCTTTCGTTTTGGTTGTCAACTATCTTTGCAAGGCGAAGTAATTCTTGTGTTACTTCTGCTTTTGCTGTGTTGTTTGCTTTTGGGTTCTTCAACACCTCGATCATAATAGGAACGAGTGCTGACCATGTTGGTGTTATATCTATCGTATCTTGCATAATACTAAACTAAACTAATAGTGGGTTGGTGTCAAGCTATTCTGAATCTTTTTTTGCTCAACTAAATCTTTTAAATCGAAACTGATAGATACAAGGTTTTCGTTGATATTCTTCATGACCTTGACGAGATCCTCCATGTTTGCATGTCTGCGGTGTTCTAACATCTCGTCGCTGAGTCCGTCAATGGCGAATCTAATTGCTTTTAATTCTTCCTTCATTTAACTATACATTACTCCTTCTAATTCTGATTGCAACCATAATATGGCTTTTTGTCTGATGTCACAGTGTGAGACTTCAGTAAATACATTGTCGTTGACACGAAGATAAAGATCAAACCCATTCTTTTTCTCTGTCTCTAGGTCGTTTGCTTTATACCACTTTTGGGCATAATCTATCATTCTTTCTTCTATTCTCATGACATATAGGCGGTTACTTTGTTGTGTGTTAATAAAACTTCATCTGCATAGTATGCAAACTTTTCGGTTTCCTTCTCGACAAAAGTCTCATACTTGTAAGGGTTGTATGTTACCTCAACTTCCCTAGTTATAACTTGGGGGTTGCGGGATACATTTTCTGCATCCTGAAGATAGCCCTTAACAAAAGCATGAACATTCTTCCTCTTCTCACGAAGAACCTTCTCTCTGCCCTTGCGGTCAACATGGAAGTAGCAATCCCAAAGTCCAATACTTTCTCCCCTGGGAATGTGAGCCTTAACTAGCCCGTGTTGCTTGATGCTCCAACAATCCTTGTGCAGATTCTTGTAAACATATACAGGGCGGTTCTTCTTGATGATGTATCTTGGGTCTTGTTGGTTTCTTAGTATCATATATACATACTAAGGCAGTTTTTAAATAACCGCAAGAAAAAAGTGAATTAAATTGCACTTTGTTGTAAACCTTTGAATATCAGTCACTTATGGCGCCTAGGCGCTGTAAATCGTTGATTATCAGCGCTTTATGAGATTAGTGAGCTAAGTAAGCAATGCCCTTCTTGCACCCCTTAATAAAGCAAAGGTTGCAATTGTTTGCTTGACAAGTTGGCTCGTTGCCCTCTATAGTGGCTGGGCATACATAGTGCCCGTCTTGCTCGGCTTGGGCTTGTGATGTATAAACTGAAGTGCCCGCGTCTAAGCCGTCTACTTGTGGGGCTGGCTCATCTACATAAATGGCGCTAGGCTTAAGGCAAACATTTTTAAGGCTAGCTAACTTTTGCAAGTGTGGCAATTGAGAATCGCGCTTCCATTCACGAGTTGGGAACCAGAAACGAATTGTTGGGAATTGCTCGCAAATACGAATCCAGGCTGAAATGTACTTGGGGGAAAACAAATCACCAGAATCATGAACACGAAATAAATCTGTGTTTTTTGTTTTGAGCTTTTTTTTGTTGCCGTGCTTGTCAAAATACTTTGCGCGGATTTGGTCACACATTGCATCGACAAAAGTTTGCCCGTTATCTTGATGTAGAGACTTTGTGATTAGGTCGGCTTTTGCTTGTAAGCTCGCCTTCACATTACTGAAAGTGTAAAAGCCCTTGCAAGCATAGCAAGAATCGCAAATAAACTTTTTTGCTTTGCTTTTAATCTTTGCCAATAGCTGCGCGGCTGGGCAATACTTGAAAGCGGGGATGTTGAACCCATAACAGGGCATCTTTTTTGGATTGGATAGTAAGTTAATCATACCCTTAAAGTAGCACACAACTTAACTCACCGCAAGAAAAAAGTTAATTAAATAAAAGATTGTTGTAAGTCGTTGATCCTTAGTCACTTACGACGCCTAGGCGCCATAAGTCGTTGAATAACAACAACTTATGAAATTATATGGCACAAAAAAACCCCGCCTTCCCGAACGATAAGGAAGACGGGGCAAACAAACAACGTATTTACACCTCAACTAATTCGCCTTCAACCACTTCCATGTCAAGAGTATTCTCAACATGGTCATCGATTTTGAAGTCAACAAAATTGTCGAACACAGAGTGCAAAGCATCTGAACGATTGGGAAGCTGAACAAGATTGCCCTTGTAAACCTCGGTGAAAGCATTGTAAAGAGAATTTACATTGCGATCCCAAAATTCAGGATGATCAGAAGATTCCCATTGATTGACCACGTCAATAATTTTTGACTTAGGCAAAGCGCCTGCTTTGGTTGCTCTAATGATCAAGTCGTGAGCATACACTTCACCGATTGTACGATTTTTGTAAGCCTCGATGCGAGCATCTTGACCATGCCAAAAGCCAAACAACTTACCAAGTGCGCGATTGATGGTGAAATCTAAATCTTGCAAAATGTTGCGAGTGTGGCGACGTGCAAGTTTAATGGTATTAGTGAAAATAAGATTGTCACAAACAAATGGAGCATCACCTGCACACAATCCCGCAGGAAAAGTTTTGTCGTGAGAGTTGCGAACACCAACCACACAACCACGATCAGTTGCTTGGCGGTTTGGATGATCAACGGCAAACAAACCAAAATAATGTTTGTCATCACGAGCAAGAGAATGCACCTCATCTTGAATGGTAAAACCATTGCTTGCAAGAAATCCTTTGGTGCGGTTGACCAACTCATGGTGAGCGATTGGCTGATAAGAAACGGCACGTTCACCATTGGCATTTTCTTTTTGGCGATACTCCACAGGTGGAGTTGGTACAAGTGAAACTTGTTCGAGGTCTACAAGTTTGTGATTACCTCCGCAGATGTTAAGGTTAACAGATTTGCGAGGAGCGATGTTGTTTTCTTCAGTATTCATAATAGTAATAATATAGATGTGATTGTTTTTGTCAATAGTTAATTGCGAGAAAAGTAATCTTTTTTGCTTTGAATTGCATCATATGCTGAAGCCTTGTCTTGAATGTCGCGCAAGGCAAGACCGATAAGAGAAAGCATTTCCAATTCCTCGCTATCAGTTTTATCAACATTTGGTAAAATGTAAGTGTTCCAAAGGTGAGACATTGTAGTGTCCATGACTTGATCTACACTTGGTTGTTCTTCGTGGTTGTCTGAATTAGGAATAAACATAGTTAAGTACCTCCTTGTGTTTGTGTTTGCGGTGAATAATTTTGTTTTTGAGTTTGTGTGGGCGACTCTTAGTAAAAAGAATCGATTTTCTAATCTTGATTTCCCTTGCTTTCATATATACATACTAGACCCAAAACCTAATTACCGCAAGAAAAAAATGCAACTAAATGCATTTTGTTGTAAGTCGTTGATAGTCAAGCACTTCCGGCGCCTAGGCGCCACAACCCCTTGATAACCAAGAGGTTATGACTAGAACTTTAACCCTTTATGAGTTTTAGGGTGTCGGCGAAAGACGGGATCGGTCTACCGATGCTCGTATAGAATTTTTGTATGGCACTGATTTGCCGAATGCGTTCTGGTGTTGCCCATAGAATATTTTTTTCACTCATCATTTTTTTTCCTTTCGTTTATCTGGTTGGTAGTTGTACTTCGAGAATAAATTCGTCATCCTCAAATGTATAGTCTCTGACTCCGTTTGTCAAGTCGTATCCGCTTGCCGTGCAATTCGCCTCACAGACTAAATCGTCAACGATGCCTATGATGTCACCGACATGGTCGTCAACACTAGGGACTGCTTGGTTCACTATGCTCATAACATAATCAGATTGCTCTTGTTCGGTCATTTTTTTTATATCGTTTATCGTTATCATACCCCTAATATAGACTAGCGATACCTTGCTGTCAAATAAAATTTAAATAAATTTTTGTTACCTAAGGTGTTGATATTCAGTTACTTGTGGCGCTTGGGCGCCATAACCCGTTGGTAGTCAAGAACTTACAACATTTTTTAAATTCAATTTAATTCTAATTAAAATTTATATTATTTAAGTCATATTTGTTTATTATTTGTTTGTTATTTGGTTATTATTAGATTGATATATATTTTAATGTGTGTTAGATGTTTGTGAAAACATATAGCAAGAAAGACTGATGGTGAGAATGAGAATAGAAATCATAATAAATGTAATTGAAATTGAGTTAAATAAAACCCCCCGCCCCACTGAGGACGGGAGGTATAGGAGGATCAAAAGGATCTCATAGCTAGGATTGCTTGTTGCACCTCGCCAGGAGTAGCTGGATTGTCTGCTAAATCATCGATGGTCTTACATGGCAATGATACATCCCGCACATAATCACCACTTGCTTCGACAAGCTCCATTCGCTTCTGAGCATGACAAGCGCGCTCAACATATCGTTCACCTCCACATCGAATAAGAACAAGAAGGTTAGGCATTTCTACTTTAATAACATCCAAATCATCTTTAGTTATAAAACCAAATTGTTGTTTGGAAAGAACTTTTACTAGTGTGTTAATAATCATAATACCAATATAGATAGAAAATATGCCGGCGTCAAATAAAAACAAAAAAAACCTCCGACCTAGAACATGGGATGGGAAGGGGTTCTAAATCGGAGGCTTGAGTGGCGAGAGAAAAAACACCTCCCCCCTTGGACTCCAACGTACACCAACGCCAAGGAGGGAGATAGAAATAGGTGTGGGGAGGGACTACTGAATACCCTCAACTTTCGGCGTGAACATCAGTTCAATAGTGTAACCTACTCGCACTACACTTGGATTGGGGATCCTACCTCAGACATTTGTCCATCGGCACTCCACCACAGAGAAGCATATACCTTATCTCGAACACGAAGAGATCATTCGGTCACCCACAGGAAGGATTATAAGCCCTTCCAAAGTTTATTTGAATCAAATTTAATTCAAATTTAAAATGTTAAAGAACAGAAAGTCTGAGGCTATTTTATTTACTTGAGTTGCCTCTTCTCAAGATGACAGAAAACTTAATTATGTTTATATTATACTAAATTCTATATTATTTGTCAACTTTTTTTTTGTTATTTGTTAAAATTTCTTTTAAATATTCGGGCAAATTCTTTTTAAGTAGTTGTGGATGTGTCATACTTAATTGTGCCAGAGGCGCAAGTTCTTGACCATACATCTTATTTGGTTCAGTATTATTATCAATAAGAGTTGGTGTTGGTACATTGCGATTAGTCTTAACATACTCTGTATGATTTACCTTCTCTATATCATAACCAACTGCAATAAATGTATCAATTATTGGAGTTATTGCGCGACATGGGCTACACCCATCACTATAAACATAAGTATATTTAGCCATATATTATATTATATTTGAATGCCCGCCTTTGCAAGTTTTATTTGTTGTAACCTGCGATCTGCCTCTTTTTGTTGGGCGAGAAGACTATCTTCTATTACAGAACCATACTGAGCGAACTTCTTCATTGAGATATAATGCCCACTCTTTACATTGTTCATGATTTGTGTGGCGCGGATACATTTTGCGGTATTCATAATTATTCCTTTCGTTGGTGATTAATATAGAACTACTATATAGGGTTGGAGAAGCAAAGTCAACACATTTTGTTAAATTTTATTAATTTAAATCAAATTTAATTCAAATTAAGTCGTAAGTTGTTGATTATCATTATCTTCCAACGTCTGTGCAATTAACTTATCTTGGAGCATATCATTAACATAGTATGTGTTGTTGAAGAGTCCATGTATGTTTTGACCATTATTTGTGAGTTTATTTAATTCAGATTTAATTTCATTTATTTCATTATTTGCGAGTTCTTCTATCTTATTTGCGCTAACCCGCTCTCCAGTTTGGTTATTTACCAAAGTCTCATTAGGCTTTAGGTCGGCGCGCATTCTATTTATTTCAGAACGAATGACTAGCATATCGTCCAACAAACTATTTATGTCTTTTGTGATACTCATACCAACCACTATACCCTTTATTTCGAGCAAGTCAAATGAAATTGCAAAAAATTATAATTTATTTAATTCTATTTAAATTTAATTTGAATTATAATCAAATCCTGTTTGGTAGGGCGGAAATAATAATATTAAATTTTCGTTCAAATTAACTGCACTGCGCGGATAACCCTTGTCATTGTAATATTCAACACCCTGCACCTCAATTTCATTATTTGACAGAATATCGTTAAAAAATGGGTCATTATCCATCCAATAGTCAAGATAATTACTTATTTGGTCGTCATCCATTATTTCGCGCGATTTTTATTTGCATTTATTTACACTTTAATTAATTTGCCGATTTAAATTGAATTAAATTTATTTATATTTATTTAGATTATTTGCATTTATTCTATTTGTATTTAAATGAAGTTAAATTGAGTCAAAAAAAGTTAAAATTATTTCGCGCAAATTCTATTTAATTTTAATTTGATTTAATTTACATTTATATAATTAGTTTAAATATGGAAATGTCATTGGTAAAATGGAAATCCAAATTTATTTCTTTTAATTTTGTTTTGATCTATTTCAGTTAAATTGATTTGATTTTGATTTGATTTATTTTGCTTGTTTTTTGTGTTAAATTTATTTGAATCAAAATTTTTGCTAATTATTTCGCCATATTTGTCTCGCGCACCACTCAGCACCACTTTTACCCACTTCAACCCACTCATATTTATATCGTCCCTTCTAAACCGCTATTTCTATAAGGAAATCGGGCAAATTCAATTAAATTAAATTCTATTAAATCTATATTAAATCTATTCATATTATTGTATATTCTTGTTATTGTATTCTTATATATATTGTATTATATGTATTATTATAAAGTATATTGTAAATTATAGTATAATGCAAGGGTAAAAAAGGAGAGGGGGAACACCCAAGAACAAAAGGAAAATCTTGGATGAACCCCCTCAATATGATATGATAACAACATCGAACTCAAGCGAAAAATACTTAATTTGAACTTCTTTTTAGTAATGCTCGACTCAACAAAAACCTGTTTTTTGAATCATAAATTCTACCATTTTCATCTTGTGGAAGATTACTAATTACTTCATTTTGATCTAAATTTAGTACCGCAC
>Ga0255761_10002956_pt1 | contig 15529 bp, 25 predicted proteins | sample 071ome_29_FD_179961 | JGI IMG/M metagenome (GOLD analysis project Ga0255761, IMG submission 179961) | Coastal salt marsh microbial communities from the Groves Creek Marsh, Skidaway Island, Georgia - 071407BT metaG (version 2) | ecosystem: Environmental > Aquatic > Marine > Intertidal zone >... | reverse complement strand
CTTATCCTCCGAATATCATTGCCATAGCTATGGCTTTACCTGTTGACGCTACCTCATCGGTGAGTGCTACTGTACCTGATTTATCAGGTAGCGTGATTGTTCTATCTGCTGTTGGGTCTTCAGCTGTTACAGTTGTTTCAAATGCATTTGTAGTAGACCCTTCAAATTTTAAGTCTGCATTTACTTCTAGATGTATATTTTTATAAAAGGTGTTTTCATAATTCTTTGCATCAATTCTGAAATAATCAGTAAATGCACCGTCTTCTATTAGACTAAAGTTCAACGATGAATTTTCCGTGCCGTTTGTAACATCTTCGGACTTAGCTGTAACAACTACCCAATTCTGATTCTGTTGACTGGTATCAGCACCTCCCCATACAAGATATCCCAAATCGTCTCCATCAGTTGGTGTTGTGTCATTTCTAAACATTCTGACAGAAATTGCCGATCCGTTTGCTGAGTTAAAAGTTGCACCGCCTGTTATGTTTATAGTGCCTGTTCCGCCAATATTGTTTGAATCTAAATTTAAATCTGCACTAAGACGTGGGTTTGTATCGTCAAATAGTTCTAGCATCACTGTACCTGATGCATTAGGTAGTGTGATTGTTCTGTCAGCAGTAGGGTCTTCAACTGTTAAAGTTGTTTCAAAGTCGTTATCTGTTGCACCTTCGAAGATCAAATTATATGAGTTGTTTAGCTTTATGTTGCTTTGAAATTGTACAAGGTTATCACCTGCTACAATTTTTAAACTGTCGCCAGCAGCAGACCCTACAGTTTGTAAATACGAGTTTTGGCCCCACGTAGGAACACTTGGAATCTGACCATTTGCCAAAGCACTAACTGCGCTTAGTTTAATACTGGGCCTAAACCCAACACCAGATAACGGTGCACCTTCTACTGAAATGATTTCGTCAGCGTCGAACTCGCCATCAACAGTGACATTTCCTGTAAACGTTCCGCCCGCTATTGGCATTTTGGTTGCAATGTTATTTGCTGTTGTTGTAGCAAAGTTAGGATCGTCGCCCAATGCCGCGGCTAATTCGTTTAGTGTATCTAATGTTTCAGGTGCGCTGTCAGTTATACTTGCAACAATGTTAGTGGCTGTATCATAATCATTTGCACTTAGATAGTTGCCAACGTCAGTATCAGTATAACCCGGCTGACCTGTTACTGTAATATCACCATTGCTAGCTGTTGTTAGTGTAATGTTTGTGCCTGCAACCAGTTGACGTTTTGTGCTGGTCCAACTTGTGCCTGACCAAACATACAGTGTGTTATTATCTGTAGCAAATGCCTGGTCGCCAATGTTGTTTCCTGCAAGTGGTAGATAGGTACTGTCATTGTAAACGTTAACTTTAGCAACAACCGCACTGCCATCTTCGACAACTAGTTCTGCTGTACCAGCCACTTCCCTGATCTTGTTTTCAAAACTGGGTGTGTTTTCTACATATGTAGCCAAGTCTTGTGGAACAAACTTGTTAACACTAGCATCGTATACTAGACACATTTGGTTAACCAGTGTTGGAATTGGACGAATCTCTACAGGTGTCTTGTGACCTTCCTGTCCGTGTTGAAAATAAACAACAAAATTGCCGTTGATGTTTGTTTCAACTGCTAGGTCTTTTACAGTGATTTGTCCTCTCATAGGACTGTGATTACCACATTGATAATACAGTGTATCTGGTGCGTCAGCTGGCACAGTAAATGTTATAGTACCACTGTCAGCTCTAGAGCCAGTAACTCCGTCTGTATATTCGCCAAAATAAGTTCCGCTAGCATAATTTGATCCATTGTCTGTGGTTAGATAAAATGGATGACCTGGTGCTGTGATGTTGAATGTGTATGTTCCACCTCTGTACAACGGACCAATGTTAACGTTGTCACCAGCAGCCGCTCCGCTGAATGTGTAAGCACCAGCGCCGCTGTTTGCAACATTATATGTAACAGTTGTTGGTGCTACCAGTGTAGGCAGTGTAATTGTGCCAGGAACAACAATGCTCAATCTTTGTATGTCTTGTGTTGCTCCGCCATTTATGCTTGGATGACTGTCTTGTGTTGTTCCTTGATCTGTTGCCCAACTCACTAGGTTCTCTGTGCCAGCACCATCAATCCATTTTAAGAAGATGCTGTGTGTTTGAGTCATTTCACCGTGTATGGTTTTTGCAAAGTTGTTTAGTGTGTACGTACCTTGAATATACAGTGGAACATTAAGTTCATTGCTGTTGGTAATTGTCCTACGTGCATATGGAAGTGTGCTTTGTTCCCAAGTCCATAGCCAGTTAGTGTCTTGTCCAGCACCTGGACTGTCAACTTGAATTTCTAATATCTCAGGTGCAATGTTTAGATCAACTTCTGGTGTTTCTGATCCGCCGATTGTACTGCCTTGTGGTAATGCTACAGTGCTACCATCGCTGCTGATTGTAGCACCACCTAAATCAATAGTATTACCGCTCAAGTATAGATCACGGAATCTTGCTGTAGCTGAACCTATATCATAAGCAATGTTTTGATCTGGAACAATGTTGCCACTTACATTACCAAGTTTAGCTTGTACATCTGCATCTGTATATTCTGCAGGAATAGTTGGTAAGTTGGTTAAACTGTTATAGTCACCGTCAAAATCAGCAGCATCATCATCGTACAATTCAGTAAAGTTTTCGTTTACTTTGTTAAACGCACTGCGGATACTTTCACCGTCTCCTGCTAGTTCTTCTGTACCTATGTTAATTACTTGCTTTGCCATTCTTATTCCTTAACGATTAAGTTCTATTCTAGATATTGTACCAGCTGACCAATCACTGATGTCTGCTCTGATCCACACAAAATTACCTGTAGCATTGTAGCTTTTAATGCTGGTTTCTGCACTTGTGTATGTTAAACTTGTTTCTACTAATGCAGAAGCTTTTCCTGTTGTATCTAAACTAACAGCACCGCGGTCAAGTTCTATCATAAACCAATCTGCTTCTGTTGGCTCCTGTGCCAAACTACCTTGTATTTTGATTGCTCCTATAAATCCATTTAAATCAATCATTATGGTGTGTAAGCCATCGCTCATCCCATAATATCCATCACCTTTGACTTTGTCACTTTGCAGTGTTGCAGAATCTGTATAAGAACTACTGTATAATATTGTTTCAGACATGTGTATCTTCTTGTATAATCTCTACTAGTTTTCCCGCTCCAACTAGTTCTTGGACAGCGGCTTCAATAGTACTTACTATTTCGTGGTTCAAGATTTTTCGATTTTCGTCGCTATCTTTTAACAGTTCGCTAACTTTGATAACAACCATGTCTTCGTTTAATTTTGCCATAGTAAATCACCTTTCTACATATATTTATTCTAATTCGTCGAAGGTGACAACTTTTTGACTCGTGGTAATATAAGGTTTAAACATCATGTGCAGTGTTACTACATCGTCGTGATTAACAAGATAAATGCTGCCAGTGGCAGTATATGGCATCCAAGTCCGGTAACTATTAAACAAGTTTCCTTGCAGTGTTGAAAATCCGTTACCACTGCTGGTAGTGTATGACGCAGCCAGTTGTGCCATTTTCTTTTGAAAACTTTTACTGGCTCGTCTGAACGTATCATTCAATTTGTATGTGCCTGGTTCAAATGTATCTTGACAAAACTCTTGCATGTCTTCAAATATTTCATGCTCTGTTTGTCCGTGTCGTTGACTGCTTATCTTATATCTATATTTGCTGTACCACAGTTTTTTTCTTGTAACAACTTGCAAATCTTCAAGCATGATGTCTTGGTGTCTTTCATTGATAGGACCTATAATTTCCATTACATCATCGCCCCACAATTCCAACAGTTCTGGAATCTTGTCAGGTCTAGTCAAATACACAAAGTAGCTGGAATCTGCTCTTGTTTTAAAGCCACACAGCTCAGTATTTTCCAATAGCTCTATTATTTGTCTATTTCGATACCACGCATCTTGTATAGCAATACGATTTCTATCACGCCAACACGGTTGAAAAAAAGCAACTCGCCAAGTATACTTTTTGTAAAAAACTTTGGTGTTTAAACTAAAGTCTTTCCTAGACCTTATTTGTTGTGATATTGATGTCATCGTTTTCAATCGTTAATATAACTGTGTCTATGTCAGAGCCAAACAGTATTTGTTTTGCAAGTGGTTTTTTAATTTTTTCATTTATAACTCTGGCCATTGGTCTAGCACCCATTGATGCTGTGAATCCTTTGTCAGTTAGCCATGCAACAACTTCATCGTTGTACTGCAATTCAATAGCACGTTGAATTAGCATATCGTACAGTTCGTCTAAGAATTTACGAGTTACGTTGTCCATCAAGTCTTTGTTCAATTTTCTAAACTGCACAACTGCGTCAAGTCTATTTCTGAATTCAGGAGCAAAGAAACTTTTTACAGCGTCTGTTTGTGCATCGTCATTTGTACTAGCAGCACCAAAGCCAATTCCATGTTTTTCAGCATCTCTTGCACCCAAGTTACTGGTAAGAATAACAATGGCATTACGTGCGCTAACTGTTTTGCCATCGCTACTGGTAACCATGCCGTTGTCCATGATTTGTAGCAGCACATTACTTACATCAGGGTGTGCTTTTTCAATCTCGTCTAGTAACAAAATACAGTTTGGATTTTCTTCCAGCTTGTTGATAAGCAATCCACTACCAGTGCCTCCTTCACTGTATCCAACGTAGCCTGGAGGTGCGCCAATCAATTTTGCAACAGTGTGGCGCTCTTGATATTCACTCATATCAAAACGTATCAATTCCATACTCATAATTTCACTGAGCTGTTTTGCTGTTTCAGTTTTACCAACACCTGTTGGACCTGTAAACAAATAGTTGCCAATGGGTTTGCTAGGATCTTTAAGTCCTGCCTTGGCAATGTAGATGCTGTCAGCTAAACGTTCAATGGCTTCGTCTTGACCAAACACTTTTAGTTTAATAGCACGTTCGATATCAATCTGTTGTTCTTTTTTATACTCACTGTCTTTTGTAAGCACCAGCTGATCCACAGGTATACGTGTAAGTTTGGCAACTTCAAATCTAATGTCGTCTAGCTCTAACACATGCTTTCGTTGATCGTCAGGTAATAGTTTTTGTCTTGCTGCGGCAGAGTCTAGTACATCAAATGCTTTGTCAGGCAGCTGTCTATTGTGCCAATATTGATGAGTAAGATCAACTGCGCCATGCAGTGCATCTTTGGTATATCCAATTTCGTGATACAGTTCGTAAGTAGGAATACTGTTAACCACAATACGTTTTGCATCTTCTACACTGGGTTCTGGCACATCTACTTTGTAAAAACGTCTAGTCAATGCTTTGTCTTTTTCAAAGTTTTCTCTGTATTCGTCATACGTTGTGCTGCCAATACAGCGCAGTTTGCCTTTTTGTAGTGCTGGCTTTAACAAGTTAGCAACATCCATGCTGCCTTGTCCTGCATTACCTGCACCCATGATCATGTGTATTTCGTCAATAAACAGTATGGTGTTGTCTCTGCTTTCCAGTATGTCCAACACTTCTTTAATGCGTTCTTCAAAGTCTCCTCTGAATTTGGTACCTGCTAACAGTGCGCCTATATCTAAACTGTAGATAGTGTGATCTTTGATAATGTCAGGTACCCTGCCTTCTACAATAAGATAAGCTAGACCTTCAGCAATAGCAGTTTTACCGACCCCACTGTCACCTACCAGTATAACGTTGTTCTTTTTGCGTCTAGCAATGGTTTGTACCAATTGCTCCAGCTGTTCTTCTCTGCCAATGATTGGATCAATATCGCCAGCACCTGCTAGTTCATTCAAGTTTGCACAGTATTTTCTAAGAGTGCGTTCCTGTTTGCTTGGTTTGTTTTTAACATTTTCTTGTCTGTCAGGACGTTCGCTTTCAGCAATATAGTTTACCACAGTTTCTCTGGTGATACCGTACAAACTTAACATGTAAGTTCCTGGAGTGTTTTTCTCAGCTAGTATACTGATCAACAAATCTCTGGGATCAAGTTGATTGCGTCCGTTAAACAGTGCTTGTGTAAATGCTCTGTGAAATACCCTTTCCAGCATTACTGTTTTTTTAGGTTTGTTGCTTTGCTCATCAGGATAAGCTTCTAGTTCTTTTTCCAAGTATTCATATATAGTTCTACTTACTTCTTTGGCTTCGATGCCAAAATCAATTAGCAAATCTTCTATTTCTTCACTGTCAACAATGATAGCCAACAAATGCTCAATTTGAACATACTGATGGTTGTACGATTCACTAAGTCTAAATGTTTTTTCTACGATATTTTCAATTCTGTCAGACATTTATTTCCTCTTAACTATACTTACTTAGTGTTTTCATTGAGCACCTCAGCAAATGTTTTTTCCAAATCACTCTCAACCAGTGCTGGTATCTTAACACGTATGTCTACTAATAAATCTCCATTGGACTTTCCTTTTCTTGGCAAGCCGCTTTCTGGAATTCTCAATTTTGTTCCGCTTTGTGTACCACTTTTAATATGTAACTTAATACTGCGATTGTCAAGAGTATTAATAATTTTGTCAGTGCCTAACATTGCTTCTTTAAGATTTATATTTAATTTTTTAATCAAGTTGTCTCCGTCAACAGAAAAATCTGGATGACCACTAACTTTGAAATTTGCTATTAAGTCGTTGCCATCCGGAGCCATACCTGCATATCTAACACGCTCTCCTTGTATAACACCAGGTGGTATTCTAATTCTCACAGGCTTACTAATACCGTTTGGCATAGTGATGTTGATGTTTTTTTCTACACAATTGTAAACATCTTCCAGTGTAATGTGTATAGTAACATTTACATTGGCTTGTTGCCTAAATGTTTGATGTGGTCTTCTAGTTGTACGACCAAACATGTTGTCAAATATATCATCAAAGTTTGCACCAAAATGATCTTCAAATGGAGAATGCGACTGTTGGAAATTTGACGGGCCGTTGTCAAAATTTTGACGGGCCGCTTGATCTTTAATACTTTCATATGCACCGTTGATTTCGGCAAACTTTTCCTGATCGCCGCCAATGTCTGGATGATACTGTTTGGCTAGTTTGCGATATGCACTTTTAATCTCAGCGTCAGTACTACCACGACCGACGCCAAGAATTGAGTAAGGATCATTCATTTTCTTTGGGTTTTACAGCATTTTCATAATAAAGTATTATAGCATTTTGCTCGTCGATAAACTTTTTAATCTGTTCGAAGTTCAATGCAAGTCCTTCAAAACTCTGTGCAGTCATTGCATACAACACAAAGTCTCCTTGTTCTGCTTTAACACGCTCGATAATTTCGTCAATATTAGATTCTGTTACTACAACAATATCTGCATTGCGTAGTTCAACAGGATCAGGTCTAGGTACTATTCTTATTTGTGGTGCTTCAATCTGTGGGGTTTCCACCACTGTTGGCACTGTCACTACTTCCTTCACGGGTTGGAGGCGGGAGCATGCACTCACCACCAGTAGCGCAACCAATAGCACCGAAGAATAAATCAACTTGTTCATTTATCTTACTTTCACTGAGTTGCGGATCTGCTAAACTGTTTTTAATAATATCTGTGTTTGCTAACAGTCCAGCAATCTTCCTATTTGCTTCACGAGCTTGTTCTAAGTTAGCACCTAGCTCGTCATTCAATTCTTGCTGTCTAGCAAGTTCTGCTTTGAAGTTTTCAATTTCTTGCTCAACGCTGGTGCGGTATGCATCAAACGCTGCTTGAGTTTGTTGTTGTGCGGTTTCTAGTTTTGCATTGTTGGCAGTGAGTTGTCTAATAGCATTTTGTGTTTCAACATAATACTGATAAGCAAACCAACCAACAACACCTAAGATTCCGGCTATGATAATAGTCAAATAAATTCTGTGTAACATTATTTGTGCCTATAAACTATTCGACCCTTCTCTAAATCGTAAGGTGTCATTTCAATATCAACACAATCATTTAATAGTATATTAATGTTGTGTCTACGCATCTTTCCACTAATAGTGGCGGTTACCTTGTGTTCATTTTCTAATACAACTCTAAAAAATGCATTAGGTAAGCATTCAATTACAGTTCCTGTGAATGTTAAAATTTCCTCTTTGGCCATTACAATCCTGCAAGTTGTTTAACTCGATTCAGATCTTCGTTTGTATCTTCAGGTTGTGCAAACTTTAACACATATTGCTCTTGATTGTCAAGAACTGTTTCACTTAAATTTTCTTCATTGAGGTCTACAGCACCTGTGCCTTTGTAATACTCATACTGCCATTCTGTAATGTCAGTTGCATTGCTTACTACTTTCATTATTTCCATAATGTTGCTGTGTAGTTTTTTGTCTCTGGTAAACTCAACAAATACCAAATAGTTGCCATTGTTGTTAGGACCTTGACTGATATCAACATCTAAACTTTCAACTACGTCTGTTTCAATTAGGTTGCTGAGATCGCTAGCTGCACCTTCTTGACTTACTTCAAATGCAACTACTACGGTTTCGTTGGCTTCTCCAATTTTAGGTTTGTACTGATCAATGCTGATAGTACTGTTTACTAAATTTACCATTTCACCATATTTTACTGTCATTTACTTGTCCTCTGGAGCCATTTGCTTAATTTGTTGATAGGCTTTCTTAACTGTGCTCAGTCCTGATACGTTTCCGTAAGCTGATACTGATTTCCACAATTCATTTAATGCACTGTATTTTTCTGGTTCAATACCTGCATTATCCATGTCTTGCATAAGACCACCTAAGATTTCAATTTGTTCGTCTGTAACTTCGCCTTCGTATTCTTTGGCAGTGTTAAACATATCCATGAGTGCTTCTAGTGCATTTTTTCTAACCGTACCTTGATCATACATGTCATCTGGATCAAAGTTTACTTTGCGTTCCTCTATACCAGCTAATTTTTTAATTCTATTTAAATCTGTCATTGTTCCATTCCTAAGTCTTGTTTGTCTGGGTTGAGTTCGTTGTCGTAATCACTGTCATATGCGCCATCAACTTCACTCATATCAATATCAATGCCATTAATGGTGATTTTTCCTGATTCAAATTCATCCACAAACTGACGGGGCATTTCGATGCGCACCAACCAAATTGGCTTTTTAACACGCTTTGGTTTACGCTTGTTGTTTTCATCTGCTGGCTCTAAATCATCTGGGCTAGTTACTTTTACAGGCTCGATAAATGTGTCTTTGCCCATAAACACTCTAGCACCATGTTTGATAAGTCTCATAGCTGCATCTGGATCTGGCATCAGTTTACGTGGGTACATCAGTGTGACAGTAACCCAATACTTGCTGACGTCAGGACCAGCAATAACTTCTCCATACTCCCAATTTGGATAAGCATAGATATTTAAATTGTCCAACACTTCTTCAAATTCAAGTAGCACGTTTAAGTCACTGCTGGAATCTACTAGATTATCTAGTGTTGCTTTTAATTCTTCGATCTCTTTCATACGTATATTTAGTCTTTCTTGATAAGTAATAGTGTAGACAACATGGGCTCGCAGACATAACATGGAGTTTACAACAATATGGCTAAAAGAGCAAGAAAACAAAACCCGAGAGGTTCATTCAACGATATGGTAATAGAACTGCAAGATTATCGCAGAAAGAAACTACAAATTTTACCTCGTAACTTGCATCAAGAAGATCTTCTTGATTACCTAGATGACGCATCCAAACACATAGTATTTGCAACTGGTCCAGCAGGAACAGGCAAAACCATGTTGGCTGTGCAAATGGGTATCAAAAAATTGGAAGATGGCGAAGTAGAAAAACTAGTTATTACCAGACCTGCCGTTAGTGTTGACGAACAACACGGCTTTTTGCCCGGCGACTTAAAACAAAAAATGGAACCCTGGACCAGACCTATCTTCGATTTCCTCGAAGAACACTATAAGCCTAAACAAGTACTACAGATGGTAGAGGACAAGACAATTGAAATCTCACCGTTAGCGTATATGCGTGGACGCACATTTAAGAAGAGCTGGATTATTGCAGATGAAATGCAAAATGCAACTCAAGAACAAACTAAAATGCTGTTAACCCGAATTGGTGAAGGTAGTAAGATAGTGGTAACAGGAGACCTTGCTCAACATGATAGAGGATTTACAAACAATGGTCTAAAAGACTTTTTAAACAAATACAATGCACAATCTGTTAACACAATTGCTCATGTGCAATTTGGAAAACGGGATGTCGAAAGACACCCCGTTGTGGCAGACGTACTACAAATTTACGACGAAACTAGTTAACCAACCGAATTAACAATTTGAGTCCAGTTGTCTACATTCTTAACACCGTCGTAGTGAAAAGTAGCGTTATGTTCATGCCGTAGCATAAAAGTGTTGAGGCCGAAATCAGCGCCAAGTTTTGCATTTTCAGGCTTGTCTTCAATCCAGTACAAGCCACTGCCTTTGTAAGGTAACAGTGCTTCATCCTTGTCCGCACCAGTGTCTAGACACTGTACAAATTCAAACACATCTCCAAAATGTTTCTTTAAGTTTTCTTCACGCAGTTTGCCTGCATATGGATCCAAGCTCAAGCTGGTAATAACTCCAAACCGCCAACCTTTTTTAGCCAACTGTTCAACACCCCAAACAGCATCTCGGAAAGGTTCTAAACAACACATCCAAGCACTGCTATTGAATTCTTTTACCAATTGCTTAACAACATCTTTACGTTCATTGTATACCAAGTGCATTTCATAGCTGCTGATTGCACCCCGCACAAAGCCTTTGGTTTCCATCCAATCATGAAATGCAGTCTCCCAGTCGAGCAATACTCCGTCGACATCAGTGAGAATTAAATTCTTATTCATAGTACCTCTTTTCTTAACTTACACTTACAATATAACGCCAAGACGTCTTATTGTCAACCTTTTTCTTTAATTATTTTTAGAATTGTTCTATAATGATTCTTAAAGGAGAAAAATTGCGGAACATAACTATACCATTCATCACTGTTTACTCTTTTAGCTTCGATTTCGATTGTATTGCTTGTAAGTGGTGTTAGATAACAAATAGGTGTACCTGCTTCTAATGTTAGTGTTTTGGTTGTTTTACTCTTAGGTATAAAAATATTAACATGACTAGAATGTTGATAACGAAATTCTAATTCTCCTGGTAGCACACGATAACTTTCAAATTCATCTCTATGCCATGTTGCATCAGTCATTAAAAATCTAGTATTGTCATTGCAAATTGTAATCCATGGAGTTTTTAATTTAACATGAATATAATTTTTATAATGATCTCCGTATTGTTCGCTTAAATGAACATCAAACCATTCATTGAGTTGATCTCTAGTTTCTACGGCTGCAACTCTTACATTTTCAATTTTGTCACTGTAAGTAATCTCATAGTCTCTCCACAGTGGCACAGTTATAGTGTTCTTTAAAAGATCCACAAAACCTGGACAAGTTTTCATTGTAGGAAAATCTTGTCGTGTTAAACTGCGCCACCAATCGGGCCAAAACTTAGTTCGAGGATTCAATATCTGAGGGTATATTTTAGACTCTTTGGTCAAAAATGTTAACTTGGTTGTTGTTTTTCGTTTAAACATCAGCAAACCTTTTTTTGATACAATTATAAAAAATTATTTCGTATTCTAAATAATCCGTTGCCAAACTTATGTCAATATCTTGTATGCTCGTATACACTGCATTGTCATACACATGCAACATATTTTCTTGAGTTGTAGTGTTGCTGTGTTGTGTAGGATTTTCGCAGTGCAATGATTGAAATATGTTGGGTAATTTATCTTCGTAGTTTTCATCTAAAAACAGTATATCTGTGTAATTTTTACTGCATATTTCTACAGCAATATCACACCAAATTTTTTGTTCGCTTTTTGGATAATGAACAGCTTTGTCAAATTTCGATCCCCAATATCTATCATGTCTGACAAACCATTCGTACTGCCACATAAACAGAGGCGGATCACTCCAACAGTTTTTAGCAAATTTTAACCATGTTGGAAAACTGATATTCATATGGTTTATTTTTTTCCAAAAATTAAATCCACTTACCAATCTGTGTACAGGATCTCTCAGTGTAGTATAATACTGTACATTGTCATGTTCTTGTTCTAACACACCTGGTGCAATTCTACAGTGCAAATAATCAATAGCACCTTGAATTGGCACTTTAATTTCTGCACTATCTCGATACTGATAACCTTGAGTAGGTATATGCATGTGTTCATGCCCAGGTACTAACCATGCACCTGGGTTGTTTCGATATCTATTCCAAACAGTAGTTCCACCATTTTTATATATGTGATGATAAACTATCATGCAGCCTTTTGCTGTTCCCAGATCTTTTTACATTCTACAATGAATTTGGTTTCTGCTTCAGTAAAGTCACTCCAACGAACACCAAACGGTGTATCGTAATCCGTGAGCATATCACCTACTTTACTGAGCATGTTAGCCAGTTCATGATTATCAGTTTTGTAGCACTGATCCATCATCCAACGACCCAAACGTGCAGCTTCGTCAGCAGCTTCGCTAACTTCGAAAAATTTGATATTCATAAAAGCCTCCTAGCTTTTGTCCATGATTGTTAAAACGTAACGTAGTTCACTTATTATACGCAAATACCATTCTTTGTCAAATGGTTCTTTTGCCTTGCGTCTATCATCGATCAGTTGTTTGATCCTGATCTCTATATATTCTCTGGGATCTTGTTTGCGACCTCGCCTCAATGAATAGTTGCCTCATCGCCTAGATCCATCCCATACACATCTTCTAAAATTGTTAAGATAGTTTCTGGTACGAATCCTTGTTGTACTTGATCATTTTCAGGAACAAACAAACCTTTGAGCTCACCGTTTGGTCCGATAATCAATCCAAAGTCTTCTTCGCCCATTGCTGATTCAAAATCAATTTTTTTCTTACCTGTTGTCATTGCCAATACTCCACTCTGCCTTTATATAATGTTATACGTCTTTTTCTGCTAGCATCACTAACACTATTGCCATGCACCCAACAACTACCGTCATCACTGGTCCTACGTTCGGTAGGATATCTACTGTAGATAACATCTCCATTGTCTGCTTGGACGGCAACAAGATTTATTTCCTCTATCCATTCGCAGTCTTTGTCAAAGACTTCAACTACGGGTACATTTTTCCATTTGTATTGATCCTCAGTAAAATATGCACAATGATATTGACTCGGAATTCCTCCGTAAAAAATAGCATATTGTTTACCGTTGTATTCGCACTCTAAGCAATATTCAAGTCTTGGATTTTCTTGTTCGAACTGTTCTATATCTGCCCATGTAAACACAACAGGATCGTTCTTGATATATATCATATCAATATTTATTTTATTAAATCACTCCATTTAATTAATTTTTTCTTTTTTTCATTTGCTCTGACAGAAATATCATCCCATGTTAAGTAACCATGTTGTACCATAAGATCCAACATACAGTAAACATCACCTGCTTCTTCTAGAAGTTTTTTATTCCATTCATCATCAACTGTTGCCTTGCGCAGTAGTTTCATACAAACTTGTGTGAGTTCACCGCATTCTTCTGCGGTGATCACAAACAGTTGTTGATGTGTGTCCAGTGTTTTCACGCCGCAACCTTTCCAACAATCATGCTGGCTGGAATACGTGTTACTGTGCGCCCAAACGGGTTAGCACCAGCTGCAACCACTTCAACAGTCTTTTTGTTCATTTTAATGATTGTACCAGTTTGAACAAAACCACGTGACTCCCATTGAATAGTGTCACCTTTTTTCAAACCCATTTTTGCCTTAGAACCAATATAGTTCATTTGGCGCTTCCACTCATCAGCAAGAACGTTGAGATCAGCTTGAGTTTTGATATTGCGAATTGCTTGAACAGCAGTTTCAAGTTCAGTCATTTATTTCTCCCATACATGGTAGTATTTGGTTGGCAAGTTATCACAAGTATAATTGTGACCTTCGATATAGTTTACAACTTTGACACACTCGTCTGTGCTGTAACTAAAATGGACATCTGGTAGAGCGGCTGCACTGTTGATTGCAAGAACTAAACCAATAGCTACAGCGCAAACCATAAAAACAGTGACCACATATCCAAACCAGCTAGACATAAGCACTCCACAATTCGTTCCACATCTCAGAAACACCTTCTTCGATGTCCTCAACACTGAGGTATCCAATCAACCGTTCCTGTGCAAACACAGCCGCGGCTTTGTCCATTGCTTCGCTCACATGTTCACTTTGTTTGATAATGTCGGCGACTTGGTCCCAACATTTCTCTTCGGTGTCCATGAGCCAATTTTTAGTAGCACTCATATTATCCTCCTAAGATAGAGTTAATGATTAAAATTCCTGCAACCACCGGACTTACTACAATGACGCCAATGATTGCAACCCAAATTGTTTTCCACAACACTACCGGATTCATGTTACACCAAGTAATGTGGGCCAGTCCAAGCAACACTGTAGTTCTCAAAAATGTTGCCTCGAGCGGCGTTACGTGCAGGAGCATTCCAGCCAGCGGCTTTCAAAATGTCTCCTCGTTTAAACTTTTTGTCATTGTCAGTGTTAACAATGAAACCCCAAACGCTGTTTTCTTTGATGATCTTAATGTACTTGTTACCTTCTTTAATGGTAATCAAATCATCAAACTTAGCAACTTGGTCAGCAAAGTATCCCTCAAGCGGTCGTTTACCACCGCGAGTAGCAAACTTGATATAGTCAGTTTTGATAGCTTGCTTCAGTGTTTCTAGTTCTTTTTGCATCTCTTATCACTCCTTATTTCTCAACTTACTATATTAATATAAGACATCTTGGTGCAAATGTCAACCTTTTTCTGCATCTTTTTTTGTCTTTTTTTCACTTTTTTGTGGTATATCTGCTACAAAATAGCACACCATGAGCTCTTGCCATAAGCGGATTTCAGCTGACTTTTTGTAAATATTCATGCGGGTGTGTTACACACGCAAACAAAAGGAGTTGATACAATGGATATTATCAACAAAATTAAAGGTTGGGCAGGTGCTCTTGCTGAAGTTGGCATTAGTATTGCGGCGCTTATGATCGTAGTAGAAGTACTAGGTCTTGGTGCTATCCCATTTTTCCCTGAAGTTAGTGTAGTTTCAAATGTTAGTGCTATGCTAGCAACACTGGGTGCTGAAGGCCTAATGGGCTTGATTGCGATCTGGGTACTTTGGGGTATTTGGAACCGCAAGTAATGTAAGTTCAGCAGGCTGAAAACCACTGGAAATCAGCCTCCTTTTTTTTTATTCAACTCCAATCTAAAAATGCATGCTGTACACTATTACTAAGTTTTTCTAACTTTGGCAAATGACTCTGTGTTATTCTCATACTAAAGGTTTCGATATCTTCTGCACCTTTGCGTTCAAACACAATGCCGTGTCCTATTCTGTCATACCCTCTGGGACTAAACAGTTTTTCTAATGCAATACCTGTTTGTAGACTTTGCTCTACAGTTGATAACATGTGTTGTTGTGCAAAATTATAGGCATGTTCTAATTTTTGTTGTACACTAGAATGCCTAAAATCTACAATATTTTTGGATTTAACTGTGT
>Ga0255761_10002945_pt1 | contig 15564 bp, 14 predicted proteins | sample 071ome_29_FD_179961 | JGI IMG/M metagenome (GOLD analysis project Ga0255761, IMG submission 179961) | Coastal salt marsh microbial communities from the Groves Creek Marsh, Skidaway Island, Georgia - 071407BT metaG (version 2) | ecosystem: Environmental > Aquatic > Marine > Intertidal zone >... | reverse complement strand
ATATTTAATATATATATTTCATAAAATTTATTTTAATAAATCTAGAGAAAAACAGCCAAGAGACCAAAAAATAAGAAATGTATTACTAGAATGTTTGTAGATACTAAAAACTCTTTATTGTTATTGGATTGATATATTAAATGGAATAGGATCGAGAAAATGAACCACCAAAAATAATTTGAAAAAGGAACAGGATTTATAGTGAACTCCCAATAATCAAGTTTTGGAGCACTAATCTCAATTAGTAAATCCAACAAAATCATCATAGCTGACCCAAATACAACCTTTCTTAAAATTGACTTTGGAAAGATCCTATCTGCAAAGTTTCCAGTTAAAATTATTAGTAAAACCCAGTTAAAGCCTATCACGATAGGAACATTAAATATCTTAATACCTAAATTATCACCATATTTATATTCACCAAAAAAAAATGAATAGTTTACTCCTATTATCTCTACACTCAATCCTAATAAGAAAATAAAGAGCAGTCTCATTAGGAACTTTTTCTCTATAGAGTTATTAACTACTAATAAAAACAATGTAATAGTTAGAACATATGGTGTAGATGAAAGAAAAAACTCTTTTTGATCAGATAATATTCCAAAAAATCCACTAATGTTTATTAGCCAAAGAAAAAAAATCGAAAAATTTTTCAATTCTTTATTATCAAGTAACTTCAACATATTAGTTAATTAATTCTGAAACAATTTTTGCTGAATTTAAACAAAGCGGTATTCCCCCTCCAGGATGAACACTACCTCCACAAAAGTACAAGTTATATATATTTTTTGAAAAATTGGGATGCCTTAAAAACGCTGATTGAAATGAGTTGCTTGAACTTCCGTATAATGCGCCAAATTTAGAGAGTGTTTCAATCTCAATATCAACTGGGGTTAATATTTTTTCACCAACTATATTACTTTCAATATCAACTTTTAATGTTGAATTAATCTTTTTAATTATATTATTTTTTAATTTTTTTTTGATCTTTTCCCAATTTTGCCCACTATCAAATGGAGAATTTATTAGCACAAACCAATTCTCACAGCCAGATGGTGCATCTTTTTTTACAATTTTTGATGTTGAACATATATAAACAGTCGGATCATCATAAATTGATTTTTTATTGAAAATATAATCAAACTCTTTTTTCTGATCTCTGCTAAAAATTATATTATGCACATTAATATTGGAGAAAGATTTATTTATATTCCAATAAAAAACAACTGCTGAGCTTGATGGTTGGTAGTTCTTAATAAAAAAAGGCTTTTTATAACCTTTTAAAAGCCTATCATACGTTAAGTTTATATCCATATTAGAGATTATAATATCTGCTTTATGATTTATTTTATTTATAGATACTCCAATTGCAGACTTATCTTTAATTAGGATGCGATCAATTTCTGAATTAAAATGAAATTTTATACCTAGATCTATTGCAAGATTATATAGTGAGTGTGAAATATCAGATAAACCTTTTTTTGGCATAAAAACTCCAAGGTCATGCTCTAAATGTTGAATAATTGACATTATTCCAGAAGTCAAATAGGGGCTTGACCCGTTGTAAGTTGCGAATCTGTTAAATAGCTGAATTAATTTTTCATCTTTAAAGTATCTGTTATTTAATGAGTTTAAACTGATAAATATATTTAACTGAAAAAAATTAAAAATTGCTTTTAATGAATCAAATGATAGATATGTTGAAATTTTATGGAGTGACTTTTCTAAAAATATTTTCTTTACCAGATTAAATTTTTTCTTTGAGTTAAAAATGTATTCTTCAACTTTGTTCTCTTCTTTATTAAACTTTTTATGAACTTCATCAATAAACTTTTGACTATCTGAATATGCATTAAATATATGACCATCATCCCAAAAATATTTGCATGCTATGTTAAGCTTATCGTACTTAAAATATTTATCAATATCTACCCCTGCATCTTCAAATATATCTTCAATAAGATTAGGCATTGTGAATAGTTTTGGCCCAAAATCATGTCTAAAATTATCTAGGTAAAAATCACTTAGTTTTCCCCCTACATTTTCATTCTTCTCAAAGACCTCAACACTATATCCTTTAGACTTTAGTCTGATTGATACAGCAAGACCAGCAATTCCTGAGCCGATTATTATAGCCTTTTTTTTCAATGAAATTCTTTTAGGGATAAAATATTAGATCTGACAAATAGTTCTTCTGAATACCATTTTTCTTTTCTGGCTTTATTAATTATTTTTTTATGGTTTGAATCAGAATATGCAAAATCCATCATGCTCTGCTCACTATTCCAAATACTTATAGTTGCCTGTTCTATAACAGGAAGCTCACCTACTCCTTTGTAAAACTCTGCTCCATCTTGACTTTTAATAGACTTAGCAGCTAATGAAGTATTAACTAGAAAATTTAATAGCTTATTTAACTTCACTCTAGCCCTTGTTAATACAATGACCTTCCCTCCATTGTAAGAACTGATATTTTTAAATGGGTTTATTCCGTTCCATGACCCAGTAAAATTATATGGATCAATTCTAATTTCAACTCGTTTAGAGGATCTACTTATTATTTCATTCAAAATATTATTTTTATTAATAAATTTTTTTCTAAAATGATCATTTTTCCAAGAAGTGATCATTACATAACATGAAAAGTCTGGAATCAAACTAAACCCCTCATTTGAGCCAGTTCCAAAAAGCTTTATAAACTTTAGTCCACTAGAGTTAATAAGACTTTTATTAAATGTATAAGCACCCATAAGCTTAAACATCCAAATCTTATTTTTTTCAAAATAAAATAGATCTATATAATACGTCAATTGTAAGGGTTTGGTAACATTAAGATACAAAAAAAACTCTACCAAAAAGTAGAGTTTTATTTGTGGTACCACCAGGAATCGAACCAGGGACACAAGGATTTTCAGTCCTTTGCTCTACCAACTGAGCTATGGTACCAAAAGCAAGGCAAATATATTAATATTTAAATAAAGCTCTATTCAAATGTTTCTTTAATTTTATAAAAAATTCCTTCATGAATTTAGTGATTGACGTAGGAAATAGTAAGGTCAAGTTTTTTCTATTTAAGAACAATAAATCAGTTCATATAGAAATCAGTGATATTTCAGATTTTACCAAAACATTAGAATCAATTAATGATAAAAATGAAATCAATAATGTAATTTGTTCCAGCGTGACCTCTAATTATGATTCTATTATTTCAGAGAATTTAAAAACTCCAAAGATTTATAGTCTATTAGATGACAGCCTATTAATTCCATTTGAAAATAACTATAGGACAAAAAACTCACTTGGTCAAGACAGAATTGCTCTTGTTTCAGCTGCTATAAAAAACTACCCAAATATGAATAACCTTATAATTGATTTGGGCACATGTATAACATATGATTTCATAGATTCAAATAAAATATATTACGGGGGAGCTATTTCTCCAGGATTAAATCTTAGATACAGAAGTTTAAATGACTATACTTCTAATTTACCATTGCTAGAATTTGAAGAAGTTAATAAAATATTAGGAACAACAACTAATGAATCAATTCATTCTGGTATTTATTTTGGAGTTATTGCTGAAGTAAACAATTATATACAATTATTAAAAAAAGATTACCCAGAGCTTAATGTTATTATAGTTGGTGGATTCTCGAAGTTCTTGTTTAATAAGATAAAAAATGCAATATTTGCGGACCAAGACTTTTTAGCTCAAGGTCTAAATTATATTATTAATTATAATGAAAATAGATAAATCTCCTTTACTTTTCTTATATCTGCTTTTTTCATCCTTATCTGCTTTTTCTCAAAATAATACAGGATCTCCCTATTCATTAAATGAATTAGGAGAAATAAATTTTCTTGGTAATGTCTCTAATATATCTATGGGTGGTGTTGAGTCATATATTGATTCAATCGAGTTTAACATAAATATTCCTTCCTCACTTGCAAAGTTAAAGACAACAAACTATCAGGTAGGAACATTTTATAAATCTTCAAGTGTATCAAATAACAACTTCAATGATAGGTACAACTCCTCAAACATAAATTACATTGCAATAGGAATACCTGTAAATAAATTTGGGTTTAGCTTTGGTGTTTTACCATATTCTTCTGTTGGATTTAGTCTTCAAACTTCAGAAAGTTATAATGAAGATAACTCACTTAGTTCAAGACTTTTTTTTGCAGATGGAAACATAAATAAAGCTTTTATTTCATTAGGTATACCGATATTTGAAAATTTATCTGTAGGAGGAACTGTAAACTATAATTTTGGAAAATTTTCCTATGAAATGTTTAATCAATATGAAGATGTAAATTATGGCATATACACAAATAGTAGTTCAGAAATATCAGGATTTACATACAATTTCTCATCAAATTTTTCTATCCCATTAAATGAAGAATTATTACTCAATCTTGTGTATAGTTTAAGCCCTAAAAACAATTTAAATTCAAATAATGTAAAATCTGTGTATACATCAACATCCTCTACTATCAATCTAGAATCATTGGGAGATTTTGTAAATGTTGATCTTGAGAGTAAAGGGTTACAAAATACCCTTTTAAGTGTCTCAGAAAAAACAATATATTCTATAGGATTAGAAAAAAAGAATAATTGGTTTGTGGGAATTCAATTTGAAAATAAATTATCATCTAGCTTTGAAAATAGTTTCTTGGACATAAAAAATATTTCATATAGAGACTCAAAAGTATATTCCATTGGGGGATATTTGATACCAGATGCCTCATCTTTAACTAGTTATTGGAAGAGAGTTAAATACAGATTTGGTATAAAAAATGAAGAAAAAAGTATTATTGTAAATAATTTGCCTGTAAATCATTTTAGTTTAAATTTGGGGCTAGGTTTACCATTATCAGGTCTTTCCAAAGCTAATTTTGGTCTTGAACTTGGTAAAATAGGTAACAATGATAATACTGTAAAGGAAAGTTACTTTGCTTTAAGATTAGGTTTGTCATTGAATGATGTATGGTTTATCAAAAGAAAATATAATTAAACTTTATTTTAAACTTTATGTCTAATCTATTAGTAACTAAAATTTAAATATGAGTAAAGCAAGCTTTATCAAAAATTTATTTTTTATAATTTTATCTGCTCCGATTTATTCTCAACTAAGTACTAATGAGTGTATGGAGCAACTCTCAATTTTTGCTGAATCTGCAAAGATTAAAAATTACGAAGCTGCATATGAGCCATGGAAAAATGTTTTAGATAACTGTCCTAAACTTAATTTAGCTACCTATCAATTCGGAGAAAGAATACTTAAGGACTTTATTTCAAAATCAACCAATCCAGAAGATCAAGTAAAATATACTAAAGACTTACTTGACTTGTATGATAAATGGGCAGAACACTTTCCTTCAAGAAAAGGTGTTAATCAAATCGGTAAGATATATAGTAGTAAGGGCCAAGCAATGTTAGATAATGGAATTGAAGATAAATTATTAATTTATGAAACCTTTGACTATGCATTTCAAAATGATCCTAAAAGCTTTACAAACCCTAAGTCTTTAGCTTATTATTTTATCACAGCCTATAATCTTTACAAAGCAGGAAAAGAAATTCAATTAGAGGATCTTTTTGAAAAATATGAGGAGCTTACTGAGAAATTTCAATTACTTCAAACAAATATTTCAAAAAATCTAGATAAAATTCTAAAAAAAGAAGAGTCCGGAACTGCATTAACCTCATCTGAGACTAGAAATAAAAGAATATATAATACCAATACAAATGCAGTTGGTTCTTACCTTCAACTGCTTGATCAAACCATTGCAAAAGAGGCTACATGTGAAATATTAATTCCATTGTACTCCAAAAATTTTGAAGAAAATAAGAATAATGCACTTTGGATTAGAAGGGCTGCTGGAAGATTAGATGGAAAAGATTGCTCTGATGATCCTTTATTTGTTACCCTAGTTGAGCAACTCCATAGTTTGGAACCATCAGCTGATTCAGCTTATTACTTAGGAATTTTAAATGATAAAAAAGGAAATGCTGATGAAGCTTTAAAATATTACCAAGAATCAGTTACTCTTGAAACAGATAATTATAAAAAGGCTAATATATTATATAAAATTGCAGTTAAATTTAAAAACTCCGGAAGAAGAGTCTCCTCAAGAGATTATGCTGAACAGGCATTATCTTTTCAACCATCTCTAGGTAGAGCCTATTTGCTCATAGCAGGTTTGTATGCTGATAGTGCAAATGCTTGTGGAGATACTCAATTTAATAAAAGAGCTGTATATTGGCTAGCTGCTCAAACAGCTCAAAAAGCTGGAAGAGTCGATGCCTCATTAAAAAAAATAACAGCTAGAACTGTTGAATCTTATAATGGGAGGGCACCAAGTAAAACAGACATTTTTACAGAAGGAAATCAAGGTTCAACAATATCATTTCCGTGCTGGATCAGAAGAAGTGTAAAGGTTCCAAACCTTTAATATGAGATTCACATTTTTTTTAATTTCTCTAATACTTTTCTCTTGTGATACCGACAGAGATGTAGTAATTAATCAGGAGATAGATGTTCCACTTAGTATCGCCAATAACTTCACTATGACCTATACTGATTCTAGTCAAGTAAAGTCTTATGTTTCAGGTAATAAACATTTAGATTATTCAAATAGTATACTTAATTATTCTGAATTCTTTGATAATGTTGAACTAATTATATATGATGATAATAAAACATCAACTATAAAATCTGATTATGCAATTGTTTATAATCAATTTCAATTTATGGAATTTAAAGGAAATGTTGAAATCACTACCACTGATAATGAATTTTTAATTACTGATAAGCTATATTACGATACTGAAAATGAGTGGCTCTTTACTGAAGAAAAATTTGAATACTCAGATGATTCAAATAGAATAATCGCAAATAGGCTTGATTCTAATAGAGACTTTACCAATCTTGTCACAGGAAACTTAACAGGTTCAATTAATATAACTGAATAATGAAAAACTTCTTAATCTCTGAAATAATCTACTGGGTAATTGCAATTATTTCAATATTCAGCGTGATTGAAAACTGGACAATTAATCCTGATAGAGCATATATTTTTTTAGGGTTTTGTATTCTTTCTATTTTTATGGCATTATTTAGAAGACATTTTAGAAAAAAGTATTCAAATAGAAAATAAATGATCATAATTTTAAGTCTTTTATTTTCAGCTTTTTTTTCAGGAATGGAGATAGCATATGTATCCTCAAACAGGCTTAATCTCGAAATTGAAAAAAATAAATTAGGTCTAATACCAAAGATCCTCTCAATAATAACTCAGAATCCCTCAAGATTTATTGCCACTATGCTTATAGGTAATAATTTTGTGCTTGTTATCTATGGTATATTTATGGGGCAGTTTATACTTGATAATAATCCATTTATTGATATGAATTCAATTAATGAGTTTACAGTAGTTCTAATTCAAACATTAGTTTCAACGTTTTTAATTCTTATAATAGCTGAATTTATTCCAAAGGTACTCTTCCAGATATATTCTAACTTATCAATGAAAATATTTGCACTTCCAGCATATTTTTTTTACATAATTCTATATCCTATTACCAGTTTAGTTACCATAATTTCAAATTTTATTCTTAAAAAATTCTTTAAGGTAAATAAGGATGAATCAAAAATTTCATTTTCAAAACTAGAGCTAGAAAATTATATTGAGAAAGAAATTGAAAATTCAGATAAAAATTTAGATACAGAGATTGAAATTTTTCAAAATGCTCTTGAGTTATCAGAGATAAAAGCAAGAGATATAATGGTTCCCAGAGCAGAAATTATAGCTGCTGATATTTCAATTCAAATTAGAGATATTAAAGATATCTTTGAGAAAACAGGTTTTTCGAAGATCCCTATTTTTGATGATACGATTGATAATATTATAGGCTATGTTCACTCTTTTGACTTTCTAAAAAAACCAGAAAATATAAATGATTTAATTATACCAATTGAGTTTGTTCCTGAGCCAATGTTAGTCAATGATATTTTAGAGCAATTAACTAAACAAAGGAAAAGTATAGCAGTTGTTATTGATGAATATGGTGGAACTTCAGGAATAATTACAGTGGAAGATATAGTAGAAGAATTATTTGGTGAGATTGAAGATGAGCATGATAACTACGACTATTTTGAAAAGAAATTATCAGAAAACACATATGAATTTTCAGCTAGATTAGAAATAGAACATCTAAATAAATCATATAATCTTAATCTTCCTGACAGTGAAGCTTATGATACCCTTGGAGGATTAATTGTATTTAATGAGGAAAATATTCCAAAAGTTGATGAAGAGATTATAGTTGGAGAATATTCCATAAGAATTATTGAGGCAAGTTCATCTAAAATCGAAAAAGTACTTTTAAAAAAAATTGATCTAGAATAGTATAAATTAATACTAAATCGTAATTTCGAAAAATTTATTTAGACAATGGCTATTCTTGGACAAATTAGAAAAAGATCAATATTCCTTATTATTGTAATTGGGATGGCGTTATTTGCTTTCGTTATTTCAGGTGTTTTTACTTCAAATGGAGGATTTAATTCGAATCAACCAATAGGTGAAATTAACGGAGAAGATATTGATTTTGAGATGTTTAATCTAATGGTTGAACAAGCTCAAAGTGTATATGGATTAAATACTATACAAGCTGTAAATTTTGCATGGAATCAAGGTATTAGAACTCAATCTTTAATGCAAGAAATTGATAAATTAGGTATAGATGCTGGCAGAAACCAACTAGAGGAAATTATCTCAAGAGATGAATCTATAATTTTAAATCCCTTATTTCAAAATGAAATAGGTCTTTTTGATTTTAATAAATTTTCAAATTATATTTCTCAATTGAAGACTTCAAATCCAACTATGTATAACTCATGGAAACTTCAAGAAGAAAATATCATTGCTTTGGCTAGGCAAAAAATCTATTTTGATCTAATAAAGTCAAGTATTTATCTAACTAATTCTGAGTCAACTTCTCAATTTCACTATGAAAATGATAAAGTGGATATTGAATATTTAAGGATCCCTTTTGAAGCTATCCCTGATTCAGTTATTAAAATTAGAGAATCTGAAATTTCATCGTTTCTAAAAAATAACAGAGACAAATATGAAATTGAAGAATCAAAAAAAATGGAATATGTATTCATTCCTGATGTTGCATCTGAATTAGATGAGAATAATATTAAAATAAATCTTGAGCAACTAAAGACTGGATTCAATCAATTAAATCAGATAACAAATTCTACAGAATATGTTGAAGGCTTTGAATCAGTAGAGAATTACTCTGATTTTATTGATGTTCATTCAGAAGTAAGCTGGGACTCTATCTACAAGACAAAACAAGAGTTATCAGGTAGTTTTTCTGATATACTTTTTGGACTTAATATTGGACAAGTTTTTGGCCCATATAAAGACGGTAATTTCTATAAAATTTCAAGAATGATTGATAAGAAAAAAGAGGATAATTTGAATAAAGTGTTAATTGCAGATGTAATTAAAGAAATCATACCCTCTAATGAGTCATCAAATGATAATTATAGAATTGCATCAAAAGTTGAATTTGATGCTAATAATGACCTTGAACTAAATGCTAGTAATGAAGGTTTAAGAGTAAATACTTTTGAATCTTTTGCAGAGTTTGATGAAGGTATACCAGGAATAAATAACTCTAGACAAGTAATTAAATGGGTTTATGAAAAAAATTCAAGAACAGGAGATGTTAAGAGATTTACACTTAGCGATGGATATTTAGTTGCTAAAATAAATGAATCTAATAAGAAAAAATTACCCTTATTAGATGATGTAAGAGATGAAATTTCACAAATTCTAATTCTTGATAAAAAATATGAATATTTAAATAATAAATATAAAAACAATGTTAGTATTAAAGGCATTTCAGATGATTATGATTTAAATATTGAGAATGCATCTGCTGTTACTCAAAATGATCCAATTCTAGTCGGAGCAGGAATTGAACCTTATATAATTGGTTCTGCTTTTTCTCTTGAGCCTAACGAAATATCAAAACTATTAAAAGGAAACAATGGTATCTATATTATAAAGCTCATATCAAAAGTTATTGAAGATAGTACAATTGATCAATTATCTTCAAATCTCATATATGATAGGGAAGTTGAAAGATTATCAAATTTGATTCCTGAAATTCTAGAGTCAAAAGCAGAAATTATTGATAATAGAAGTTTTTATTATTAGATATAAACCACTTCATTCAATTTAAATATTGAATTATATCCCTTTCTTTTAAAATAATATTTGGGTTTAGACTTTGATGCAGACACTAAAACAAAGTCTCCACCCCACGCACCTAAACTTTTTATTTCTCCATCAAAATCTTTAAATAGCTTTTCTTTTATCCTTTTTCTTGAGATTATTCTAGATACTATTTTCTCATGCTCTTTTATTAGAAAATTGAAATCAGACTGATCTTTACATAAGATAATTTTTTTTGTAATATCAGAAATTTCACTTGTACCAATTTTTGAACTTATATTTCTTTTAAATTTTTTTATTTCGTTTAAAGAATTTTGTTTTTTATTCAGGTAAACTAAATATAGATTCTCTTTAAAAGGTGGATTATATTTAACATTTTTTATTACCCTTTTACCATTATTTAATTTATACAATAATGAGCTCTTTGAATCAGCACATGCAATATCATATCCACTTCCATTAAAAATTTTATTATTAAGTTCAAAAGGATTAATTCCTGCAAATTTGGAAAAATTACTTATTAGGGTTGATGAAGATCCTAATCCCCAATCTTTACTAAATGTCAATTCTGTCTTAATAATTGAACCAGTTAATTTCAAAAATTCAGGTTTTATCTCTCTAATAGAGGTAATTAGCTTTATTATAGTTTTACAAATATTCTTTGAAGATGAATATATTATGTTTAGATTTTCTTTATTTAATTCACACTCAAACCAAATTCTATTACTCTTATCATAACTTGTCCATTTAATCACATTAGAGTTGTTATTATGAACCTCTAAATATTGTCCATATATTGAAGGTAATGCCAATGAAAGAGCTCCATTAAGAACTAAATACTCTCCTGTCAATAAAAGTTTACCATTACTATAAAATCTCATATTTACTTATTGGATTTAATAAACTCAGAAACTGATCTATTACTTATCTCATTGTCTTTAAAATATTTCTTAGCCCTTTTAATCTGATCTTTGCTTGCATTATGTTTTATTAAAAGATTGATTAAGTGCATTTTCATATGTCCTTTCTGAATACCTGATGTAATTAATGATCTAACTGCTGAAAAATTTTGAGCAAGTCCTACACAAGCTATTATACACATAAGATCTCTAGAAGATGGACTACCAAGTATTTGTAATGATAGTTTTACTAGTGGGTGTAAATCAGTAATTCCTCCAACGGTACCTATAGATAATGGAATTTTAATACTTAATTTAAATTTATCATCCGAAATTATACATTCTGATAAGCTTCCATATTTAGAGTTTGACGATGCATAAGCATGAATACCAGCTTCTACCGCTCTAAAATCATTTCCAGTGGCAATCAAAACTGCATCTATTCCATTCATAATACCTTTATTATGAGTAACTGCTCTATTGATATCAATTTTAGCAATATCAAAAGCATATTTCATTTTTCTTGCAAACTCATTAGAATCAATATCATCAACATCTATTAGATCATTAATTTGGCACTCTGCATGGGCCTCAACAATGCAATCCGGTGTATAATTCGATAATATAGACATGATTATATTGATGCTTAAACTATTATTTATGAAATTATCATATTGTTTTGATAACTCATCTATTTTTTTTGACATTGCCTCAAGACATGAATTAATAAAATTAGCTCCCATTGAATCTGAGGTATTAAAATCGACGGATAATTGAAAATAGTTTTTTAAATCACTTGTTTTATCAATCAAATTAATCGATGATATACCACCACCTCTTTTTTTCATATTAATTGTTAAATTATCTGTTGATTTAATTATATCGGATCTATAATTATTTATAAACTCTTTAAGTATATCTTTATCACCATCAAAAGAAAAGTGTATATGCCCTCTTTTTGAAAAACTTTTAACTTCAGATTTAAATCCTCCTTTATCAAACCAAAATTTAGCTGCGTTTGATAGTGCAGCAACAACCGAACTTTCCTCTGTAACTAGAGGTATTGTGTAATTTTTGTCATTTATTAAAAAATTTGGTGCTAAAGAATATGGAAGATAAAAGTTTGAAACACTATTTTCAGAAAATGAATCATGTATGGTTTGAATATCTTTATTATAATTTAAATAATTATCAAGTATAGATTTAATTTGACTGGAATTATCAAAAAAATTTTTAGTTAACCATTCAATTTTTTCATCCCTCGAAAGTTTTGAAAAACCAATTATTTTTTTTGGCATAATTTTCTTTTCTTTATGTAAATATAAGTGAAAACAAACTCAATATAATTTAAGGAATAATACAATGAATAATATTAATCTATTTAATGGAGACGAAATAAATCAAAAAACAATTCTCGGACATCCATCAGGACTTTTTACACTTTTTTTTACTGAAATGTGGGAAAGGTTTTCATACTATGGAATGCGAGCAATACTTGTTTTATTTCTAATCTCATCTATTGACAACGAAGGATGGGGATGGGAAAGATCAGATGCATTAGTATTATATGGTTGGTATACTGGACTTGTATATATCACTCCAATTTTTGGTGGACTAATTGCAGATAGATTTATAGGCTACAGGAAGGCTGTTGTATATGGTGCTTTACTTATGACACTTGGCCATGCTGCTATGGCCCTAGAGGTTTTTTATGATTTCTATTTATATGTTGGTTTAAGCCTCTTAATATTAGGTAATGGACTATTTAAGCCAAATATAAGTTCGATAGTAGGGCAAATGTATAAAGATGATGGAAAAATCAAAGATGCTGCCTATACAATATTTTATATGGGAATTAATTCAGGTGCATTTCTTGGAATTTTACTTTGTGGTTACATTGGCGAAACAGTCAATTGGCATTACGGATTTGGTTTAGCAGGAATCTTTATGTTATTTGGAATGCTTCAATTCCACTATGGACAGAATATTTTTGGATCAATTGGTCTAAAACCAAGTGAAAAAAAAGATGATAAAAGTATAGATGTAGAAGAAAATAAAGCTCCGAGAAAAACTGTTGTTGATAGATTGCTTGTTATTGGTATTTTTTCATTTGTAACTATATTTTTTTGGTGGGGTTTTGAGCAGGCAGGAGGAAGTATGACAATTTTTGCAAGTGACTATACAAACAGAGACCTACTTGGAACAGGTGCCTTAACTTTTAAAATTATAAACTCACTTTTAGTTATAGTCCCTATGATCATTTTGACAATAATTCTCTATTACTTATTTAATAATACATTTCAAAAATATGCAATATCTAATATATTCCTATCATTAAGTTTTATTATAATTTGGGGTATTATCATATGGATGCTTAATAGAGAATTTGTTAAGGATGCAACTGAAGTGCCAGCATCATGGTTTGCTATTTTGAACTCTTTCTTTATAATTGTATTTGCACCAGTTCTGTCTAAAATTTGGCAATCAAAATTTAATCCATCTGGACCTGTAAAATTTGGAATTGGATTAATGCTTTTATCATTAGGATTTGCTATCCTTTCATATGGTTCCTTAAATATACCTTTAGGGGCTTCTTCTGCTTCTCAAAGCATGATTTTTCTTATTTTGGCTTATCTATTTCATACATTAGGAGAGTTATGTGTATCTCCTGTTGGGCTTTCTTATGTTAGTAAATTAGCTCCTCAAAAACTTGTTGGCTTAATGTTTGGAGTTTGGTTTGTAGCAAACTTTATTGCAAATCTAAGCGCTGGTTTTACAGGAAGTTATATAGACCCAATAGTTGAAAATTATGGTATGTCGGTTTTCTTTTTAATCTTTACAATTTTACCTGCAGTTGTAGGATTATTAATGATAGCTGCAAATAAAAAGATTGTTAGTATGATGCATGGAATCAACTAAATATTGATAGAGCAATTTTTTTTGATGTGTCTTTAACAGACAATAAATCAAAAATTTTAGAGTATTCTTGAATTATTTTTGATCTTGTTTCTTGTTTACATAGCTTATTAAATTCATAAGCTAGATTCTTCTTATTTAAGTCATCTTGAACAAGTTCTTTGATAACACCCTTTTCTAGGATTATATTCACTAGAGATATGTGTTTCAGCCTAACAAATAACTTGCCAATAAAGAAACTAAGAAAACTAGTCTTATAACATACTAATTGAGGAACTTTAAAGAGAGAACACTCTAATGATGCTGTACCGCTGGTAACAATAGCTGCAAAAGAATTATTTAATAGGTCATATGTATTATTGTATACGATAAATAAATTAGAATGTTTACCTAGGTTATATAATTTACGATCAACATTATTGACACCAGCTATTATAAAATTGTATTTAGGATTACTACTAATTATTGATAAAAATATTGGTAGCATAGTTTTAATTTCCTGTACCCGACTGCCTGGTAAAAAAGCAATTATTGGCTTATCGTTAGGAATATTATTTTCATTTAAAAAGTTCGTATTTGTTATATGTGAATTAATAGCTTCTATTAAGGGATGACCAAAATAAAACGTCTCCATATTATGTTTATTATTATAGTACTTTTTTTCAAATGGAAAAATTACAAATAGCTTATCTATGCTTCTTCTTATTTTTTTGATTCGTCCTTCTTTCCATGCCCATATTTGAGGACTTATGTAATAGTAGTTATTAAATCCTTTTTTTTTAGCCCAATCACAAATTCTTAAGTTAAAACCTGGATAATCAATATAAATAATTTTATCAGGATTAAATGCAAGAATGTCCTTTTTGCAGAGACTAATATTGCTAAAGATTTTACTAAGATTCTTGATTACTTCATAAAACCCCATAAATGCAAGTTCACTAATATGTTTTACAATAGTCCCCCCACTTAAGATCATTTTATCTCCACCCCAAAACCTAATTTCAGCATTATTGTCTAGTAATTTTATCTCATTAATTAAACGAGAACCATATAAATCTCCTGATGCTTCTCCGGCAATTATATAATATTTCATTTAAAATCCCACTCGTTTAGACCTTGAATAGCATGGTGAGCAGTTAAATCAAATTCAACTGGCACAATTGAAATATAATTGTTATTTAAAGCCCATTCATCAGTATCTTCTCCTTGATCCTTATTGACAAACTTACCCGTTAACCAATAGTATTCTTGACCAAGAGGATTTTTTCTCTTATCAAACTCCTCAACCCAATATGCCATTGCTTGTCTACAAATTTTAACACCTTTAATATCAGATTTCTTTATCGAAGGAATATTTACATTTAAAACAACTCCTTTTGGAATTTTGTTATTTAATGCATTAATGACAATCCTTCTAATAAAATCTTTAGATTGATTAAAATCTGCATTCCAGCTATAATCTAAAAGAGAAAATCCTATAGCAGGA
>Ga0255761_10002927_pt1 | contig 15607 bp, 12 predicted proteins | sample 071ome_29_FD_179961 | JGI IMG/M metagenome (GOLD analysis project Ga0255761, IMG submission 179961) | Coastal salt marsh microbial communities from the Groves Creek Marsh, Skidaway Island, Georgia - 071407BT metaG (version 2) | ecosystem: Environmental > Aquatic > Marine > Intertidal zone >... | reverse complement strand
GCAGCGCGTTCTCAATAGCTAGATCGGCATCGGTGACCGGGGTGCCATCTTCTTTACGCGTCACATCATAGCGGGTTCGAAAAAATTCAAGACTGATCCGCCGCCCTTCATCAGCCAGTCGATGAGCGAAAACCTGCAGGTCCTGATCTAAGGGCGATGTCATGTTGCGCTGAGTCTGGTCTGCTAATCAAGCACCGATAGGTCGATCTCTTTAAGGATCTGCTTTCGGCCACCAAAACCCAGAATTTTTGCCTTGCGATTTACTATTTCAAAATTGGCCGCGACTTTTTTGAACTTGGCATACAGACGCCCGTCAATGGACTCCCGGGAAAGTGTCATGCGTGAGATGATCTCAAGGCCCTGGCTGTCAATGTGCAAAGGATCAATTGATAATTTTTGGTCATGACTTTCGACCAGAAGACGTCCCTCTATATTTTTCACATTAAGAAACTCATCCAGTCTGGTCTCTTTTTTGCTGGGATCACGCACCATGGCAATCAGCGGCTCGACATCCAGCATACGAAGCACCGCTTTTCCGCTGACCTCGAGCGGCTTTTTCCACACCAAGGCGCCGCGCTCAACTATCAATTCGCCCCACCAGTTCTCGTCGGTCTGCCGAGCTTCTGTCTCGAGTCGGACATTCTCAAAGCGCAATGAGGAGTCCTTCAGACGAAAGCGGCGAGTTTCAAAGTCTCCTTCAGACAGTTTGGCAATCAGTCGAAGATCTGTTTCGATCTCACGACTCCCTGTGCTCACGGTCACATCCGTGCCCGATATCTCCATCTCACCCTTTGCGACGCCATTGTTTATCTCAAGGCCGCCTTTTGTGGTGGCTGTCCCGGCGATAAGCTGCAGATTCGCGCCTGGCATGATGAATTCGTTGTAGTGCGTGATATCGCTCACCCGGCCTTCTGCGATGTTGAATGAGAACGCGCTGTTTTCCTCCAATGCCTGGCTGTAGAGCTTAAAGCGAGGCGCTGCGGCATGGATCGTCAGATCCGTGCCTTCGAGATAATCCACATCGCTATCTTCTTTGAGCAGCTTGAACTGCTCTACCTCGATGTTTATCTCCACTGGGCGCTCGCGTTGATCATCGACAGACGCGGCAATTTGTCCCTGACCTACCGAGCGAAAATTAAGAAACGTGGTCTGGAGCGCATCCGAATCAAAAGATAGCCGAGAGCCTGACTTCAATTCGCCTTTATCAATAATCAGAAGGGCGTCGATATCGCCCTCTCCCCCGACCGACAGATTGAGATTGCGGTCGGGCAAGAATTCCGCGGATCCAATACTGGCTAAATTACCCTTCGCCTCAATCTGGCCTGTGAAAAACTCAAGTTTCTCTTTTCCGCGATATTCACGGGGTCGGTGAGACGCGATGCTGAGGTCTGCTTTTACCGCCAGCGGGGCGTCGATATTTTCAGCGCCCGTTTGCGAGGCGATGGTCATGGATCCAAGGGCGCGATCCACTTGCATTAGTCCGCCTTTGGTGACTACGCTCATTTTTAGATCGTCGAGCTGACCCTTGCCGATGAATTCCATATCTTCCACGCCGCTCAGGTTGCGTATCGTGACCTTGCGAATATTGGTCGCTTTGATATTGTCCAGCCTGATCGTCCAGGGCGGCTTGATGCCGGCGGCATCTGTCGCTTGAGCGTTACCCGCAGATCCGGTGGAGCTGGAGGCGATAGTGGATGGTGAAGTGGAGCTTGAGAGATTGACCGCGCTGTTGGTCTCGGCTTTTACTTTGGCATAGTCCACCTCAACACCTTCACCTCTCCCCTGCGTGATGTCTACCGTTCGGGACAAAAAGCCCGTCAGCGAGAAAACGACCTGTCCTGAGTCAACCACTAGTGCGAATTGATTGCGCGGCGTTGTGGATTGAAAGCGTAGGCCTTCGACTGAGAATCGACCGGGGATCAACGTCCAGGCGCTATCCCAACTCATCGTGAGCTTTTCGGGCTTGATGTTTGCAAGGGTGTGGGCTGCGCCGGTGAAGATCAATACGTTGCCGATGACCGGATAGGCCAGAAAAATCGCAAGGACGATAATCAGGGCTCGAGATATACGTTTATTCATGAAATGACTATTCCGTAACGTGTACGCCGGCTACATTCGTTAATACAGGTGGATTTGCTACTATCGGCGTGATGATTTTTTGGGGCGAGGAAGCCACCGAATAGCGATGCTGACAATAGTAGCAGACGGACAGATGGCGTGATATCACAAGGTCGACATATGAACAGGGCGCTGTGGGGGCTGGTTATTCTGGCAATGCTTGGCGGATGCGCCTCGTTGCCTCGCCCGATTGACCGTACGGATGAATACGCTACGCCGGTCAGTGGTGAGACGGCGCTGGATCAGGCGGTGACTTCTCTTCTGGCGCCTTTCCCTGACCAAAGCGCCGCGCACTTTCTCGAAGACGGCCTCGACGCGTTTGCCGCGCGATTAGCGGCGGCTGAACGTGCCAGTCGCACCATTGATGCGCAGTACTATCTTTTTCACGACGACGTTACTGGAAATCTTTACTCCGAGCGGTTGCTCAGCGCGGCCGAGCGGGGGGTACGAGTCAGATTGCTGCTCGATGATATGGGGGCGCACAAGCGTGATCAGCATCTTCTTATTCTGTCGGCTCATCCGAATGTCGACGTTCGAATTTTCAACCCCTTTGCTAACAGAACGTTTCGAGCGTTTGAATATCTTTATCGCTTCGGCCTAGTTACTCGGCGCATGCACAACAAAGCCATGATTGTGGATAACGTGGTGGCGATTACGGGGGGGAGGAATATCGGTGACGATTACTTCGATGCCAGTCCGAAGTCGAATTTCATTGATATGGATGTGGCTGTGTTTGGTCCCGCTGTCGAAGCTATCTCCCAGCAGTTTGACGTCTACTGGAACAACTCCCTGTCATACAGTATTGAGACGCTTGCTAAGGAGCTGCCCGCCGGCATTGATCTGCCAGCCGCCTGGCGTGAGTTCCATGATTATGCTCAGAGTCAGAGAGATAGTGCCTACATCAAACGTCTCGAGCAGGCGAGATTTTTTGAACATCTGCGTGCCCAGACCTTGCCGGTGACAATAGGCCCTGCAGAAGTTCTTGTTGATCAGCCGGCCAAGATCATTACGCCGCCGGACGATCTCAGCACGCACTTGGGCCCCTCCCTGTGGCCCTATTTCAGAGACAGTAAGAGCGAACTGGTGGTATTAAACCCATACTTCATTCCGAGCGATACCGGCGTTGAAGTACTGGCGGATGCTGTTCGCCGGGGCGCTCGGGTGGTGGTGCTGACGAATTCGCTCGCAGCCAATGACGTTGCAGCGGTACATGGCCACTATTCAAAATATCGAAAACCACTCGTGGAAGCGGGGGTAGAGCTTTATGAGCTGCGCGCGGATCGTCCGGAGGCGTCCGGCAGTCAAACCGCGTTAGCGCTGCCTGCGGAGCACATGAGCCTTCATGTCAAAACTTTCATTTTTGATCGCGAGAAGACATTTATCGGATCCATGAACCTGGACCCACGCTCCGTCTATCAAAATACCGAGCTTGGCGTGATTGTCGAGGATGCTGAGATGGCGGCGAATATCGCTGATCTTGCTTTGAATAGCCTGCCGACTATTGCGTATCGGGTCGAGCTGAATGACGCTGGAAAGCTTTATTGGACAGGGTTAAATTATGAAACGGGCACACAGGAAGTTTTTTCGAGGGAGCCCGGCGCAAGCGTTTGGCTACGGTTGTTCGCATTTATCTCAAGAATTCTGCCTGTTGAAAATCAACTTTGATGTTAGGGTTGATGTTAGGGATAGTGTCGAACGCAATAAAGAGATAGTGAGGAGCTGACGTGGATCTTGGTCTTAAGGGAAAGCGCATTATGGTCGCGGCCGGGAGCCGCGGTCTGGGGTATGGCATTGCCAAACGAGTGGCGCAAGCGGGAGCTCGGGTTTCCATCGCCGCGCCTACAGAGCCGCGGGTGCATGAAAGTGCGGAGGTGCTTCGTGCCGAAACTGGCGCGGAGGTGATCTCCACTGTCTTTGATGCCCGTGATGCAGAATCGATTATTCACTGGAGCGATGTAACGCTCAGTGCATTCGGTGGGATTGACGGCCTCGTGGTGAACGCCGCCGGACCGCCCGCCGGAAAATTCGACGATTTCGATGATGATGGCTGGCAGTCCGCCTTTGAGATGACGCTTTTAAGTTCCGTAAGGATGATCAGGGCCGTCCTGCCGGCAATGCGGGAAAGCCGCTCCGGCTCGATCATCACCGTGACCTCGACATCGGTTAAGGAGCCGATTGACATCCTTCTGTTGTCAAACGTGATGCGCTCGGGCGTAACCAGTCTTGCTAAGAGTTTGTCGCGTCAGTTGGCCCCGGAGGGTATTCGGATCAATAACCTGGTACCGGGGGCTATTAACACCGACCGGCTTAGAGGCCTGATCAAGACGGAGGCCGAACGCTCAGGAAAACCGGAGGCCGAATTGTGGTCAGCGCGCGCAGGCACAATTCCTATGGGTCGCGTGGGGGAGGCCGATGAATTTGGCGAGGCGGGGGCGTTTTTACTATCGGACGCGTCTTCCTACATTACCGGTCAGACGCTCGTCGTGGATGGAGGTGCCGTTAAGACCGTGTGGTAACTTGATAGTGACCGGCAGACGTAGCGTTCTCCCAGATTATTTCTCTGCCGTGATGTAGCAAATGAACGCACTGTCTGCCTCGCCGATTTCGGTCGCAGTGAATACGCCGTTTCCTTCGTCGGTGTCTGGGTCAGTTCCCTCCCAATGCACGAGCACACGCTTAAAGCCTGCTTCCTTTAAGAGTTCGCGGAGCTCGGGCAGTGTCCACAGTCGCCAGTGGTAGCTAAAGGCGTGCTTCATTTTCGAGCCGTCGGGGAACTTAAAGTGGATATGGCAGTCAAATTCCCCGGTGATCGGGTTATAGCGGGCCTGGTCCCACACGTAGGTGAAGTCGCCATGGTCCGTCTCTTCTTCCATCTCGCTCATGGATTCTGCGCCGCCATACGCATCGAGAAAGAAGACGCCGTCGCTCGTGAGACAGCTGCGAACCCTTGAGAAGTAGGCCTTCATTTGTTCTCGGGTATGAAAAATCCAGTAGCTGAAATTCATGGCGAGCACGGCCTCCACGCGAGGCGTCTTCGCTGTCAGTACGTCGTCCTGAATAATCTCAATGCGCTCACGCTGCTGTGGTTTGAGTGGTGCGAGGCGGTGGGTGTTGCCCCATGCAAGAACATCGGGATCAAGATCTATTCCCCATGCCCGGTTATCGGTCCGTCGGCGGACCCATTCACAGCTGGTATTTGCCGTACCGCAGAAATCCTCCCGTAGTGTTGTCGGTTTTCTTCCGCGTAGACTCTTGAAGGTGTCGTCAACAAAATCGATCTCTGCCTCGACGCACTGCACGGCTCGCTCGTAAAGCAGATGGCGATCGGCGCGCGCTGCTTTGGTCTTGGCCGGATCGCGTATAACTCGATTGTTTTTCTTAGCGGTCTTCTTGGCGGAGGCTTTCTTGGTCATTAAATTGCAATTGTTGATGGCCACAGCGTTGTGGCGGTTTGAGTCGTCGATTTCTCGCGAGTGCCTCTACGAGACGAAGGACTTATGTTAGCGCAACTGAGGGATTGATCGCCGGTCGGTCAGTCGCTTTTGGAACTTTTCTCAGGCATCACAGCATCCGCTACGGCTGATGAGATCACTGAAAAGACGCGAACCATAGTGTTGATTTCCTCTTCCTCGTTGACGATCACCGGTACATTGCATTCGATTGCCTGGGAAACAATAAACGACTGCAGTTCCCAGATAGCGGACATGTTGTTCAGGTAATGTTTTCCGGGTCTTCGCCGGGCGGTCATGGAGCGGCCCTCAAAGAATCGGCGCAGCGTTTTTTGGCGATCGACCATTAAAACAATGGGAATCAGGATAACATCAGGATCTAGACTCAGCCGTTTAATAATGGATGGCCGAATATGTACACCTTCCACAATGATTGCAGCTTGCTCTTTTTGTGCTCGCTCCAGCAGAGCGCGCACACCGGTTTCCACCTCGTCAGCCTGTCGATCGAAACCCTGTCGGATTCGAATCGAAAGGTCATCCTTGGACGACGGTGTCCCTAGCGCTTTCCAGGCATTGAAGCTCGAGTAATGAAGCTCCGGCGCTTCCGCCGATGAACGAAGCGTTCGCAATACTTCGCGAAGCATGTCTGTTGACTGGGTTCGGGTGATGTTAAGTCGTGCGGAAAGCAATGTTGCGGCGGTGCTTTTACCCACGCCCGAAGCACCGCCGATAAGAATAATGAGCGTTTTCTTGCCCTGTGCCAGCTTGTGCCAGGCTTCGAGATGTCGCGCAAAGTGTGAGCCGGCTTGTTCAAGAACCAGTTTGAATGACAGCCGATGCAAGTCCTTGCGATCAATGCCACTCGCGTAGTCATTGATCAGACGTTCATGCATGCGGTGAGCGAGGTCTTCTGCGATCTGATGCGGTATTCCGCACACTTCAAGGCGGTATCTAAAAATTGTCCGTGAGAACCAGACATCCTCCCGGCCATCTCCAAACACCTTCACCCAAACGGGCTCGGCGCGATCCAGACGATAGCGCTCCTCCGGGCCCGGGCCAAACTGCGATACTAGGATTCTTGAGACCTCGTCGCGAATAACTTCGGATGAGACCGTTTCACTCGACGAGAGATTTTCGCGCACCGTACTGGCGACGCCGTAAGCTTCAGGAAAAGTGAGGCCCACTTTTTGGAGCGAGCGGGTCAGGATACCGCGAAGGAAAGGTGCGGTATCGCCATTCGCTGTTGTCACGTGTAGCCGGGATGAAGTGGCAGACTCGGTGCTTTTGGCTTTTGCTCGCATGGTCTGATCGTAGCAGGGTTTGAGGCCGCGTCCTTTGCGCTGCTGGGGATAAAAGCGGGCGATATAATAATCGCTCTTCACATGGGAGGAGTGGTTTTATGGAAGTCCGAAGCGAAAAAGCAATCTCTCAGAGCGCCATAGATGAGGCTATTGCAGGTTTGAGCGCAAGATTTGGCGACCGCCTCTCCCGTTCGTCTGCAATCCTAGAGCGATTCGGCAAGGACGAGTCGTTCCATAAAAGCGTGCCACCAGATGCAGTGGTTACGCCGCACAATACTGAAGAAGTGAGCGAGATCGTAAAGATCTGCGCGAGCAATAAAGTGCCTGTGATCCCGTATGGGACCGGCACTTCCTTAGAGGGACACGTGGCGGCGCTTCACGGCGGAATCTCAATCAACCTGCAGGAAATGAATGAGATTCTCGAAGTACATGAGGACGACCTTGATGTGGTCGTTCAGCCGGGCGTCACCCGAAAGCAACTGAACCGCCACTTGCATGACCGGGGATTATTCTTTCCCATTGACCCCGGTGCGGACGCCTCGCTGGGCGGCATGACGGCATGCCGCGCTTCGGGAACGAACGCCGTGCGCTATGGAACAATGCGCGAGAATGTCCTTGCCTTGACCGTGGTTCTCGCCGACGGCCGAATCATCAAGACATCGCGGCGGGCGAGAAAATCGGCTGCCGGGTATGATCTGACGCGGCTCTTCGTGGGATCAGAGGGCACCCTGGGCATCATCACAGAGATCACGCTGAGACTGTACGGAATCCCGGAGGCGATTGCTTCGGCGGTCTGCACTTTTCCTGATCTTGATAGCGCGGTATCGACCGTAATCTCGACCATTCAGTTTGGCGTTCCGGTTGCTCGCATTGAACTGCTTGACGAAGTCCAGATCGATGCGATCAATCGTTACTCAAAAACGGATCTAGCGATTGCGCCTACACTCTTCCTGGAGTTTCACGGCACCGAGCGAGGTGTTGAGGAGCAGTCTCAAATTGTTCAGGAGTTAGCGGCCGACGCGGGCGGCGGTAACTTCTCATGGACAACCAACACCGAAGAGAGAAATCGGCTATGGCAGGCGCGGCACGATGCGGCCTACGCGTGTAAGGCTCTGATGCCGGACGGGGAGATATGGGCAACTGACGTCTGCGTACCCATCTCGCAATTGGCAGAGTGCATTCGCGAAACGCAGCGCGATATTCAGGAATCAAAGCTAATCGCGCCGATTGTCGGGCACGTTGGCGATGGAAATTTCCATCTTGTGCTGCTGGTCGACAAGAATAATGCGGAGGAGACCGAACGCGCGCAGGCGCTTCACGAGCGAATGGTGATGCGTGCGCTTGCCATGGGGGGGACCTGTACCGGTGAGCACGGGATTGGCTATGGCAAGCTTGATTTTTTGGTTGCCGAACACGGCGAAGCGGTAAGCGTGATGCGCTCAATCAAGCAAGCGTTGGATCCCGATAACATCATGAATCCGGGAAAAATCCTGAGGGTCTAGCCTGTTCATTGCGCCCGGGTAGCCCCTGAGGCGGAGCCGAACAAAGGCGGCTCTTACCCCACATATGGAATATTGGTCGATTCATAAACCGGCAGTGCGATCCCATGGTGGGATCGTTGTTGCGCAGCATGCGGAGGCTGCCCGCGTGGGCGCCGATGTTTTGGCTCGCGGTGGAAACGCCATCGATGCCGCCATCGCCTGTGGCTTCGCGCTTGGAGCTGTGGAGCCCTGGATGAGCGGTGTGGGCGGATGCGGTTTTATGACCGTCTATCTCGCGAAGGAAAAGAAGAGCTACGCCGTCGAGTTTGGAGTGCGTGCCAGCGAAACCCTTCGTCCAGAGGATTACCCCCTGAGTCGCGGATTCGATTCTGATCTTTTTGCATGGCCCGGTGTGCTCGATAATCGCAATGTGCTGGGACCGCTTTCTGTCGCAGTGCCCGGCTATGTGGCGGGCGTCGCCATGGCGCTTGAACGGTTCGGAAGTTGGCACTGGGCTGACGTGCTGGAGCCGGCGGTAAAGCTGGCCCGCTCAGGATTTACCGCCGACTGGTATTCCAGCCTGAAGATCGCGTCCAGCGCTAAAGATCTCGCTCGCTTTGAATCAAGCCGGTCCGTTTATCTGCCGGATGGACATGTGCCGATGGGGCAGTGGGCTGCAGCGCCGCCAACGGTCCGGATAAACGGTTTGGCAACGACGCTACAAGAACTCGCCGATGCCGGCCCGGAAGCTTTTTATCGGGGCAAACTCGCACAACGGATCCTGGACGACTGTACGTCGGTAGGCATATCGCTCACTCAAGGGGATCTGGCCAATTATCAGGCTCGAACTGAAGTCCTGACCGGCGCACCGTTTCGGAACGGGACAATCTTTGCGCCCCAGGGTCTGTGTGCAGGCCCCACATTGACTCGCGCGCTTGCCAATTTTGAGGGCTCTTTAGACGCCGTTCCTAGTGAGCCTAATGCCGCGTACTACGGCGCTCTCGCGCGCGGGCTCGAAGAGGCCTACACCTATCGCCTGGCGAATATGGGACATAGCCCAGACGGGCGCGCGTCCGCATCGACCACTCACCTCAATGTGATTGATCGAGACGGAAACGTTGTTTCTTTGACGCAGACGCTGTTGTCCATCTTCGGCTCCAAGCTCATGTTACCGGCCACGGGAATTCTGATGAACAACGGAATCATGTGGTTTGATCCGCAGGCAGGCCGGCCCAACTCGTTAATGCCGGGAATGCAGCCTCTGAGCAATATGTGCCCCGCGATTGTGGTCTCACCGACAGGTTCAATCTTTGCAGCAGGTGCCTCCGGCGGACGCCGCATCGTATCGTCGGTAATGCAGCTGATCGCCTTTATGAGTGATTTTGGTATGGATCCGCAATGGGCTATGCATCAGCCCCGGATTGACGTCAGCGGATCCGGTCAGGTGCTTATCGATATGGCCCTGGATCAACATGTTCAGGATTCTCTTCGAGCCGCTTTTGGAGACGTCGCGGTCGCACAGCACGGCGTTTTTCCCAGCATGTTCAGCTGCCCGTCTATCGCTCTTTGGGATCCCAAAGAAAGGTGCTCGATGGGCTCGGCATTTGTGACCTCGCCAGCGGCTGCCGCTGTAGCTGAACACAGTCTCGGATAGCCTGAGCCCGATTGCGTTGAACCAACCCCGATGTCTTGCATGAGCGAATTAAACGAAGGCGTCGATACTGCGGGATCAAACTCGGATGCTTTGTGTATGGGGGAGCTCTCTCCAGACGTATCCTACTGGCCACTTTTTCTTGATGCCAACGAAGCTTCTTCACTTTTTCATAAGCTCAACGCGGCTATCCCATGGCATCAGCCCCGAATCTTTATTTACGGACGATGGGTTGATTCGCCGCGCCTCGCCGCATGGTATGGCGATGCGGGCAAGACCTACCAGTATTCAGGCCTTGAAAATCAGCCGTTACCGTGGATTGAGGAGCTGCTCAGTCTTCGTGCAAAGCTTGAGAGTTTCTGTGGCGTTTCGTTCAACAGCGTGCTGGCGAATCTATATCGCAATGGTCAGGACAGCATGGGATGGCATAGTGATGATGAACCGGAGCTTGGTGAAAAGCCGGTTATCGCATCGCTCAGTTTGGGTGGTACGCGACGGTTTCTGCTGAAGCATCGTCGCCATAAGTCGGCGAGGGCGCAAGAATTTAGCCTTGAGCATGGCTCATTGCTTCTGATGCATGGAGGGGTGCAAAACGAATGGCGCCACAGCGTCCCCAAGACTCGACGCAGCGTTCCCCCGCGAATAAATCTCACGTTCCGCCACGTGTTCGATTCCCATCCCTTGAAACGCAAACGCTCGGACTAAGCGACCCATACGGTCATGTCTCAGATCAACTTCGATACCGTCACATCTTCACCGGAGGCGCGCTATCAGCCTTTGGCTGAGCGAATGCGCCCGCGGACACTCGACGAGTTGGTCGGGCAGCGCCATCTGGTAGGGGAGGGGGCAGGTCTTCGAGAGGCTCTAGGCGCAGGCCGTATTCACTCGATGATCCTTTGGGGGCCGCCGGGGTCTGGCAAGACAACCATGGCCCGCATGGTGGCGCGTTATTGCGATGCGGAGTTCGAAATTCTTTCTGCGGTGACGGCCGGCATCAAAGATGTTCGCGACGTTGTTGCGCGCGCCCAGTCAAGCGCAAAGCGGCGCGTTCTCTTTGTTGATGAGGTTCATCGATTTAATAAAGCGCAACAGGATGGCTTTCTTCCTCACGTCGAAGACGGCACGCTGATCTTGATTGGCGCCACCACCGAGAATCCAGCATTTGAACTGAATAACGCCTTGCTCTCGCGCATGCGCGTATATGTTCTCAAGGCGCTGGAACCGGATGATCTCAAATCACTGTTGGAGCGTGCTCTCCAAGATGCAGAATGCGGTTTGGGCCAAACGCCGATGCACCTTTCTGAGCACGCCAAGAACTGCTTCGTTGCTGCAGCAGATGGTGATGCTCGACGCCTGCTAAATTTTTTGGAGATTGCGTCGCAATTCGCCAGATCAACCTCGGACGGGCTTGAACTTCTGGACACTGCGATATCGGATGTCATCGGTACGCCGATGCGTCGTTTTGATAATAAAGGCGATATTTTTTATGACCAGATTTCGGCTCTGCATAAATCGGTCCGTGGAACTGATCCGGACGCTACCCTTTACTGGTTTTGCCGGATGATCGATGGCGGCTGCGATCCGCGTTATATCGCGAGACGCATTATCCGAATGGCAAGCGAAGACATCGGTAATGCGGATCCGCGAGGCTTGACTCTTGCTCTTGACGCCGCGGAAGCCTATGAACGCTTGGGATCGCCAGAGGGGGAGCTGGCGCTGGCTCAGGCTGTTGTTTATCTTGCCTGTGCGCCGAAGAGTAACGCGATGTACGTGGGCTACAAGGCTGCGATGTCGGCCGCCTCTGAGACTGGATCGCAAGAAGTTCCGGTTCACCTACGTAATGCGCCAACCCGCCTGGCGAAAGAGCTGGGTCACGGGCAAGGGTATCGTTATGCGCACGACGAGCCTGACGCCTATGCCACTGGCGAGACCTACTTGCCCGATTCGCTGATAAATGCGCAGTTTTATCAGCCTGTAGACCGCGGTCTGGAGATAAAAATTCGCGAAAAGCTGGCCCGGCTTCGCGGCGAAACCAAGTCTTCCGATAGTGAGTGAGCGCGCAGAAATTCTTCGCGCGCTTCGGGGCGGAGAGTGGGTGTCGCTCGCCACGATCGCAGACGCGTGCGCGATGCGCCCCTCTGACACAGAAAACGCATTACGGACCCTGCGCGCGGACGGCCTCGCGATTGAGGAGAACAACCGGAACGAATTCTGTCTTCGCGAGCCGGGTTCCCCCATGGACTCGACACGCCTGAAGAATGCGCTTCATCAAAGCGGTTATCTTCCTGCCGGTCGGTTTGAGTTGCTCGACAGCGTTGATTCAACGAGCAGCTGGCTGGATCGACAGGCGCAGTCCGGGTTGAGCATTCACCGCTTCGCGTGCCTCAGCGAATTTCAAAGCGCGGGACGAGGCCGTCGCGGCCGTCATTGGCAGGGCGCGCCTTATAAAAATATTATGTTGTCTCTCGGTTGGGAGTTCTCGGGCAGCGCAAATACGCTGGCTGGGCTAAGTCTGTCTCTTGGCGTCGTGATTGCGGATGGAATTCAAAGCCTGACGGGCGCGCCGATCAGATTGAAGTGGCCGAACGACCTGTGGTGCCGGAATCGAAAACTTGGGGGCATTTTGGTAGAAGCCTTTTCGAGCGGGTCGGCTACAACGCGTGCCATTATGGGGATTGGAATCAATATCTGCCCACCTGGAGTAAATCCGCTGGACGCCGGGTATTCGGTAACGGATCTGACCTCGGAGTGTGTCGGGCCGGTCCCTGCGCGAGAAGAAATCGCCGCAGCAGTGCTTGGCGGTATTTCTGAACGCCTTGAGCGATTTCTCTTTGATGGATTTGCTGCAGACCTAAAGCGATTCAACGAGCTGGATATATTCTTTAATGAAGAGATTTGTCTATCCTCGGCTCAGGGTGAGCGAATTGCCGTCGGATTGGGTGCGGATGAGAGCGGCGCTTATCGACTTAACACCAGCGACGGCGAGCACATCATAAATGCAGGTGAGCTCAGCCTCTCGCTGCGCGATAATTCGATCTCGCATACCGAGGCCAGATCGCAAGAACTATGACTGCCGGAGAATCGATGCTGCTCATTGATATGGGCAACAGCCGGGTCAAATGGGCTCTGGCGAATGAATCAACGCGCGATGTCGGCGAGCCCTTTGCTAACCGCGGGTCCGATACCGATTTTTCGCTCCTTGATACCGTGCCGCGCCCCGCCAAAATAGTGGTGGCGAATACGGCAGGAGAGGCTTGTGCATCGATCTTCTCAGCCTGGTGTAACCGGGTCTGGGGTCTTGCCCCACAGTTCTTAAAGTCTCCTGCTTGTCAGGGTGGTCTTCGAAACAGCTATGCGGATCCGCAGGCATTGGGCGTAGACCGTTGGTTGGCAATGGTGGCCGCTCGTCAAACTCGGGAAGGCGCTTTCGCGGTGGTGGATTGCGGTACCGCGATTACTGTTGACGCAGTGTCGTCAGACGGTGATTTTTTAGGTGGTGTGATCAGCGCAGGGCCTGCAACTTCGCTTCGCGCACTGACGAATGCTGTCAATCACCTTCGGGCGGATACTCTCGAGTACGCTGGGGCGCTAAACATCAATACCGCATCCGCGCTCGCATCTGGCGCCCTGATTTTCGCCGTTGGTGGGATCGAGCGGGTCTTGCTTGAGTTTGAGGATACGCTTGGTGGTGATCTGCATGTCGTCCTGACCGGTGGGGATAGCTCACAGATTGCCGATTTAATGGATAGGTCTGTGGAGCATTGTCCACACCTCGTTCTGGAAGGCCTACAATTTGCCGCAGGGCAGGCGAGTGAATGAAAGTCTTATTCTTCCTTTTTGTTGCGGCTAACGTGGCGCTCTATGTGTGGGCTACTCAGGCAACGCCGAAAGCCGAATCGGGATTGCCGCAGCCGCGGGTAGGTCATAATCTCTCGAGGATGACCTTAGACTCTGAGCAGTTTGGCGAGGCATCAAAACCCACGAACTGTTTAAGAATCGGCCCGTTCTCGACCCAGCAGACGCTTGTGGATGGACGTCGGATGCTGGTGAATCGCGGTTATGGCCTTGCGCAGCAGCGGACGACCGCTCGCGAGGTGCACTCGCATCAGGTTCTGGCGGGCCCCTTTTTGTCCGACATCGCTCGCGATAACGCGCGGATCAAGCTTGAAGACAGCGATATTCCCTCAGAGAATATCGCCCGTGGCGACCAAAAATTTCTTTTTCTACGAGAGTTCGCGGCCGAAGAGCAGGCTTCGAATTACCAAACAGAGATCAATGCTCTCGGGTTGGAGACGATGATAGAGAAGCATATCCGCAGCCTTGGGCCACTACACTGGCTCGATGTGCCGGATGTCGTAACAGAAGAAAGACGCCAGCAGTTAAAGGCGCTGCAGTGGGGGGATGCAATGACCCGTCTCACGCCGATACCCTGTCCGGCGGCGACCTAGATCAAAGCGCAGGTCACACTCCGCCAGACGTCGTAAAATACACGCGGCAGTACGCAAAGCCCGCATAGCTCAGTTGGCAGAGCAGCTGATTTGTAATCAGCAGGTCGTTGGTTCGAATCCGACTGCGGGCTCCATACCCTTGCTTGCGTCTAGGAAGGTCCTGAGTTTGTCTGCTGACTATTTTCCTGATCTACCCAAGCCCAAAATAGTCGATAGCCCACCGCAAGAATCACCGAGCCCAAAAAGAGCCCAATTAAGCCCATCCCCACCATGCCGCCAAGGGCGCCGATGAGGATGACTGGCATGGGTACGTCGACCCCGCGGCCCAAGAGCATGGGCTTGAGAATGTTATCCGCGAGGCCCGCCACCATCAGGTAGACGGTGAAAACCCCATTCATCACGGTCGAACTGTCCCCAGATAGCCATATCCAGGCGAGCACCGGAAGAATGATCAGCAGCGCGGGCAGCTGCATAATGCCGAGAAGCAATGCAGCAATAGCCAGCAGCGCCGCGCCGGGAACGCTCGCCCATAAAAATCCGATGCCGAGCAGGATCGCCTGAATCGCCGCAACACCGATCACGCCGGTAGCCACAGAGCGCATCGTGGCCACCGACAACGACTGCAGTTGAGCACCTTTGCTGCTGCCGGCCAATGCCGTGGCAATGCGGCCCACTGCCTTTTGTCCAGACTCGCCGTACACCATCATGACCCCCGCAATGATGAGAGCGCCGAGAAAAATAGTCGTTGTTGATAAAACGCTCGCGGTTCCTGCGAGCGCACCCTTGGCCACCGCCATGATCTGATCGCCGTGGCCAACGAACAAGGTTTCAAGATTGGTAGAGGCGGTTTGCCATAGATCGTATAACTGCTCGCCGATAACGGGCCACGTTTTTACCGATTCTGCGGGTGCCGAGATAAACGGCGTGCCGTCTTGCCATTGGCTGATTAAATAGCTTGCCTGCTCCACAAACGATATTCCGAGCAGCACGAGAGGCACGCCCAGTAAGAGCAGACCAGCAAGAACAATCAGCGCTGCGGCGAAAGAGTGGCTGCATCCAAACGCTCCCTGAAGCTTCAGGTGAAGCGGGTAAAGGGTAACGGCCAGAATCAGCGCCCAGAGCATGATCGATGCAAACGGCCAGAAAATCTTCGCGCAGA
>Ga0255761_10002902_pt1 | contig 15695 bp, 15 predicted proteins | sample 071ome_29_FD_179961 | JGI IMG/M metagenome (GOLD analysis project Ga0255761, IMG submission 179961) | Coastal salt marsh microbial communities from the Groves Creek Marsh, Skidaway Island, Georgia - 071407BT metaG (version 2) | ecosystem: Environmental > Aquatic > Marine > Intertidal zone >... | reverse complement strand
GCGACCACGCATAGTCTGCGCCGGGTCTCGCCTTTTTATAGAGTCTGGGGACCGTCTCAAGGTTGTGATTGAACACATCCGGGGGGGTGTTCGCCAATATGGAAAGCGCAACGTCCATCCTGCCACGGAAATCCGGAACCAGGACTTCAAGCGTCGTGCTGGGATTAAGCGATCTGACGGCATCGATACAGGCTGCGAAGTGACCGGCACCACTGTCTTTTAAATCATCGCGATCAACTGAAGTCACCACCACATACCGTAGCTTCATCTCTGCAACGGCTTCGGCTAACTGCCTCGGTTCGTCAGAGTCCAGAGGATTGGGCTTGCCGTGAGCGACATCACAAAATGGGCACCGCCTGGTACAAATCTCACCCATCACCATGAAAGTGGCCGTCCCATGCGAGAAGCACTCAGATAGATTGGGACAGGACGCCTCTTCACAAACAGACGCCAGATTGCGTCGCCTAAGAACCTGTTTGATTCTGTCCACTTCCGGATTCGCCGATAGACGAATCCTGATCCAGTCAGGTTTGCGAAGGGGCTGTTCGGTCGGTACAACTTTGATCGGAATTCTACGAACTTTGTCGGCGCCGCGAAGCTTCTCGCCCTGGATGAGTTGATTTCGTTTATCTCGCACGCAGGCCTCTTACTGTTGTTGAGCGCATCGTTTAACCCACCCTTAATCGATCATTAATCAGTTTGATCAGTGATGCTTCTAGCGCGTCAGCACTGATCTCTACGCCAAGGGATGCAAGATCGATCACCTGAAGCCCCTGGTATCCGCAGGGATTAATCCTAGTAAACGGCTCGAGCATCATCGATCGATTGAGAGCAAGCCCATGATAGCTACACCCTCGACGTACTCGAAACCCAAGCGACGCAATTTTAGCATCCCCGACGTAGACGCCTGGCGCGCCCATCTTGGTTTGACCCACAACACCCAAGCTCGTAAGACAGTCAAGCACCACTTGCTCAGCGAGAGAAACCAAATCACGTACGGAAAATTTCAATCGCTTTAAATCGAGCAAAAAATAAGCCACGGTCTGGCCTGGCCCATGGTAAGTCACCTGACCACCGCGATCACTCTGGACGATTGGAATCTCGCCCGGCGCCAATACGTGCTCTTGTTTGGCTGCCTGACCCATCGTGAATACCGAGGGATGCTCGAGCAACCAGACCTCGTCCGGCGTTTCTGCGCTGCGCGCTTCCGTAAAAGCTCGTTGCGCAGCATAAGTCTCTGAGTACGGAACCTGTCCAAGTTGCTTAAATACAGTCGCCGAATCCGCTCCGCCCCGTTCCAGAAGAGTCATAACACCAATTTGACCTGTGGCAACTGTTTGACCGCATTGAAAATCGCCAGGATCTGAGCCTCACCGGTCGCTTGCAATTCAATCGTCAAGGAACAATATCGCCCGGCGCGACTCTTTTTCTCGACCACTTTCTCACTTGAGAAATGGGGATCGTGAGCGGCCACGATGTCACAGACGTTGGAGACAAACGCATCATCTTCCTCGCCAATCACTTTGATGGGATAGGCGCACGGAAAAACGATCGTCTGGTCGGTCGACATGAGCCACGCCGACTTAGGGCGCGAGCGGGTCTCCACCCGATAGATCTAGGAACATAAGCTGGATATCATCGAGCAGCGAGGCAAAGAAACCGGCCTGCTGCACTGCATTCAGTGCCACAACGGGACGCTCAATCAAAACCTCGTCATCCAGGCTGAGCACCAGCGTGCCGAGCGATTGACCTTGAGTCACCGGTGCTTCAATGACGGGCAGCAGCTCGATTTCGGCTTTCAGCTGTTCGCGCGCGCCCCTTGGAACGGTCAACACCACGGCCTCGTCGAGACCCACCTCTAAGGTCTCATGGAGCCCCGACCAAACTCGCACTCGCTTCAAGGAAGCACCCGCCTGGTATAAGTTGACGGTTTCAAAATATCGAAACCCATAATTTAGGAGCTTTTGCGATTCAGCAGCGCGCGCTTGTTCGTCACGGGTCCCCATGACGACTGATATCAGACGCGTGTCATCTTTCTCAGCGGAGGCCACCAAACAGTAACCGGCCGCTTGCGTATGACCCGTCTTCACGCCATCTACCGTGTCGTCCCGCCACAACAAAGAATTGCGATTGGCCTGGCGAATATCGTTGTAAGAGAAATATTTCTCGGAATAAATCTTGTAATGCTGCGGAAAACGCGCAATCAAAGACTGCGTTAATTTGGCTAAATCTTCAGCCGTCGTGTAGTGCATTTCATCCGGGAGTCCGGTGGCATTCATGAAATGCGTATTGGTCATCCCCAGCGCCTGGGCCGTTTGGTTCATCAGCCCCGCAAACGCCTCCTCATCTCCTGCGATATATTCGGCCATCGCCACGCTGGCATCATTACCCGATTGGATAATGATCCCGCGAAGCAAATCCGAAACACTGACTTCTGTGCCCTCTCGAATAAACATCCGAGAGCCTTCCATCCGCCAAGCCTTCACTGAGATCGGGACGCGATCGTCCAGCGTAATTCTGCCAGCCTCGATTTCATCGGCAATGATATAGCTGGTCATGATTTTGGTCAGGCTCGCGGGCGGCAAGCGCATGCTCTCGTTCTCACTGGCGAGCCGTTCACCTGTTGTCGCATCGATAAGAATGTAACTTTCCGAACCAATTTGTGGGGCTGCTGGAATGATTAATGAGGCCGCAGATGCACTTGCGACCATCATCAACGCTGCAAAGATAGCAAAACATCGGCGCTGCCAGTCCATGACACTTTTTTCCACTCGTCTATACTCGTATCGGTTCATTACGCCCGCTATTTTAGCTTGGGCTGCCGGACGACGCTAATCGACCAACACTCGCATGGGTTTCGTGATGCCCAGCTTATTCAATATTTGCTCTACGCGCTGTTCGAGCTCCGTATCCTGGATAGGACCAATCCACACTTTATGCAACACGGACTCGGTTGCCTCACTGGCCAATTCGCGCAAGCCAACCTCCGCCAGTTCAGGCGGCAACGACTGTCCAATCATTTGGACCAACTCAAGCGCGGCGTCCTCAGAGCGAAAGGCACCCGCCTGAAGATAAACGCTGGGTTCGGTATCGATCTCGGGGAACTGATCCGGGTAGTTGAGTGCGTCCATTGCCTCGACCACGACAGGCGCAGTGCCCTGCTCAGAGAACCCAAGCGCCCTGGCTGCGGCCATCGATAAATCGATAATGCGATCATCATGAAATGGACCCCGATCGTTCACTCGCAAATCAATTTTTCGACCGTTATCTAAATTCGTCACTCGAACCATGGTGGGGATGGGCAACGTTTTGTGCGCAGCTGAGACTTGATACATGTCAAATCGTTCACCGTTCGATGTTTTTCTGCCATGAAACTTCTTGCCATACCACGAAGCGATTCCAACTTCGAGATAGCCGAGGCTCGAGGCTAAAACGCGGTAGGGTTCCCCATAAATCACATAATCATTGTTCCAAGGCTCTCGAGGCGTCCTCAGCGCTTGAGGATCTGCCTCGAGGACGGCTTTGCTCGAACCAATCGAAGTCGCGCCTGACTCAGTCACTCCCGGGTTCAGTTCAAGCTTCCGTTCGCTGTCGGGTGAGCCTGTTTCACCCACAGTTGCCTCAAGGGCCCTCGTTTCGACGACTGCCTCTCGCGTGCCGTCCTTTAAGGAGGCACCCCGCTGACCAGACTCAGCAGAAACTTCTTCGTCCCCTTCTCCCTTATCGCCAGATTCCCAATTGGCCGTGTCGAGGAGGCCCTGATGCGGCAGCGCTGCTACGCCGTCATCAGAATTCCCATTCGAGGTAGATGCATCTTGGCCCTCGCGGCCTGAGGTTTGTGAGACCGCGTCGAGATCCAGTCTGCCTTCTGTCTCTGTGCTAGTGGCAGCATTTTCAGTCTCCCCAACACTCCGGTTGGCGGACGAAAAAATCGACTCCACCATCGTTCGCGGCGTGTTCGAGCACGCCGTGATGCCTAACAGCGCCCACGCGAGAACGAAATGCCAAAGTCTAACCACGTTTTTAAGAAGCGAGCGGTTCAGCGCCACGCGCGCGCAACCTTTCACTCAATTGAAAAACCGCCATGGCATAAAGTCTCGAATGGTTGTAACGCGTAATGGTGTAAAAGTTCTGGCTACCGACCCAATATTCCTGCCCGGACTTACCTGCGTAAACGAGCAATGTCACAAGGTCGTCATCGCGCAATCCTTCCGGAATCTGTAGACCCGAATCTCTTAGAGCCTTAAGACGGTATTGAGGTTTTAACTCATTATCAAACAGGGCTGATTGTGCTGCTGGCGGGGCGTCCAATGGCATCAATGGCACCAATCCAGATTGCCAACCATGCTTTGCGAAGTAATTAGCGACGCTGGCGATAATGTCCTCGGGCGACTGCCATATATCGGCAAATCCGTTGCCATCTGCATCTACGGCGTAGGCTCTGTAACTGCTCGGTATAAATTGACCGTAGCCCATTGCGCCCGCATAAGACCCCTTAAGACTGAGAATATCCTGCTTTTGTTCTTGCGCGAGGATGAACAGCGCTTTCAGTTGGCCTCGAAAAAATCGACTGCGAGGGGGATAATCAAATGCCAGAGTAGTCAAGGCATCAATCACTCGATAGCGTCCTGTGATTCGCCCATAAGACGTTTCTACGCCCAAAATAGCGAGAATCACCCATCGATCGACCCCATATTTGCGCTCGACTCGATCAAAGACCGCTCGATGTTCCTTCATAAAGGCAACACCTTGTTCAACGCGGCGCTCGGTCAAAAATATCTCTTGATACTCCTTCCAAGTCAGCACGCGTTCAGCAGGTTTTGAGATCGCCTTGATAATGCTCGCCTGATACTCAGCTTCACCCAGCACCTTCTCAAGATCAGTCCGAACAAACCCTTCAGAGACCAACTCCTCAACAAATTGTTGGACCTCTGCCCTCGACAGATCGAGTTGTCCATCTTGGGCTTCGACTTGCGCCACGCAAGACAATATCGCCGCACCGAACATTAAAACTAAGATTTGTAACCACTTCACAACATGCGCTCTGCTTAGACCGGACAATAAGGTTACAGCATTATTCGTCGGTGGCTATGAATTGACATGAGAAGCCCAAAACCAATAAACAAGGTCAGAATCGAGGTGCCACCGAAACTCACAAGGGGCAGAGGAACACCCACCACGGGCAAAATACCCGACACCATACCAATGTTGACGAAGACGTAAATGGCTAATGTGAACGTGATACTCCCGGCCAACAAGCGGCCGAAGGTGTCTTGTGCATTTACCGAAATAATCACCCCTCTTAGGATCAGAAGGCTGTAGCAAAGAAGCAAGAATACAACGCCAAGAAAACCGAGCTCTTCCGCCAACACGGCGATAATGAAATCAGTTGAGCTTTCGGGCAAAAAATCTAAATGCGATTGGGTGCCCTGCAGCAGCCCTTTGCCCGAGAGCCCCCCTGAGCCGATGGCGATCGTGGACTGGATAATATTCCAACCAGAACCCAGAGGATCACGCTCGGGATTGAACAAGGTCAGGATACGCTCTCGCTGGTAGTCCTTAATCAGGAACCAAAATGCAGGCGCAGAGACGACAGCTAAGAGAGACGACCAGGCCACCCATCGCCAAGAAATACCCGCTAACAACAACACCAGGAGTCCCGAACCCCCAATGATAAGGGCTGTCCCTAGGTCAGGCTGAAGAACAATCAGGGCGCAGGGCACCAACAAGAGCAACAGGGCGACAACCACATGCTTTGGCCTCGGCGGCAAATGTCGCTCATGGAGATACCAGGCGAGCACTAGAGGCAAGCAAAGCTTCATCACTTCGGACGGCTGAAACTGCAGCACCCCTGGAATTCGCAACCAACGCCTGGAACCGTTGACCTCCGTGCCTAAGGGATAAATCAAGATCAAAAATAAAATGCCCAAAAGATAAAGCCACGGAGCTAAGCGCATAAAAACATGGGCCGGAAACTGTGCAATCAACAACATCATCGCAAGGCCCAGAGCTAACCTCGTAATCTGGGCTTCGATGGTTGCCTCGCTCTGATCGGCGGCGCTGTACAACACGACAAGCCCGAATGCCGCTATCACCAAGATGATGAGGAGCAACATCGGATCCAAGCGGAGCGCCCGCAAAAGACGATCTCGCCCGACAGCGATGCCCCAAGTCGATGACATCGATCGTTCATCGAAACTCATCGGATGCTGGCCAAGGATTTCATCTGCGCAGGCACGAATTCGGCGCTAAGAATGTCTAGTAAATAGGCGTCAATGACTGCTCTTGCTACAGGGGCAGCATTTTCACTGCCCCCTCCTCCGTTTTCGAGTAACACCGCAACCGAAATCAACGGCTGCTCAACCGGCGCAAAAGCGATAAACCATGCGTGCTTCCGAAATCGCTCATCGATGAGGCTTTCATCGTAAACTTCGCCCTGACTGATGCCGACCACTTGGGCAGTGCCGGATTTACCTGCCATGGTGTAGGGGATGTCGCGCCCGATGTAAGCCCAAGCGGTCCCATTCTCGCCGAATCGCTGATTGCCGCGATGAACCACCTTCTTCATGCCGCCAATGATCGTCTCCCAGGCCCAGTCTGGTATCGGACCCACTGAACGATTCGATGACTCGAGCGCGTCCTCGGCCCATCGATCTTTGGCCATCACGGCAGGCTGGATACGACCTCGATTAGCTAAAATTGCGGCCGCCTGCGCCATCTGCATCGGCGTGACCAGCATGTCGCCCTGACCGATGCCGAGGTTCACCGTGTCTCCGGGTCTCCAGTCCGCACCTCGAGCCTCCTGTTTCCACGCCTGGCTCGGCAGTAATCCACGCTTGGCTTCTGGAAGATCGATGGCGAGATTTTGCCCAAAGCCGAATCGATCTAACTGACTGGAAAGCAGGTCAATTCCCATCCGATGTGCGAGATCATAAAAAAATACATTACATGACCGATACAGCGCCTTCTGAATATGCACGCGACCATGACCGCCCGAGTCCCGTTTGGTCCAGTTCCAATCCCGATAAAGCCGCGTCTCTCCTTCGAGGCGAAACCAGCCTGGATCTTCAATTACGCCGTCGGTCGTCGCGTACCCTGCCACCAAGCCGATCAACCCAATGAAGGGTTTGAGGGTTGAACCCGGTTCGTACTGCCCCTGGAGGGCGCGATTAAAAAGCGGCAAGTCTCTGGAATTCACCAGTTGGCTAAACGCTGACCGAGACAACCCCGTGAGAAAAGGGTTGGGGTCGTAGGACGGTTTACTGAGGAGCGCTAGGACCCCTCCAGTCGAGGGCTCAAGCGCCACCACTGCACCACGGCGGCCAGCCATCGCAGCGTCTGCCGCTTTCTGCAATCGAGTGTTTAGGTACAAATTGATCGAGTCACCCCGCCGGGGTACCTGACGGTTAACCACCTGCATCACTCGCCCTTTGGCATTCACCTCCACTTGATCAAAGCCAACGCCGCCCAAGAGCGCATCCTCATAAAACCGTTCAACGCCCAATTTTCCGATGTGACTGGTACCCGAATAGGCCGCCGCATCAATCAGTCGCTGGTCCTCGTCGGTGATCATCCTCACCGAGCCCACCGCATGCGCGGTCAACTCTGCTCGAGGATAGTGCCGAAGTAATTCAGCCCGCACAGCAAACCCTGGCAGCCGCATTCGATTGGCTTCAAAACGAGCCACTTCTTCATCGGTCAAGTTGTACATCACAGGGGCTGCTTCAAATCGTCGCGCACGTCTCTTGGCAAGATCTTGAATCCGTTCTTCTGCAGCCTCATCAAGATCCAAGACCGAGCGCAATGCGGCTAAGCTCTCATCGAGTGATCGGATTTGTTCGGGGATCATCACCAGCTGACGAGCCGGTAGATTTTCAGCCAAGATCTGCCCCTCGGCATCGAAGATCAGCCCTCGTGAGGGTGGCTTGGCCACCAATTGCATACGATTCTCATCGGAACGCGTAACGAACGCATCGTGTCGTACAAACTGAAGATAGCCTATGCGCAGCAGCAATAGACCGAAGAGCACCGCAACCAGGATGGCACCCAGTGTGACCCGCTCGATGTAAATCTGAGCCTCACCCCGATGATCTTTAATGATGAGCGGTTCAGCCATCAGTGGCACTTACTATTTGTGATAAGGATGCATATGGATAACACTCCAAGCCCGGTAGAGCTGCTCTGCGAACAACACCCGCATCAAAAAGTGTGGGAAGGTCATTGGCGAGAAACTCAACGTGAGCCCCGCATCGCTAATTAACTCGGGGGCCAATCCATCTGGCCCTCCAATGAGGCACTGAACCACCGGGTACTCCTGCATCCAACTCGCCATTGACGCTGCCAAGGCCTCAGTGGAAAAGCTTCGCCCCGATTTATCCAACGCCACAATGAGCGCCCTTGGCTGGAGTTGATCTCGAATCGACCTCTCTTCTTCCTGATGATACTGAACGATGGCACCGGACTTGTGACGCTTTGCGAGAGGGAACTCTTTCAGTATCAACTGACAATCGCCCTTGATTCGCTTCTGATAGGTTTCGAATCCTTCATGGATCCATCGGGGGGGCTTAGTGCCCGCCGCAATCAGTTCAATCTTCATCTCTCGTAGACTCGACCTGACCCGGACTGAGACTCCAAAGACGCTCGAGGTCATATAAGGCTCTCGTCTCTGGCTGCATCAAATGCACAAGGATGTCTCCCAAATCAACAAGGACCCATTCACCGTCTTCCTCCCCTTCAACACCAAGTGGCCTCAATCCTTGAGCCTTCGCTTGCTCGACCACGTTGGCGGCGAGTGCTTTGATTTGTCGCTTGGATTGACCACTCGCAACAATCATAAGGTCGGCGATATCGGTCTGACCCTGCACATCTAAGACCACCACGTCTTCTGCCTTTATTTCATCCAAGGCCTCCAGCACCAGACCTCTCATCGCTTCAAGATTCAAATGTCACTCACTCCGTCTTTTCCGGGGTTCGATACAAGCCAAGGCGCTCAATGTAGTCACCGACCGATTGAGAAAGCGCGCTCGAACGCCCGCCCGCCGCTAGCTGGGCTCGTATCGAAGTCGCGGACGTCTCGACTTTCGGGAAACTAAGTTGAAAGACGCGTCCGCTTGCAGCCATATTATCGTCTATCGCCGTCAGATGCGGTATTTTACTGAGTATCGACCCCTGGGCCTTTTCGATATTCCTTGGAATGACAATTAAGTTTGCCAATTCCAGAATCTGGCCGGATGCTACCCAATTCGGAAGATCTGCAAACGCATCTTCACCCAAGACAAAGAACAGAGGGGTTACCGAGGACATCTGGGACCGAAGATGGCGCAAAAGATGACTCGTTGGCACGGTTTCACCGAGGCGGAACTCATAAGCGTCAATCAGCATGCCCTCCTCACCCTCGAGAGCTAACGTCAACATAGCCATCCGGTGATCGGGTGAGACCCCGCATGGCTGACGATGACCAGGTTTAAATACCGGAACAAACCGTACCGAAACCTTTAGCTGCTGCACCAAGGCCTTGGCTATCGCCAAATGCCCTTGATGGATAGGGTCAAAGGTTCCGCCAAAAACCACTTCTGGCTGGGGTTGCCTCATTGCCTAACCTGACCTGCACCCCGAACCACCCACTTCAATGTGGTTAGGCCCTCGAGGCCCACTGGGCCTCGCGCGTGTAACCGGTCAGTTGAGATTCCGATCTCCGCCCCTAAGCCATACTCAAACCCATCAGCGAACCGCGTCGATGCGTTAACCATGACCGAACTTGAATCGACCTCTCGAACAAACCGATCTGCATGAGTCGAGTCCTCAGTGACGATGGTCTCCGTATGGTGCGAGCCGAACCGATTGATGTGTTGGATCGCGGCACTCAGGTCATTGACAACACAAACCGAAATAATTGGACCCAAATACTCCGTGCGCCAATCTTCTTCCGTTGCCAACACGGTCAGCGTTTCGGAACCCACAATCTGTCTTGTCGCCTCACACCCTCTAATCTCGACACCCTCTGCCGCTAGATCTCGCACAATGTTGGGCAAAAATTGGGGGGCAACGTCCTTATGAACCAGCAGGGACTCGAGCGCATTACAGACCGAATTTCTTTGGGTTTTTCCATTCATCACAATCGCACTTGCCATATTCAAATCTGCCGACGCATCAATAAATGCATGACAGTTGCCGTCTAAATGCTTAAGCACGGGAATCCGGCTTTCGGCGGCAATTCGTTCGATGAGTGATTTGCCACCACGTGGGATGATGAGATCAACATAGGCTGTTTGTTGAAGCAGTTGCCCCACCGCTGCTCGGTCGGTCGTCTCGATAAGTTGTACCAAATGGGTCGGCAGGGCAGCAGCTTCAAGCCCTAACGCGATCTGTTTGGCCAGGGCTTGGTTCGTCTCTATACACTCCGATCCACCGCGCAGAATCACGGCGTTACCGGCTTTCATGCACAGCGCAGCGGCGTCCACTGTGACGTTCGGCCTAGACTCGTAGATCATGCCAATCACCCCAATGGGTGTTCTCATCCGCGAGACCACGAGGCCATTGGGCCTCTCATTCTGATCCACCATCTGACCGACTGGGTCCGATAATTCGGCGACCTGAACAAGGCCATCGCACATTAACTTGACTCTATCCGCATTGAGCGTCATTCGCTCAATCAACGGCAGCTCCAAGCCTCGCTCCTCCGCTCTCGTACAATCTACCGCGTTCGCTCCTAAGATGAGATCCGTCGATTCCGAAATCAGGGCCGCGATGGCATGCAGCGCCTCATTTTTTTGCTGGGAGCTCGCCTGACTGCCGACAACCGCAACTTGCCTGGCCCTGGAAGCAAGTGACTCGACATAAGCTTTAATATCCATGTCTCTAATCCAACGATTCTTTTCGCGCGTTACGGCTAGCGCGTCACATCAGACGCCAGGCCAAATCCTATTTATTCACAGCAACTCAATGACACTCTGCCAGGGACATTTTCCCGATGAGATGCCCAAATTAACCTTAATACGGTTGCTCAAGCGCCTTTCAGGCTTCAATTCCAACGACAAATTGGCAACCTCATGTCGATTATGGAAGATGCCCGAAGGGTCTGTCTCGGCTCTTGTGCGATGGACCTCAAATGCTTGCGTTTGGCCCGGATTCGCAATTAGCGGATGCCCCGCACAAGTTGTAAGCGCAAGCCACTTCGATTCGGTGATCGCCGGCACCGATGACCTCTTTCAGCTTTCCTCTGACTGTAATTGATCCAGCATCTTTTCAATGCGCGTGAGCCGCGTTAAAGGATCACTGATCTCGAGAAACCGTTGCCTCACAGAATTCTTAATGGGGAGAAGTTCTACTAACCGACCACCCAATTCCGCCGCATGGTCGTAAGTTGACTGACGCGCCTCCTTAGCAATGCTGGGGTGCGCCAACAAGTCCTCGAGGATGCCGATCAAAAGCTCATCTTCAGGCCCAATCGGTATTGCGGGTTCTGGCGCGAGCAGTCGACACTCGGCACGTAACCCCCCGTTAGATGCTTCAAAGGCGTCAATTATGACCAGTTTCTGCTCTGCCTTGATCACGACTTCCAACTGCCCAGCATCATTCTGGTCAAAATCGGAGATTTGACAGTAAGTGCCTATGGTCGCGATCTCAGGGTGGCTTCGACCTCGCGTCCCCAACAGATGGCTCGACGGAAGATTTCCATCGGGTCGCTTCTCAGCCAAGACCAACCCCAAGCCCTGCCCTTCGTGCAAACAGTCCCGAACGAGATCTTGGTGATACGCTTTTGCGGCGATCAGACGAAGCTGGCCACCAGGAAAGAGCACCGCAGGCACTGGAAGCAAACCAATCTCGATTTCTTGGTCTCTGGAACTCATCTAGGAATGCACCGAAGATGATGCCCAACTAATTAAAATGGGATGTCGTCGTCGAAGTCGTCGGCAGGGGGCGGCCCGAAATCATCCGCTTGCCCGCCTCTGGAAGGTGAGCTGGCCATGCCACCGCCCATACCCCCTTCTCCACGGGCATCAAGCATCTGCATCTCATTGGCTACAATTTCAGTGGTGTAATGTTTTTGACCTTCGCGCTCCCATTCGCGAGTTCTCAGCTCGCCTTCTACATAGACTTTTGAGCCGCGCTTCAGATATTCGCTCGCGATCTCGGCCAACCGATTAAAGAAGACCACACGGTGCCATTCCGTGCGCTCTTTTTGTTCCCCTGAATCTCGGTCTCGCCAAGATTTAGAGGTAGCAATAGATACGTTGGTGACGGCACCGCCCGATGGCATGTATCGGGTCTCGGGGTCACGACCTAAGTTCCCAACGAGGATGACCTTATTAATCCCTCTCGCCATTTCCTATCTCCCATTCAAAACTGCCCGAATTCTAGCATCTCGTGCCGCAATTCGGCGGTGGTTTTTGTGATCTTCTGTCCTCAAAAAGGCTAATTAAAACGTATTTTTCGCGATTTTTACCGCGCTTCACCTCAAGCCATCGCCCGAGACTTGGTCAGCCAGCGCTCAAAAAGAACGAACATAAAACACAACCCCATCGCCACGGCGTAAAGTCCTATCTCACCCCAAGCATGAATCAGGAAGCCACCCACGGATCCACCCAGCGCAATGCCTACGAATTGACTGGTGCTGTATATCCCCATAACCAAACCACGGTGCTCGGTATCTGCAAGTGTGGTAGCCCTCGCTGGAAGGCTGGCTTCTAAGAAATTAAAGGCTGAGAACAACGCCACCGCCGCGAACGCCAACTGCCAGGATGACGCTTGGAACTGAAGACCAGTGAGCGCCAGCGCTAAAAGTGCTATCGCCCACGATATCGATTTCTGCCGTCCTTGCCTTTCGCGATAAAGCGCAGGCGCCATACACGCCAATGAAAGCAACAACGCGACCAGGTAGAAACCACCATGCTCAGCAACAGACCATCCCCGGGCAACGAGCTGCGAAGGTAACGTGAGAAACACAGACATGAGAATGAAATGGTTCAAGGCAATACCCACGCACAGAAGACTTAGTTTCCCTCGATGGATTTGGGCGCTATTGAGACTTAAAGGTGGCGGCGACACGACCTGCGAATCACTCACCCTCAGAAGTAGAAGTCCCGCCAGCACCCCGAGGCCAGCGTTCAACCAAAAAATGGCGGGTAGCCCTTGAACCACGAAGAGCCATGGCCCCAGGACCATAGACAGTCCGAAGGCAGCGGCAATACTGCCGCCAACACCCGCCATCGCAGTGGATCGTTGCGACGACGGGACTACATCACCGATCCAGGCCAGTAGGACGCCTGCTATTGCAGCTCCCCCTTGTAAAAACCGGCCAGCAATCACCCACTCAATCTGATTGGACCAAGCGGCCAGAGTACTGCCTGTCACGAACAAACCCAGCGCGACCAGGATCACAGGGCGGCGCCCCCATCGATCTGAGGCTAACCCGAAAGGAATCTGCATGAGACACTGCGCAAGCCCATAGCCGCCTATCGCCAACCCCACCTGCCAAGCCTTAGCCCCGTATGCATCAGGCGCTGCCAGTGCAAATACAGGCAAGATGCAAAAAAGCCCCAGCATCCGAAGAAAATAAAGAAGATAAATCAGACCAATTGTGGGCATGGCAATTGACTCACTCCACTGCCCAGCAGTGTGTCTCTCTGTGTTGGAAAGGTGATGGGGCCCTCTCGCTTTCGAGCGCAACCCGCTTGCCACAGTATCGTTCGCGGCAAGCGTGTATCATGCGCTTTTTAATTCCGCCTCAACAATTCGAGCGGCTCACTCCACCCGCCAACATTTTATACGACGTATGTCAGCTGAAACTATTTCTATTCGCGGTGCGAGACAAAATAACCTTCGTAATATCGATGTCGATATTCCACGCAACGAACTCGTGGTCATCACTGGCGTCTCGGGGTCAGGGAAATCGAGCCTGGCTTTCGACACACTCTATGCCGAGGGCCAGCGGCGGTACGTTGAAAGCCTGTCGACGTATGCCCGGCAATTTCTATCCACAATGGAAAAGCCAGAGCTCGATTATATCGAGGGCCTGTCACCGGCAATCTCCATCGAACAGAGAACATCGAACCACAACCCGCGCTCTACCGTGGGCACCATCACTGAAATCAGCGATTTCCTCAGATTGTTATTCGCTCGGGTGGGCACCCCTCATTGCCCCGATCACGGACAGCCACTCATCGCACAGTCAGTCGCCACCATGGTGGATCAGGTACTTAATATTGCGCCTGAGACTCGAGTCATGATTCTCGCCCCCGTGGTCCGCGAGAAAAAAGGGAACCATCAGCACCTCTTGCGGGATTTGGGTCGAAGCGGTTTCGTTCGAGCTCGAATCGACGGCATGATCACCGAATTCGATGATTTACCCGAACTTGACCGCACTAAGCCTCACACCATTGAGGTGATCGTCGATCGATTCCGGGTCAGGCCCGAACTCAGAACAAGGATTGCAGATTCCTTTGAAACCGCGTTGGCGACCGCAGATGGTCTCGCCATGGTCTCGATGATGGACGGCGAGAACGAAGATATTTTGTTTTCATCCAAATATGCGTGCCCGGATTGCGGCCATAGTGTGTCGCTCATGGAGCCAAGACTCTTCTCATTCAACAGCCCCATTGGCGCTTGTCCCACATGCGAGGGCATGGGAGAAGAAACCTATTTCGACCCACAAAGCCTCATCCGAGATGCGTCCCTCAGTTTATCCGAGGGTGCCATCAACGGATGGGACCGACTGCACGTTTACTACTATCAGTTGCTGGAGCAATTGAGCGCTCACTATGGGTTCTCAATGGATACTCCCTTTGAGGGGCTCGATCCAAAGCACCAAGCGTTGATCCTAATGGGCAGTGAAGGTCGCGACGTGCCCTTTACCTATGTGGATCAAACTGGCGAGCGTGTGCTTCGGGCCCACCCTTTTGAGGGCATCATTCCGAATTTGGAGCGTCGATTTCAAGAAACTGAATCGCAAACGGTTCGAGACCAAATGAGTCAGTACCAATTGACCCAAGCCTGCCGCGCGTGCGCTGGCCATCGACTCAATCGGGATGCATTGTCAGTCAAAGTTGAAGACCGAAACTTCGCAGATATTTCCACGCTCAGTATCCAAGAAGCTCGAGATTATTTTGATGCGCTGACGCTCCCTGGCCACTTAGGAGAGGTGGCCTCTAAGATCGTTGCCGAACTCAAAGCGCGGCTGACGTTTTTATGCAACGTCGGACTCAACTATTTAACACTGAGTCGCGCGGCTAACACACTGTCGGGTGGTGAATCCCAAAGAATCAGGCTCGCCAGTCAAATCGGTGCGGGGTTGGTTGGCGTGATGTACGTCCTGGATGAACCCTCTATCGGACTCCACCAACGCGATAACCAAAAGCTGCTGGATACCCTGATCCACCTGCGAGATCTTGGCAATTCAGTGATTGTGGTTGAGCACGATGAGGATGCCATCCGATCCGCGGATTACATCATTGATATGGGTCCCGGCGCAGGTGAACAGGGTGGTCAAGTGATCGCCGCAGGGCCTCTTCAGACCATCTTGGAATGTCATGCTTCAAGTACGGGGCAGTATTTGTCAGGTCAACGACGGATGCAGGTGCCCCAGCGCTCTGACGCACCTCAAAACGATCGATGGCTCACTCTGGCTGGCGCGAAACTCAATAATCTGAAAAACGTCACCCTCAGATTGCCGGCAGGACTCATGACCGCAATCACAG
>Ga0255761_10002901_pt1 | contig 15696 bp, 6 predicted proteins | sample 071ome_29_FD_179961 | JGI IMG/M metagenome (GOLD analysis project Ga0255761, IMG submission 179961) | Coastal salt marsh microbial communities from the Groves Creek Marsh, Skidaway Island, Georgia - 071407BT metaG (version 2) | ecosystem: Environmental > Aquatic > Marine > Intertidal zone > Salt... | reverse complement strand
TACTCCTACATCGACACTCACTCCAACGTCTACAGTTACTCCTACATCGACACTTACTCCAACTTCTACAGTTACTCCTACATCGACACTCACTCCAACGTCTACAGTTACTCCTACATCGACACTTACTCCAACTTCTACAGTTACTCCTACATCGACACTCACTCCAACACCTACAGTTACCCCTACGTCTACTTTGACTCCAACGTCTACAGTTACTCCTACGTCAACACTGACTCCAACACCTACAGTTACCCCTACGTCTACTTTAACTCCTACATCGACAGCTACTCCTACATCGACACTGACTCCAACTCCAACACTTACTCCAACGTCTACAGTTACTCCAACATCTACGGTTACGCCTACATCTACACTTACTCCAACGCCTACAGTTACTCCTACAGCTAGCATTTCATATACACCAACTCCAACAATTTCAATAACGCCAACCTTGACACCTACTCCAACTCCAACATGTTTGACACAATATTTGAATGTAAGATTTCAGTATTATTCAACTTATGTAGTTGAAGGATATGCAACTGGAGTCAGAGTATATAGAGAGCCTTGTTGCCACAATCAACATTATACAGGAGCTTTTTCTGTAAAATACAAAACATTTGACTCTCCGAATACAGCCGTATCTGGAAAAGATTATCCAGGAGAACATGGTACTTTAAACTTCGATGTTGGAGAAAATATGAAAATTATTCCAATTCGAACTACAAAAAATAGCGAAAGAGAGCCTTCTGAGTTTTTTAATGTAGAACTTTATGATTTACAAAAATTTAATTGTGTTGAATCAAGAATACTTTACAAAAATCCATATCAAGTATTAATTACTGACTTAGAAAATATCAATTTATATGATGAATATGAATTATGTGACACTTTTCCTGGAGGAATAGGAAATCAATTAATGCAAATGGTTCCTAATTCTTCATGGGGACAAGGTTATTCTTCTACAGGGTTGATATATCAAGGTGGGTCATTTACTTATACTCAAACTGGGGTTTTTTAAAAATAAAATGTTAAATAAAGTGTAATATATTAATATGTCTAACTTTCCTAATGCTGTTTATATACCTACTGGAATTGCTGGTGGAGAAGAATTTATTAAAATAAGTGGATTTTGCTATAAAAGAGTAGCTACTGGAGTGGCTGCTGCTGGAGAAATAAGAACAAACTTTGTCGATGGCTTTACTGGATGCTTAGATTGTAATACTTGCAATTGCCCTAAAACCATTGATTTTATTATGGGAGGGATAGAACATAATAAATCTGCCAATGAATTTAATTTTGTTGAAAAAACATATAGTATTCCAACAAGTAGTACAGGTTGGCAGGAAATAGCAATAGAGTCAGGCAATCTACACAATAATGATTCTAACTTGCAATTCAAGCCTTTATCAATTAGATGTTATGATAGAAAGATTGACATACAATCAGGAATTTATGCTTCTTTTGATGACGAAAATGCTCATATTGCTCATTTTCAATATGCAAGTGGCTCTGATATATATGAAAGAAAAGACTTAAAAGATGCTCTTGCGACAGGTGAATTTGGAGATATTCCACCTTGGGATTTTATTAACCAATACGATAATGCTGTAACTTATCAAGATACATTAAGAAGTATTAAATTTAAATCTTTATGCGAAGTTCCTTGCAATAAATATGATGTATCTTTTAGGTTAAGGGGAGATGTTTCTGAAAGCTCTCAAGAATACCTGGCAGCTAATAATCAACCAAGTTGGGTGTATCTTCATGCTACTGGAGTTCCCAGAACTCCAGGTCAAATAGTGCGATATCCGTTAAACTTTAACTTTAATGATTATTTTAATGTAGAGCGGGGTAATCCTACTATATTTTTTACCTCCAATGAAATCGAATTAGTTAATATGGATCTTCTTACTGGTAATACTAGTAACACAGGGGCTCAAGTATTTTCTGTAACAGGTGGCAGGCATTATTACGAAACAGAAAACGGAACATATGGCGGCAGACCAAGAGAGTTGGATGGAACGTATGATTTTTATCTTATTGATACCGATGGAGACTTGTATGGGGCTCAACAAGAATATATTGATTTAGGGATACAAGGGGTTGACTATAATAAAATTGGACAATGCCATAGCAGTAGCTTAAGTGATTTTTTTGAAGTTTATGGAATAGGAGAAAATCAAACTACAGGCGCTTGCTTGAAAACATCTGAACATATAGATGGTAAATATAAAATTGGCACATATCGACCAATGCTATTTACAGGAACATTGACTGGTAATGCTTATGATTTTGAAAACGTTTTTGATGCAGCTAATGTTGATGGTGTTACTAGTTGGAGCAGTGGAGTTTATGTTTTTCAAATGTATCCCAGTGGAGATGATTCACTACTAAGCAATATTAGCGGCAATGTTGGTTGGATACATGAAGCTTCACCAGAATTAATTAATGAATATAAAAGGCAAATAGTAAATAGTATGCCAATTAATATTGACAATTCAATAAAACATTGGAATCATAAATCTGGAATATTTCCAAGGCCAGATGCTGAATTGGTAGAAGGAGCAGTATTTTTAGAAACAGACACTTCTCAACAATACTTTCAATGGTATCAATCATCGATGAGGCATACAAACAACGAAGGAGAGACTATTACTCCATTATATGCTAGTGGATTTAGGTTTGGTGCTGGATTATACCAAATGTATTATGGGCTATTGGAAGATGGTAGCGTCCCTGATTCTGATTATGATTATGTAGGAATTGGTGCGGTTACTCCACCTTTACTTGAGATGGAACCACTTACATTAGGTCACACCTTCGTAGATTATACAAAAATTGAACCAAGATATTTACTGGTTGATTCTGGTGACTCAAGACATAATCAAAACAGTCCTGACTTTGAAGAATCTAAAATGAATGATCCAGTAACAGATACATTTCAGGAAATTCAATATATAACATTTCAAATACCTTTTAAACTGTGACAATAGAAATTAAAGATAATCAAATATTTGCACTTTCTGTTGGTGAAGGTTATCAACCTACGGGCGATCATCTTTTGCAAGAAACTCCTTTAGGTCATTATGTTCTTGAAGAAAAACCTAATTGGTTGACAGGAGACTACAAGCCTTATGTTTTTGTTAATAGAGATATTTATCCAATCAATACATCTTTAACTGGCAACAATTGGGTTGTGGCAATGCGTCAAAACAACCAAATTGATTTGATCATAAAACCAAATGATTTTGATCATCAAGTTTTCTTAAGTGGTTTTAGTTTGACTGAACTAGAGTTACCTTCTTCAATGTTAAATGAAAAGAAAAAAGAGATTGATATTAATTTTGTTGATCGTTTTTATTGTTCTGAGATTTTTGAAGGTGCCAATAATAACAATTTTAAAAAACAAATACAATATAAACCTACTGGAGTTTCTGTTACAACCAATAGAGGCGATATAGATTTTGTAAATTATCCAGACAGGAGATCAATTAATGTTAAAGCAAGCAATAAATTAAATCCAGGGCGATTTGTCTTTATTGTTGGAAACGAATCTGACCAAGATGCATTTATAGACATGTCTTCCCTGGAAACAGCTATTCCGAACAATAGTTTTATTAATAGAGCATTTGAAAATCATGATAAGTTTTCTGTCTATGAATTGAATCAAGAGGGTAAAAAAATATTTGGAGAAGAATTTTCATTAGATTATGCTAAAAATGTATATATAGGAGCATTAAACGAAGATGAAAAATGTTGTGTAGGAGGTTTGGTATTTAGTGAGCAAAGATTGGACATGAACATGCCAGTCAAAAATGGATCGAAAAGACTTAGTTTGGCTACCCCCACACCAACTCCTTCCGCCACCACAAGTTCCTCAAATACTCCGCCTCCAACCCCTAGTACTTCAAATACTCCAACTGTAACACCTACAACCACTCCTAGTGTTAGTCGAACTCAAACTCCTAGTCCTAGCAAAGGGTCTCCTCCTTCTCCGAGCCCTACTCATAGCACCACTAGTTCTCCCACTCCCACTCCAACTCAAACACCATCTAAAACACCCACCCCTTCCTTGAGTGTGGGAGCAAAGAGGCCATTGCCAAAAGTAGTTGCAATTCTTAATAATCCTTTGGAAAATGCGCCAATAGACTTTGTTGGGAATTTTATACTAAGAGATGATAAGATTTCTTACATTAATTTATCTGGAGAATATGCATTATTATGGCAAGAAAAAAATAGTAGGTGGAAATTTAAAAATTTAAAAACAGGTAATTTTATTGGATACAGTGCAAAAGGGGATCAATATGAAAGCTTGATTACTTTAGACAACAATCCAAAACAATTTATAACATATTTTGACGATCAAAATCGAACATTTTTTTATACAGTTATAAGGTCAGAGCTAACAGAACCTTTGCCAGATGCTAATATGATCGTTCCCCTGTCTGGGCCTTTAGCTGGAGGAAAAAAAGAAAAGATAAAAATTACTGCTTTGGGTAAAAGAAATGTTAGAGTATTTATATGGAGAGATCAAGGCGCAGGAGCTAACATAGGAGACTTTAACTTCAAGTTCGATAGTACAAAAAAACATTATGGAATTAATACATTTTCATCCACACCGACTTTAGTGGACACTAAGTATTATCGAAGAAGTCAATTGTATTCTAAAAATACGACAAATCGTTTTTTGTTTTTGCCAAAATACTATCCTACAGCTAAATACCTAGGAGGCAATCAAGACCATTATCTATCTTTAGATAAATTTATTCCTAGACCATATCGCTTAAGCTATAACGAATATCATCAATGGGAAACAAGTTCTGCGAGTCCTATTTTTGGGAATGGTTCGTTGTATCCTGGAGGTTTATCAAGTAATTTAGGATCTAGAGTAGTTGTCAATGAAGATGTGCAAATTGCCATTGGAGACACTTTGCACATATTTAACAATACTGATCAAGTTTTTGAAATTAGAGCAGCCAACTTCAAGACAATTCTTTTTAGTATTGCACCATACGAAGAGATAGAAATTACTTCTAGTTCTGCTCAACAATACTATGGTGGTTATTTTAAAATTGTTGATAATTTTGATAACTTCAGTACTAAATATGGGCAAATCAAGATTAGTTTTAAAGATTATAGTTTAGGCGGAATTAGAAACGAATATGACAGAGATACTATAGTGTATGAGTCTCCATCTAGAACAGTTTATACGGGAAATGTGCCGCCTTTATTTTCAAGTTGGGATTATAAAATTTATGATCGAGCTGTAAATCACAATCAAATAACTGTATTTAGAAGTGGTAGTCGTGAAAACGAAATTGATTATGATAATCTAGAATTTTTGATTGGTGGATTGAGAAGGCATCCTGTTAAAGTTAAAGATTTAGTTAACTTTATCAACAATGATAGTAGACTAAGAGATGTTGTATCAGCGGAATATTTCGGCGACGGCATGACTCCATTGAGCTTTAAACCAATCTCAGGGTATGCAGATGCACCTTCCATTGTTCCTTTTGATTTTTTTAAAGAAAAAACTTATTTTCAACTAACTAATTTAGAAAATGTAGATTTAAACATTTTAGCAGACGATGAAGAAGCTGATTTTGGGGAAGAAGAATTGACATATATAAATATAGATATTCCAAAAAATAATGATCAGAAAAAATATTTTAATTTATCTCAAATAAAAGTTAATTTAGACAAAAGTAAGGTTGAGTTAGACATAGACTATATTTTAATGCAGGATGCCGTGTCAGGAATGTCTATAGCATTTTCAATTTATGAAGAAGGAAAAGGTAAGTTACTTGCTAGCGAAGAAAGTTTTCCGCTTGATCATAATTCACCAAGATTTGGGTCTCATGTTAAAAATTTAAATAATTTATTTGATAAATTGCCAATTAGAGGCTCTCAAAACTACAAGAAAAGATCTTCAGGTAAGTTATACTTACTTGTTGAATTAAAAGATCTTGCTTCTACTATGCAGCTCATTAAATCAGATATCATCACTTCAAAAATAGTAGATGGCATTGATAAGAGAGATAATTTTTATAAGTCCGAGAACTTTATAGAAACTGGAGTTAGTTTTGATAATGTGCCAGAAAAAGGTCATGAACTCTCATATCAAGTAGAGCCTTTAAGAAGTTTCACTAATGATCCTAGAGATATAGATTATTCTAGATTAAAAATATTATTACCCTATTCTTGGAGAATTGTAAAAAATGCTACATTAAGAGTCAGGGTATTGCCTGCTGTTGAAACTAAATCTACATCTAATTTAGATTTAAATTTTATAGACGGAAAGATTTTTAATAAAAATGGGTTAGGGAAAAATAATATAAGCATTGAAGGGCAAGATAATCCAGATAGTTATTTTTGGGCTAATTCAAGTAATGGGTATCCTGGAAAAAACAAAACAATAACTCAATTGGATCCTTATAATCAAGATACAATACAAACTTCTGATGCTGAATATTTTGTAGAGAATTTAAAAGTTCGTGTTAGTAATAATAATGATATTCTAAAGAATCCTACATCCTCACAAGATGTACCTGAGGAACATTTTTTGTTTTTAGAAGCTGATAAAATTCAAGAAATCATAATTCCTATAAGTCAAGACCCAGATTCAAAATTTTTCCTTGATGCAAATGAAGAGCCATACATATATACTCCTTGGCTAAACTGCATGAAAGGGGGAAATGTATATTTTACAATGTCTTTAATGTGCGGGCAAAACTTTGAAGAAACTAATAACTTCGAAGACTCAGTAGAGGGGGCATATAAGAACTCCTTAAATCAAACTAATCTAGAACTAGAAAGCAGATATGGAGAATATATTCAAAAGTCTACTATAGGGTTAGATGTAGCCAGCATCGATACTTATGCTCATTATTATGATGTTGATAGAAATAATAGCCAATATCAAGTTTTTAGCTGGGGGGATGGTTATTGGTCTAAGCAAAAAATTATTATTTATTCAGGAGAAGAAACTGAGGATGGCTTACCTCAAGAATACGGTACTGTGGAATTTGAATCCAATGAAAGGTATAAGCTGACTAGTATTGATAATTTGCCAAGTGATGCTAAGTCTTTCGAAAACAATCCTGATGTTATTGGTTCTGCAATAGGTAGATATTATAAATATGAAGGCACTCCTGTTAGAAGAGGCAATACTTACTATGCTACAAAAGGAATATCTAATCCAAAAATTTTAAAACATTTAAAAGATAATCGTGTTGCGCAAATTGTATATGATGCATACTACAAGCAGGAAGTTCTGCTCAAAGATTTAAAGTCTACATTTAATTCTTTATGGGATGGAACTCATGAAATATTTTTCAAGTATAAAAATAGTAATGTAATGGCGGATATTGAGGGTTGGTCATATAGGCCAGATGCAAATTTACCAAAAAATTCTGTTGATGAAACATTGTATCCATATGCCTTTCCTTCAGGTAAAGAAGGGGAAGTTTCGTACCCTCTTTTGTTTGTGCGAAAAATGCTTATGTACCTTTATTCCACTCAATATAATGTGCTCAATTATAATACATACCTAGATCCAAGAGCAGCAGACGGCATGCATTTTGAATTAAGATCTTTTACCTTTGCGAGGGATTATAATGAAGAATTTTCTAAAATTTTATCTTTAGAAATGTCAGATTTAAGAGGCAAAAATACTGAAAATCCATTAACCTACGATCAGGCCATACCTAGTCCTTTTAAAGATTTAGATGTTACACCTCAAATATTTATCGGAGAAAATGGATGTGTGATATATAGAGAGCCTGTTTTTGCTTCGATTCCTTTTATTAATTTATTTACTAACATTTTATGCAATAATATTAATGCTTATAGGGGTGCAGAAATTTTAAAAATACCTTTTCTTGGCAGTGAAGAATACTATGGGGGTGGAGAAAATAGCCCTTATTCTAAAAAATTTCCTATTAATGCAACTAAAAGCACTATTGGAGACGATGGGCAAGGCATAGTGTTTGGTAAAGTCCATGAAGATATATTTTTTAATTTTGAGCCGTGGAAAATGCAAGACATTAGGCCAACCCATGACCTTATAGATCCATCTCCGTTAGATAATTTTTTAAACCTAAGGTATCAGAAAATTTTATCTCAAATAGAAGATATTGAGGCGGACAATGCTAGGCTACTGGAAGAAGGAGATCCAGCTGGAATGCTAAACTATAACAATAGTATTATAAATCAGTTGCAAACAATGTTAGGCAGTTCTGAAGAAAATTATAGCAATGATGGAATGAGTCCTTATGCCCAATGGCAACTGACTAAAAATATGGACTCTTATGATATAACCTCTTCATCTGATGAGTATAATAATTATTATCAAAATGATATTTATATGGCACAATGGGAAGACAGTTATGATGGATATAGTGATATGAATTATCCAGATGATACTTATGGCGAAATGGGATCAGAAGGTGCATATTACGAAAATTCATATTCTAATAATACTTATGGTGTTGGAGGAGAACAAAGAGAAAAAATTAATGTATTAAAAAGATTGTCTTCGGATTTAAAGCTTGCAGTTAATGTTCTTTATGGAATTAAATGGAATGTAGTTTATCCAGCAAAAGTAGCTGGAGATGCCTATTTATTAAAAGAGTACAATGTGAAAGTTAAGGAAGGCTATTCTAATGATTTTAGGCCTAGTAATTATTATGATACTATTGAAAGTTTAGAATATAAATTTAGAAATGGTAATCTTTTCGGCCAAACACTTGGCTTGAAAAGCGATGATCCTTTTTATTCAATTGCTCAAGGAAATGAATTTGTAAAAGTGTATGGAAGTTTATTGGAAGAAAATGCTTTTGCAATCGATCCAGAAGAGTACAAAAAAATATTTTGGAGTTATTCTGAGTGGGTCACTAAATTAAGAAACGATAATAGCAATCCTGATAATCCTAATTACGGTAAGGCATCCAGGTACATAGACTTAGTGAACTTTTTCAATGGAAACATTAAGTATTTTATTAATAATTTTCCTTTTAAAGAATTTGGAATGGAGGCATTTTAATGGGTATTAGAAAAAGATTACAAGTTGGATTTATACAAGGAGCTAAACCAACCAATATAATAAAAGATCCTAAGGCAGATGGCATTATAGGTACAAATAATTGGGACTTTAATATCGATGGAGATATTTCTATATTGGATTTTGAAGTATTTAAAGCTTCAGTACCTCTTTGGTTAGAGTTTCAAGCAAGACAAAGACATGCGGCTATGGTTGGATTTAATCCAGCAGTCGATAGTGATGGAAAAGGTAAGGTAAATGATGGTGGAGTCACAAGAGATGCAAAACCAGGAGATCGCTTGGTTTCATTCGCAGATCCACCCGCAACATTTCCATATACTGGACTAAAAGGAAATTATGCTATCAACAAAGATTTGCACTATATTAGAGATTTAACTTTTAAAAATAATATACATACAAGTATTAATGGGTGGAATTTTGCCGATAATGTTTCTGATAGTGACATTCAAACTTTTATTCAAAAAGCTATAGGTAAAAATTTAATTTCATTAGAAAAAGATCCCTGGAAAATATTAACAAATGATAATGATCCGCAAAATGGTCATGTAATATATCCAATTAATAGTAATGATCCAATCAATGATGCTCCAACAAATTGGTATACATATAACAAAACCTTAGATAACAAAAGAAAACCTTGGAGAAAATTATCTCCTATTGGGAGCGGAAATACATTTAGAACTCAAGAAGAGATTGATGCAATACGATACATTTTACAAAATTGTTATATTTACGAACTAGATCAATACAATAATGTAGTAGGTGTTCAAGTATTAGATTATGATTTTTTTCAATCTACAGAAGGAAATGAAGGAGCTGCTTTTTATCCATTAATTCGAGACGATTTTTTTAGATTAACGACTAATGTTAATACGATCAATCCTTATTCTTATTTATTAAATTATATTAAAAGTTATTCCGCAAAAAAACATAATTACAAAAAAAATGTTAATACAAAACAAGAAAATTATACTTTTTGGGAGCTCCTTCAAGAAGAACCAGAAAATTTAACTGCTACTGAGATGAATAATCTGGATCATGTATTTGACGGCACTTGGATTTCTAGATTTAATCCTGCAGCTGTAAATAAAGATGATGATAGATTATTAAAAATACAATTTTACTATTCCTTTTTAGAAAAAATAAAACTAGTTAGTGAAATTGATGATCCTAGCGAATTTGACGTCATAAAAAAAGTAGCATCTCCAGATAAAAATTCTTCGTATATGGTTACGGAAAAAAATACAAATGAATTTGACATCGCTACCAATAGTGACGGAAAGGCTGTACATTTTCACATGAATGACATCGAGTATTTTGAAGCGAATACTGAACAAAGTTTAATTCCGCAAAATAGAGACTTATTTATTAGTTTATGTAAATTTATAGTAGAAAATGCTCCTAGAAATAACCCTTTTTCAGATCCACCAAATCAACCAGTAGTCATCCCTGAGGGAATAAATCCTAAAACCATTGACTATGGGTCAAAAGGTGCAGCCGACTTACTACATGCAATGTTAACTGATAATGTAGGGTATATACATTTTACATATGGAATTAATGCTTTGCAACCTGCTCTTCCTAATTATATTCCTAATGTAAAATTTACTTTTTTTAAAAAAGGTAATATGAGTCTTAGGGGGCAAACTAGAGATTATTCTCTAAAGAAAGTAATAGAACCTCCAGTATATAAATTAGAAAAATGTCACGATGGAGATGTTTACTATGTCAAAAGTAGTCCTTTTTACGATTACAGTTTAACGGGATTGTACAATTTAGCAAATATAGGAGACGGAACGAAAGCTGCAGAAAAAGATATTGACTTTTTTCCAATAGATGAAGATAAACACACTTATTATCTTTATGCAATGTCTGACAATGAAGTAAGAAACGATTATTTAACAAGGAAGCAAAATTGTGGTGGTGAAAATCAGCCTGATTGTCCTGGTTACATAAGTAAATCTTGGGACGATATCAGTGGAACAATGATTTCTAACTATTTGTACCCTTTATTAGAAACGGGTATACCAGAAGGATGTTACACTTTTTATAGAGTGGAGTATGATCCCTCAAGACCTTATTTTCATTTGCCAAATAGGTGGGAAGATTTAGATCCACAAAATTGCTTAACTCAAAAATGTTTACCACCTCCACCGTCTCCACCTCCACCTCCTACTCCACCACCTACTCCATCGCCTAGCCCTACTCCGAGTAATACTAAAACACCTAGACCTAGCTCTAGCCCTACGCCAACTATCACACCAAGTAATACTCCAAGCCCAAGTATTTCACATAGCAAAACCCCAAGTCGTACTCCTACTCCAAGCAATACTCCAAGTCCAAGTATTTCACATACTAGAACCCCAACTCGTTCTCCTACTCCAAGTAGAACTCCGACTTCAAGTATTTCACACAGTATAACCCCAACTCGCACCCCCACTCCAAGTAGAACTCCGAGCCCAAGTATTTCAGATAGTCAAACTCCTACACCAACTAGTAGTCCTCCTCCGCCTACTCCAACTCATCCAAGTCCAACGCCTACAATTAGTATTACCCCTACTCCAACTAGAACTTCAAGCCCGACCCCAAGTATTACCCCCAGTAATACTCGAACTGAAACTCCTACTAGAACTCCAAGCCCTACTCCAAGTATTACCCCCAGTAATACTCGAACTGAAACTCCTACTAGAACTCCAAGCCCTACTCCAAGTATTACCCCCAGTAATACTCGAACTGAAACTCCAACTAGAACACCAACACCAACACCAAGCTCTAGTAGTACACCCCCTATCTCAAAAACGCCCACTAAAACTCCAAGCCCTACTCCAAGTAACAGTCGTACTCAAAGCCCTACCCCAACTTCATCTAAAACTCCAAGCCCAAGCCGAACTCAGACTCCCACCTCAAGTATCAGCCCTAGCATTACTCCTACTAGCTCGCCGACTCCCAGCATAAGTAAAACTCCAAGTGTGCATTTGACAGGGTGTCAGGTATCTTTTTATGACCAAGTTAATAGTGAAGGTTTGTCAATGCTTCCCACAGACTACCCAGGAGCTGGGTGTTAAAATAAAATAATGTGTATATATTATTATGGCAAAAAAGTATTTAATTTATAAATTTAAGGATTGCTGTGGGCCTGGAAAGGTTAATTTAATTACGGGTTGGACATATGCACCAGCCAATGGAGGCAATGTTGATTATTTTGAAAATACTTACTATAACGGTAATTATTCAAGTTATGTATGGATTCAAGCAGACGAACAGGAAATTGATGAATGTGGTACATTAAAAGGTGCTCTTTTTTTTACAGTTTCTTGTATAGATCCATGCATACAAGGACAAGGCATGGGTTTGGGATTACAATTAGAGCAAATTGAAGGTTTTGCTATGCCTATATCTGCAGCAAACTATGTAGCATTATATTCTTCAAGCAATATTGTTGGCCCTACTGTTGTAAAAGGATTTGATTTACCATACGGAGCAACAATTAAAGTGCAATGTTTCGGAGGTGTTGGAAAAAGAAGGTATTGGGTCGCAAATAATGACAATATAGTTTCAAATGGAAGAAAAATTAGCAACATAAGAACTGTAGAAGAAAATTTTTATGCACCACATTTATATAACCTTTCAAATGGCCAACTGAATGCTGGGGTAAAATATATATATCAAAAAAAATATAATGAATCTAAACATGTTCTTGAAATCACAGCCGATAAAATAGGGCCAACTTATTTACAGGTAATAGATGAAGCTGGATGTATAAAATATTGGGTTATCAATGTTGTTTCAAGCCATTGTTATGACTGGTCAGCTGATGCTGATATTTCTGGGCCAGACAGAGACACTGTAATTAAAGATGTAACTGATTATGACGATGTGGGTAAAAGAATAAACATCTGGAAAAATGAATTTAGAGGTCACCCAATGGATGATGATGGCTCAGTTATACAACAATATTGGGAACAAAGTCAAGGAGACGACAAGGCTTGGTGTGACTGCGAAGATACAACTACAGTTCAATCTACTAATGCCATGAATACAACTTCTTCAAATCCAGAAGGAGCCGAACTCTATCCAGCTGGAACTGATTTTATTAATACCAATAGATTATTTGCAGGAGTATCCAAAAATAAAGAATTTGGAAAAGATGAGATTGAAATGCTGGTTGTCAGGACTTTAAATGGAACGGCAGGTGGTTATTTATTTGTAGGAGAAAAAATAGAAGTTGATTTACCTAAAACATTAGTGAAGTCAGCAACAACTAATAAAGAACTAGGAGCACAAGATTTTGTATACATGATGCCAATTGTGCCTGGAGATGAAACAGATAAACTACATTTCTGCGGAGCTACAAATCACAATACGGGTCCAACACATAGTGTACAAAATGACGACAAAGATTTTGTTTCATCAAGAGTTAAACAAAAAACATCCTTAGAAGTATACACTAAAGGTCCTACTAATTTTTTATCAAGCACTATTGAGTGTGAAACAAGTAAGGTCGCGGGGCAAGCTTACTATTCCCAGGGAGCTTGGGGATCTACATATTTACATTTCGCTCCATCTATCGCTCACAATCCAAATCAAGTCACAATTAGCTCTTCAGAGCCTGCAAAAGTTGTCAATCAAAAAGAAGAGTTAATGCATGACAGTTTAAAATCAACTGACACTATTAATTATTTAGAGTATACCAGCATGGGACCGAGAATTAGTTGGACTCAAAATGCAGTTTTAGCTAACGTAAGATCTTTTTGCCCTAGTTTTACAACTTCTGTAAGATATTATATACCAAAACTTGGAGAGGGTACATGGCCCGATTTTCTTGAGGGTACAGAAATGGCTGTTATAAGCCCTGGGACCGAAGGTACTCAAGGCGCTAATCCTGGACAAGATTTTTCAGCTCCATATTTTAAATTTGGAATCGATTTAAATCCAGATGCGCGAGCAGCAATTGACGATAATGATAAAGTGTCAATGAACGGTACTGAAATATTGTGGCCAGGCCCTTTTTACAAAGTTTTAGGGCACCCTAATCCTGCTCCTTATAAATACAAAGATGGTATTGTAGATGAACCTAGAGAGGGTAGTTCTTGGTCAATTAAAGAAACAAATGGAGACTCTGAATTTGAAAAAGAATATCTCGTTAATACAAGCTCTCCTCATACCAAATCCTATGAAGTAGGCTTTTTAAGATTTTATTTTAAATTTTCTGTGGGTGGATCATACAATCCATATCAACGCACAAAATTAGGTCCAGATGCTCAAGAAATTTCTAATCCTTATGAAGAAGATGAATGGTTTATGTATTCGGATGGTGCTTATTATGACTTTAGGCATATACCAAAATCACAAAAATGGAGATCTACTTCATTACAAAATCGTGGTTTTTATGATGATTCTAATTGGGACGGAATAGACGAACAACTGCGCGGAACAGATTGCATGGCATGTGGTGTAGAAGATTTAAGGTGGGCAACAATTCGAATGCTTTTAATGGGTGACCCTAATCAAAATAATCCAACACTTATGACTATGACTCCTCCTGGAGCTGCTGAGGAAGACACTATTCATATTACACAAGGTGATGATTTAGGTCAAAATGATAGTTCTTTTGACCAAGAGCTTAATGCTTAAGATTTTAATACACCAAGCAAAATTCTTGCATCTTTAGCTGAAATATCATCGAAATTATTCCAACTTTTAATTGTTTCTACAGATATTTTATCTAATTTACCTTGTTTGTGTATAGGTCTTATCAAATTTAGAAACTCATCATATTCAATTACTGAATATTTATCTTGTAAAAGATTTTTTAAAAATGATATAGGAGACATAGAATCTGATGTGCTACTAGAGACTTTGATATCAGATTTATCTATTTCATCATCACCCACAATATGGACATTTAAAAAATTTCTTACACATCTTACAAATGCTCTATTACAAGCAATAGTTTCTAAAAACTTTTTTGCAAAATTACTAGCATTCTCTACTGTAGCATTAGCCATATCTTGAAAAGATACAGTTTGTCCTGTTTCATAATTTTTAATAAATTCAATAGTGCAAATAACAGCTACATGATCTTTTTCGCATTTTTCTGTATGAAAACTAACCGAAGTAAAACCTCTTAATCTAGCAAGCTCTTTAATTCCTCCAAGTTTAATTAGTAATTGATGATCTTTTAAGCCTTCTATGCTCCTTGGTATATCTTTTTTTCTAAGCTCAAACCAAGACTTGTTTGGAAATAAATATTCTTCTTTAATCATAGATCTCCAGTTTACAGATCCATCATCATTAAATTGATATTGAATGTTTTTCAATAAACCATTTTCATCTCTTTGGAATTTTAAAGGGCCTAATGAATTATCTATTAAGTTACTCTCTTCTGTTTGTTTTTTTCTAGGCATGAGAATATTATAATATATATTAAATCACAAGTCAAGCTTTTTCTTTATATATTCTCATTAAATTAATATCTTCCCATAGTAACTCAGAGTCTTCTACTATAGATGTATTTTCTTTCTTGCTTTCTGATAAGAATGAATTGTATACTTGATTAGAAGACAAAATATTTTTACGACTTAAAAACTTCATATCTTTAGTTATAGTTTTTAGGCCTGCTAAATTTT
>Ga0255761_10002898_pt1 | contig 15703 bp, 15 predicted proteins | sample 071ome_29_FD_179961 | JGI IMG/M metagenome (GOLD analysis project Ga0255761, IMG submission 179961) | Coastal salt marsh microbial communities from the Groves Creek Marsh, Skidaway Island, Georgia - 071407BT metaG (version 2) | ecosystem: Environmental > Aquatic > Marine > Intertidal zone >... | reverse complement strand
GGTAATCCTTGTTGTAGAAGAAGCCCTGCCACTGGGTGATCATGCCCAAATGGTTGTTGTTCAAGATGGCGTACTTGACCGGCAACTTGTTCTCAACCGCGGTTGCAAGCTCCATCAAGGTCATCTGGAATCCACCGTCTCCGCAGATCGACCAGACGAGTTTGCCCGGGTTACCCATTTGTGCACCAATAGCCGATGGAACTTCGTAACCCATCGTGCCGGCTCCACCGGACGAAAGCCAAGAATTGGCGTTCTTGAACGTGTAGTGTTGAGCAGCCCACATTTGATGCTGACCAACACCGGTCGTGACGATCGCCTGACCATCGGTGACATCGGACAGTGCCTTCACAACGTGCTGCCCCATCAAACGGTCGGTTTCAGGAATTCGGAGTGAAGGATGCTCCGCCTTGAGATGCTCGACGCGCTGCAGCCACTCGACGTGTGTGGTCTTGTTCACTTTCGGGGTGAGTTGACCAAATACATCCTTGATGTTTCCGACAACTGGAACATCGACCTTCACGGTCTTGTTGATTTCGGCCGGGTCAATGTCAACGTGGATCTTCTTTGACCCTGTTGAGAATCGCTTTGCGTCTCCAACGATCCGGTCGTCGAATCGACTACCGAGGTTGATTATCAGGTCAGCTTCATCAATTGCCAGTGAGGCGTACGCCATACCGTGCATTCCCGGGAATCCTGTGCTGAGCACGTGATCCTCAGGGAACGAAGAGATTCCGAGCAACGTGGTCACGACTGGGATTTGAGCTTTTTCGGCAAGCTCCCTGAGTTCGTCAAATGAACGAGACAGCACCACACCGTGACCGGCAAGGATCACAGGCCGTTCAGCCTCGTTGATGAGCTTGGCGGCGGCTTCCACCTGGGATTCGTCAGCCTCACCGGGAGTCTTGTAACCAGGCAGGTCAAGTGGTGCATCAGAATCGTAGACACCCATTTCGGTGAATACGTCTTTAGGAATATCGATCAGCACCGGACCGGGACGACCAGTTCGAGCAATGTGGAAGGCCTCGTGAACAACTTGTCCGAGGTCATCAGCTCGCATTACGAGGTAGTTGTGCTTGGTTACCGGGAGCGTTGCACCAGTAATGTCGGTTTCCTGGAAGGCGTCAGTACCGATAGCGGCACGACCGACCTGTCCGGTAATAGCTACCATTGGGACAGAGTCCATCATTGCCGTGGCAAGACCTGTGATCAAGTTCGTGGATCCAGGACCTGAAGTTGCAAATGCCACACCAACTTTTCCTGTTGATCGCGCATATCCATCAGCGGCGTGTGCAGCACCCTGTTCGTGTCGAACGAGTACGTGCCTCAAATCCGGGTACTGGGACAGGGTCCCGTAGAGAGGAAGAATCGCGCCACCGGGGATGCCAAACACCACGTCCACGCCCTCTTTGAGGAGCGCTTCGCAGACGATTTGACTACCTGTAAGGTGCTTAGACATGGCTTTTCCTGGCACTATCGCCGATTGATACCGGCAATTCCTTCTTGTTTTCCTATTCCAAATCTCGTATCAGTAGATTGTTTTCGGGCAAAAAAAAATCCCGCCCTTCCAAAGGACGAGACATCAATCCCGCGGTACCACCTCTGATTGCCAGCCTTCCAATCCATCGGAAAACTAACCGCTTCATTCACCGTAACGTGGCAAACCGTCCGACCCTACTACTTTCAGGCCAACCGCTCCCAGGCGAGTTCTCAATTCAACGCGTACCGGTTTTCAGCAACCACCGGCTCTCTAGACGCGCTGCAACCGTTACTACTCCCGATCTCAGCGTTTCACAAACGACAATTATACGTGGGCTGGAACTGACTAGGCAATGTCCAAACTGAGTTTGCAACTTATTAATAACTGTTAGCGGATAGTCAGATCACTCCCGAAATCGGCATCACAGACATCGGAGGATTAGAATTTTGAGGTTGCGACAAACCCAACTGGTGCAGGATTGACAGTCTCGAGCCAAAACATAAAACACTTCGACTGGTCGGATATCGATCAGTTCGGACAATTGTTAACTCGGCTTGGGCAGCACGGTCACCGGGAGTGGCCGGACTCCAGTGATGCTCTCGAAGCCGAACTAAGGTATCCGCGAGTTCAACCTGAATCGAACGTCGTGTTTCTCCGATCAGATGCCGGTCAGATAAATGGCTACGGGATTGTCGAGCCAGAACCAAACATCGGTAGATCAGTTTTGGGTATTGGCTCGGTTAGTGACGAGCTCCAGGAATATCGAGCCCTCATCGACGAATTGATACCAATCGCCCAGTCGCTAGCTCCTGCAGTACACATCGCCACGCGAACCACCGAACTCGCCTTGATAGGCCTCTTGAAAAACCTCGGTTGGGTGCACGTACGAACGTATCTCAAGCTCCATGCTGACGCGCCGCGAGCAGTCGATGTGCCAGACCACCCGGAAGTGACCTCGGACGTATTAAAGGAATCCGAGATTCGAGTCCTCACAGAGCTTCAAAACGCGTCGTTTGGTACCCATTTCGGCTACTCGCCGAACACGCCGCAGGAAATCCAATCCAGGTTAGAACTGCCAGGAACGGGATTAAACGACGTGAGAGTACTCAGAAATTCCAGCGATGAACTCCTGGGCTACTGCTGGATAGTAGATGGCGCTGATGGTGGAGCCGGGCGAATCGGAATGACAGGAGTATCACCTGCTCACCAGGGCAAAGGCTTAGGCAGACTAACCGCGCAAATTGGCTTCAACGAACTGGTTCGACGAGGTGCTGCGACAATCGAACTCGATGTCGACTCAGCAAATACGGCTGCGCGAAAGATCTACGCTGCGATGGGCTTCTTACCGCAAAGTGAGATCAACTGGTGGGAGCGCAGGTTCTAACCTCCTGCAGCGGTCCCTGTGCTTACTCCGGTGAGCGGAGTCATCTCGCTGAACCTTGCATACAACTTCTCGGCTGATTGGTCCCAACTGAGAGTTTCTGCATGATTCCTGGCCGCAGTTCCCATTCGGTGCCGGGCAATGTCATCGTTCAACAAATGACAGAGCTTCTCTGCCATCACATCCGCCCGCTTCACAGGCACGAGGTACCCGGTCTCGCCATCCTGAACAATGGCAGGCAACCCACCCACCTTTGAAGCGACAACTGGTGTACCGCAAGCAGCTGCCTCCAGTGCCGCCAGCCCGAAGCTTTCGTAGTACGAAGGCATCACGCAAACGTCTGCAGCGTTGTAGTGGATCGGGAGTTCAGATTGATCAATTGCGCCGACGAAAGTTACCTGGCTATTCAGCTTCATTCTCGATGCGACAGCTTGCAGTCGTGCTTTCTCGGTTGAGTTGTCGTCACCGCCAACCACAGTCAGGTTGATTGCCGAGGCATTTTCTAAACTGGCAACAGCGTTGATGAGTCGATCGACTCCCTTGAGTGGTTCTAGTCGACCAACAAACAGGATATTTTTCTCTTCACCGTAACCGAGGCAATTGCGTGCCTCTTGTTTCGACATCGGTCGGAAATGAGACAGGTCAACTCCCGGTGGAATAACGCTGATTTTTTCTGGGTCAGTCCCGCAATATTCGGCAACTGTCTGACGCTCGTCTTCAGTCCAAACGATGATCGAGTCTGCTGCGCAAGCTATTTGCCGTTCAGATTCATCTCGTTCTGAAACTTCTGACTCTTCAGGTCGACCGCGTCTTTTAAGCTCTGCCATGGTGTGGAAGCTAGTTGAGTGCGGAACACCCCACTCTGACGACAGTCGCATCCCAACAAGACCTGATAGCCAGTAATGCGAGCTCACAAGATCGTAGTTCAGTCGGTTAGAAACGCAGTAGCGCCTGAGCTGTGAGGTGAATTCCGGAAGCAACTGGTAAACGCCGGTTTTGTCCAACGATGGCGCACCAGCTGGTAGATGGATAAGCCGTGCACCGGGAGAAAGGTTAATTACCTCAGGATCAAGTGGATCATGGTGCCTCGTGAACACGTCCACCATCACACCCCTCGCCGCAAGCCGGCGAGCGGTTTCCATCACGTAGATGTTCATGCCACCGCTGTCTTTGCTACCTGCCTGGCGCAAAGGACAACCGTGTACTGAAAGAATGGCGATCCGCATGGGTGATGTTGGTGCGTTACTAGCGCGTTGCCTTCAGTGCGAAGATTTCTCGGTCAGTTCCACCAAGGTGGTACTTATACGATTCATTGCCTCGCATGAAGTCGAATATTCGAATTCCTTGCTCGATTGAGTTCTTTATTGTCAACGCGTGATTTAACAGCCCCACCGACAATCGAGACTGCGCTGGATTGTACCCGCTGTTGTATAGGTACCGAACTCCGCCAGTGACAAATGAGAGAGAAGTCGCTTCTCGAATTCCTTCAAATTCAAGGAAGCTCAATCGGGTAATTCCCTCGTTAGCGAGTTCTCCAGACATTGAACGGAAGAATGACTCTCTGTCCGCGGTCATGAATTCCGCTTTGTCGGCTGTACTCATGCGGTGCAGACGCATGAAGTCATCCATGGCGGCATTGATTTCGATCGGATCTGTCAGTTCGTAGTGAGCAAAATCGCCTGCAGCCTCAAGCCTTCTGAGCTTCCGACGAAGCTCATGCCGGTCTTTCTTCCTTAGACCAGCAAGGTACTCGTCCCACGTTTCTGGAAGGTCTGTACGGGGTGCAACGTCTTCCTGCTCAATAGAAACTGACCATCCGAATTCTTCGGCATGCTCACGGAATTGACTGATTGACGGCGAGTTTCCTGGCAAAGACTGCAAGGTTATCGACCGGAGTGAATCATCCGACGTCAGCTCTTCTACAAGTGACTGTAACCATCGGGAATTCCCTCGGTCGGTAGATAGAAAATCGTGGTAATCGCAGAGATCAGTTCCACCGAGGAAAGCTATATCCTCGCCGGTCTTTTGCAACGGGGCGATCATTTTCAGATCACCGTCATCCGATCTGATCGCATAAATCCGTAGCTCAAGTTCTGAACCGAATTCAGACCACCAGATTTGCTGCCACAACGGAAGATCGAAGAACGTGGGTTCCGGCACAACAGACAGCAACTCGACCCAGGAGTTCGACAGGTTTTCGAAACTTCCTAGTTCAACAATTGAGTTGCAACACGTCACGTAGTAAATCCAGTCTCAGTCGTTTCTAGTTCGAACCTTGAAGTGCGCTCATGACCGACTCAATGTCTGGCTCGACATATTCAAGTTCGATCAATGCGCGCTTCTCTGCTGTGCCCGGGTCTTTTAGTCCGTTACCTGTAAGGACACAAACGATTGTTTTTCCTGACAGATCAACTCCCAGTTCAGGAAGCTTCAATAACCCGGCAACCGATGCAGCAGAAGCAGGTTCGCAGAAGACACCTTCTTCTCGGGCGAGTCGCAAATAAGCATCAATGATTTCGTTGTCGTCGACCATATCGATGAGTCCTTCGGATTCATCGCGGGCATTTTCCGCCTTCTCCCAACTTGCGGGATTACCGATTCGAATTGCGGTTGCGATTGTTTCGGGCTTGTCGACCCTCTCACCTCGCACAATCGGCGCGGCTCCAGCGGCCTGGAAGCCCATCATTCGTGGGGTCGTTTCAGCTCTACCCATCGACTGATACTCGGTGAAGCCTTTCCAGTAGGCAGTGATGTTTCCTGCGTTTCCGACAGGAATACAGAGGTAATCGGGGGCGTCACCAATCTCATCAACAATTTCGAAAGCGGCAGTCTTCTGACCTTCGATTCGGTACGGGTTCACCGAGTTGACGAGTTCGATGTCCATTTGCTCAACGATGGACCGCACTGCGTTTAGTGCATCGTCGAAGCTGCCATTCACCGCGAGTATTCGCGCACCATACGCCATTGCCTGAGCGAGCTTACCAAGAGCAATTTCACCGGCAGGTACGAGGACGAATGTCTCTAATTGATATCGAGCACCGTACGCGGCAGCTGCAGCACTGGTGTTGCCGGTTGAAGCACAAATGATCCGCTTCTTCCCTGCTTCAAGAGCCTTGGCAACTGCCATAACCATGCCGCGGTCTTTAAACGATCCGGTCGGGTTGCAACCTTCGAGTTTGAAATAGAGTGATTCGCAACCGATAGCATCACCAATATTCTGAGATCGGACGAGAGGGGTGCTACCTTCTCCAAGAGAGACAGCAGGTGTCGCGTCAGATACCGGCAAATGCTCGCGGTATCTGTCGATCACACCTCGTAAGTTAGCTACCTGGGCCAACTGGATTAACTCTCCTGGACTGCTGAACTGGGTTTAGCTGTGGGTCCTGACTAAACCCTATGGCTAACCCTAATAGGTTTCAATACGAATAAGGCTGTCGAGAGCAAGAACTGTGTCAAGATCACGAATAGCTGTCACAGCCGATTGCATGTTCGACTCTCTCGCTGGGTGAGTGGTGATCACCAGATCAGCAGTTCCGTTTTCAGGATCTGTGTCCTTCTGTAAAACAGAGTTGATGCTAATTTCGGCATCGCCAAGAACCCTGGCAACGTTCGCAAGCACACCTGGCTGGTCGGCTGCGGTGAGTCGAATGTAGTACTGGCAAACATGGTCGTCCATGTTCGCAAGCTCGAATGGAGCATGGCTTTTCAAATTACTGCCCTGCGGCCGTGCAGATGTTGCAACTCGAAGCACGTCACCCATTACCGCACTCGCTGTCGGTTGAGGTCCCGCGCCAGGCCCCTGGAACCACAGTGGGCCGACCATATCGCCTTCTACTTCGACAGCGTTTAGTACGCCGTTGACCGAGCCCATAGGAACGTCGACCGGAATTAGCGCAGGGTGAACCCTCGCAAGCAATCCAGCTTCTTCCGAAGCCTGTGCAACAGCCAGGAGCTTGATCGTGTAACCCAGCTCTCGTGCGTATCGGAAATCTTTTGCGTGGACTTTCCTGATGCCCTCAGCGTAAATACCATCTACCGGGACTTCGGTGTGAAACGCCAATCGACCGAGGACCGAAATCTTGTACATAGCGTCGAAGCCGTCGACATCCGCCGTCGGATCGGCTTCTGCATAGCCAAGCGCCTGAGCCTCGGCAAGTACATCTCCGAAATCGGCACCTTCATCTGCCATTTTGGTCAGGATGAAGTTCGTAGTCCCGTTGATGATTGCTCTAACGCTCTGGATCTTGTTTGCGTTCAGATCGCTCATAAGCGGACCAATGATCGGAATTCCGCCGCCAACGCTTGCTTCGTAAAACAGGTGGCAGTTGTTGGCTTCAGCAATTGCGAGCAGGTCACTGCCACGCTTCGCCATAACCTCTTTGTTGGCAGTGACGACGTGCTTACCTGATTCGAGTGACTTCGAAATGTATTCGAATGCTGGACTCTCACCACCCATCAACTCGACAACGATGTCGACGTTATCGTTCGAAATAACCGTCTCTGGGTCGGTAGAAACGATCGATGAGTCGAGCTCAACCGCCCTCTTCTTGGCAAGATCTCGAACAACCACGGCTGCCAGATTCAAAGGCTGGGCCGGTCCGCCATTCGAGTGGCGTTCGACAATGGTTGATGCAACCGCTGAACCGACGACACCCAGTCCAAGGATTCCAACGTTCATAGCGTCTGACCGTGCATTCGATGACATTTACTGAGGTATCCCGGCATTCCCACCAGGCAGCTGGCCGCCAAACCCTTCGCCAAACGGAACTGGTGTTGCGGTCGGAATTAGGGCAGACAGTCGAACCTGAGCGTTTACCCAGTCGAATATCGCGCTGTCGAGAACCATGTGAAGATCAAAACTCGGACGCTGTTCGTTGAAGAAGATAGTCATCGCCCTGGTGGTCAGAGCTTCGAAGTTTTCAGGGTCAACTTCTCGAGCATCGTTCACTTCATCAACAATGATGTAGCTCCACCAGTTGTTCTCGTCGTCAAACCTGGGCTGACTAAGAGTCCGAACTGGCAAAAGTCGATTTCCGTCGGCATCAAGACCAAACATCAGCGCATCAAGATCTGGGGACACGCCGAACGGGAACCAGCCCCGTTCCCCTTTGTCTCGCTGCACATTGAAATCATCGGAATAGGTGAGCAGCACGTCTTCGACAGTGTCTCCACTTGTCAGCTGTCGGTTGATCGCTCGAATAGTCTCAGCATCGCGATCAAACAAAACTAACTCGTAGAGATGAACCTGAGCCTGAACCCTTGGAATATCTTCAGCGACGACATCACGCAATCGCTCTTTGAACATGCTCTTACGGATGAAGTCTCGGAAGACATCTTCCTTAATGCCAATGCGGTGAATGAACTGCCGTTTGGCCTCTTCGACGTTGTCCTGGTATTCCTGTGACTCTCGCTCGGCAACGGTGACAGCAACGAATCCGAGAATTCCACTCAGTCGCTCGTCCACTTCTTCCGCCGAAACAGTGATTCCGTATCGTGGAGCGAGTTGAAAGGCCAACTCGTTTTCCTGCAATGTCTGGAGTGCTTCAAATAGAGAATTTCCAACTTCAAACGGCACACCAAGCTCTTCACTCATGCGCTGGTTGAAGCGGATGAAGTTGACGACATCACCCCGGGTGTATTCCGTGTCCTCGACCCTCAATGCCAATTCACGAGGTGGCAACACAAAGGTGTCGTAATAGGAGTAGCCAGGAATGGCCAACAGACCAATCAAAATTACTAGTGCGACAATCACAAACGGTCGTGAGCGGATCTGCAAACGACGCTTTTCTTCCACCATTTGGAAGCGCGTCTTACCACCCCGCACAGTAATACTGCGGCGACCTGCTTCGTAGTCAGGGATTGGGGTCGTGGCTTGAGCCTGATTGTCACGTGGCTCAGCAGGAACTGGGATTCCGGCTTCAGCCTGCTCGTTTACTGGCTCAACGCCATCCTGTTTTGGATCGTCAGTCGTCATCTTCTGCGCTCAGCTACCGTTCTGGTGATGGCGAGCGGAGCACATCACCAGGTAATTCGTTAGTTCACAAGCGAGAAGAGTTACTTCTCTTCTTCTTCGCTAGACTCTTCGTCGGCTTCCTCGGATTCGGAAGCCTCGGTAGTTGAAACGTCCTCAGTGGCCTCTTCGGATTCTGATGAAGACTCGGATGACTCTTCGGACTCAGTTGCCTCAGGTTTTGATTCTTCAGCTGCCTCCGGAGCCGCTGCTGACTCTTCAGCAGTTGCCTTGGTCTCTTCAGCTGCTTCTTCTGGAGCTTCTTCGTCGGTCAACTTAGCGTTAGTTGTGACTGGACCAGTAACTCGCTGGTGGTGCGGAGCGTAAGGGAGCAGCGCCAGGTGGCGGGCTCGCTTGATAGCCGTAGTCAATGCTCGCTGGCACTTCGAGCAGTTACCTGCTTTTGAACCTGCTTCGATTCGACCTCGGTCGGAAATAAACCGACGGATGCTTGAAACATCCTTGTAGTCGACTGTGGATTCTTTGCAGAAACACTGTCGACGGCGGCGGCCGCCTCGTCGGAATGGTGGTCGTGCTGTTGTCATTATTACCTCGCGGAATGGACGTTAATTCGCACGGCTGATGCCGTGTGAATCAAGCGGAAACTGCTACCAGGGCAGTTCCTCCACGTCTTCAGATTGATCGTTTGCTGGTGCTGGGCTGGATGCCTGTCCACCAGAGTAGCTTTGCGCCTCGGAAGGCAAACTTGCGTCACTAGACTCCCCGCCCGAGGAGTCCAGGAAAACAACTTTGAATGCCCTTACTTCGAGGGATGTTCGAGTCTCACCAGAGTTCGTTGTGTACTGACTGGTCGAAAGTCGACCATCCACAAAAACGCGCCTGCCCTTTGACAGGTACTGGTTTACAGACTCTGCTTGTCGTTCCCAGGCGGTAACCCTGAACCATTCAGTGTCCTCGGTCCATTCACCATTCTGGTCTCTACGGCTGTTGTTCACAGCGAGACTAAAACTGGTAACTGGAGTGCCGGAAGAGGTGTAACGCATTTCAGGATCGTTACCTGCCCGACCTATAAGGAGTATCTGGTTAAGACTCATTGGATACCTTTCGCCGATGCTGGCAGATTACTCTGCTGCTTCTGCCTCGGCTGCTGGTTTTACTTCGTCCCGAACGAGAAGATGTCGGATGATCGACTGATCAGCCTCAATAGCTCGCTCAAGATCTGGTGCCTTCGTGCCGTCAAGCTCGAAGTTTGCCTGGATGTAGTAACCCTCTTCGTTCTTTTTGATCGGGTACGCGAGACTTCGCTTGCCCCAGGCGTCGGTGCTCGACATCACGCCGCCAGCATCAGTCACCAAAGACGTGATCTGCTCGACAGACTCTGCACCCTGTTCTTCTCCGGCATCCCCACCGAGGATCCAGACTAATTCGTACTTTCTCAACTATTCACCGTGTTCTTCTTAAATAGCGCGAAACCGATTTAGTTTATCACGCAAGTCAGTTGGTTATGCGGGAATTTTGAATCGGTTTCGACCGACTTCAAAAAGCGCGTGTCACCTTACCGGATTTAATGACCTATGAGTCGAGTCCGGGTACCGGGTATCGGCTCGCAAATTTAGCGACTTCAGCAGCCAAATTCTTTAGCTTGGATTCATCGTCGTGAGCATTAAGTGACTCGAGAATGTAACCGGCGACGGTCTCCATATCGGCAACATTTAGGCCACGTGACGTAATTGCCGGTGTACCGATTCGAATACCTGAAGTGACCATTGGTGGTTCAGGATCGAACGGAATGGCATTCTTGTTCACCACGAGTCCCGATGCGATTAGAGCAGCCTCTGCGTCTCGACCGGTGAGACCAATTGGTCGAGTATCGACGAGCATCATGTGGTTCTCAGTACCACCTGCGACGATTCTCAACCCACCTGCCGACAATCCACTTGCAAGAGCCTTGGCATTCTGAACGATTTGCGCTGCGTATGTCTTGAACTCCGGCTGAAGAGCTTCTTTGAACGCAACAGCCTTGGCGGCAATGGAATGCTCCATCGGTCCACCTTGCATATTCGGGAACACAGCAGAGTTGTACTTGCGAGCTAGATCCTTAGTTGTGAGGGCCATTGCCCCTCGTGGACCACGCAGAGTTTTGTGAGTGGTCGTGGTCACAATATCTGCGTACTCGACCGGTGATGGGTGCGCCCCGCCGGCGATCAATCCCGCTATATGCGCCATGTCTACGTGCAGCGCAGCCCCGACTGAATCGGCGATTTCTTTGAATCGCTTGAAGTCAATCGTCATCGGGTATGCGGTGTACCCGGCAATAATGATTGCCGGTTTGAATTCCTCTGCTTGCGCCTGCACCTGATCGTAATCAAGTGCTTCGGAATCAGCGTCAACACCGTAGTGCCCAAATTCGTAAAGCTTGCCAGAAAAGTTAACCGGTGAACCGTGAGTCAGATGCCCGCCGTGGTCCAGCGACATTCCCATGATCCGGTCGCCAGGCTTGGCGAGGGCAAAGAATGCAGCCATGTTGGCCTGCGAACCCGAGTGCGGCTGAACGTTGGCGTGCTCAGCACCGAACAACTCTTTGGCTCGGTCTATCGCCAGTTGTTCGCCTACGTCTACGTTTTCGCAACCAGCGTAGTACCGACGTCCCGGGTAGCCTTCTGCGTACTTGTTCGTAAGTACAGATCCAGTGACTTCCAGAACTGCAGCACTGGTGTAGTTCTCCGACGCGATCATGACCAATTGGTCACGCTGTCGTCGCTGCTCGTTCTCGATAACGCTGCTGATTTCAGGATCAAATGCTGCAACTGACGACATGAAAACTCCGAAAAATAGACTGTGAACGAGCGGATAAATGAAAACGTATCGGCAGTGAAAACTGGCCGAGTTTCAACCAATAAAAAAACGCCATCAGAAATTCTATATCGGGTTAATGATAAATGGATGGTGAGAGTCCGTGTGGCTTCGCTATGTACTGGTACATCGCTATCATGTTTCGACTATCTGCTGAACTGATGCTCCTCAAGGATCAACAAAGGACCCATCGTCAATGACCTTCCCTTATTCCGCGCCTAACCAGGTAAAGCCGTTTGAACAAATAACGGAAGTACCCGAACGGGCAATGGTGATATTCGCTCACCCAGACGATGCAGAAATTGGTGCTGGAGCAACGGCTGCGCTATGGGCATCAAAGGGATGCGAAGTCACATTTGTTCAGTGCACTACGGGAAGCAGCGGCAGCAATGATCTGGAAATGACTTCAGAACGAATCGTCGAGATTAGGGCTCAAGAACAGCGCGCTGCCGCCGACGTAATCGGCGTAAAGGACATCGTTGTCCTAGATCACCCAGACGGCGAGTTGGAAGCCGACAGGCAATTTCTAGGCGAGGTGGTTCACGCAATTCGAAAATACCGACCCGAGGTCGTTTTCGCACACGATCAGCACCGGGTGAACGGATTTCAGCATCGAGATCATCGGAACGTCGGAATCACTGTGCAAGACGCTGTGTATCCCTATGCCCGTGACCACCTGCACTTCCCTGAGCAGTTGGTAGACGGTGTCGAGCCCTACAAAGTGAAACATCTCATGTTCTGGGGGACCGACAACCCAGATGTCATCGTCGACGTCACTGATTCGGTCGACACCAAAATAAACGCGCTGGCAGAACATGCCAGTCAGGTCCCGGGTTTGTCTTTCGGCTCGGACATGGATAAAAGAATTCGACAGCGACACTCAGATGCAGCTGCCGGATACGGGTTCGAATACGGAGAGTCATTCCGAAGGCTTACTGCCCGAGCGTAACCTGATCAACAGTGCCAAATGTCGATATCCATACCCACATTCTGCCAGGCTTGGACGACGGTCCAACGACAGTCGAGGACAGCCTGGCAATGGCGCGGGCCGCGGGTGCAGACGGCACGGACACGATCATTGCTACCCCGCATTTCCTAGATATGGAATTGGAGGGGCAAACTTTCGCTCAAGTCCGGGAATTGGCAGACACGCTGAATGCGGCGCTACAAAGCGACTCGGTTAGACGAAATTCACCGCCAGTTCGAATCTTTACGGGCATGACATACCGTCTGGATACTGCCCTGCCCGATCTTGTCACTTCGGAGTCAGTGATCACGCTTAATAGGACACGCTTCGTATTAGTGGAGCCGCCATTTAACCGCTGTCCACCGTACGTCGAAGACGTTCTTGGACGAATCCTGACTCAACGCCTGGTTCCGGTTTTGGCACACCCTGAGCGAAATACAGGATTTCAACGACAACCTGGGAGACTCGGTGACCTTGTTGAAGACGGAGTATTAGTACAGATCGCAGCTGGAAGCATCACCGGCGAACACGGTCCAGCCGCACGGAGAGCCGCTGAAGTTTTTATAAGACGCGGAATTGCGCACGTAGTTGCGTCTGAAATGCACTCAATCACCGCACCACGGGCACCTGAGTTGAGTCCGGCGTTCTCTCTCGTGTCAAATTGGGTCGGTGATTCCGCAGCCTACGATCTATTTGAGACAAATCCTGAAATGATCATTGAAGGTCGTTCACCCCAACGGGAACGAGCGATCGGGGACATCGAACCTCGCAGGTTCTTGCGAATGCCAGATTTGTCAGCCGGCGCGCTGCTCCCAGAGCGAAAGCGGAGAAACATCGCTCGCCGGTGGCGGACGGTCAGGCGACGCCTAACCCGCGCATAAGCCTAACGAATGACCCGACGAGTGGTTCAAGGAATCGCCGTAGATAGGTCGTGAAGCCGTACACGGCAATTCCAACCAATGCTCCACCTATAACGTCTGTCGGGTAAAACACGCCGGCGTACAACCGTGAGAAACCAAAAAGAGCTGAGAGACCAAACATCCACCATCCAAACGTCCGATTTACCTTCCAAATTGCCATGGAAGCAGCAAAACCCACAGCGACAGGATTCGCAGGGAACGATGGGTCGGTCGGCGGATAGAAAAGCAAATTGAGCTGATCGCCATAGTCTACGAACGGACGATCGCGAGTGATCGTGATGTTGAACAACCACACGGCGATGTTCGATAGCCCTAGCGCACTGGCTCCCATGATCGTGGCAAGCTGATACTCGAATCTCTGCGCAGGAGTTTTTCCAAGGAACCACAAAGCGAGCAACGCCATCGAGAACATCAGTGGCATGAGGTAGTCGCTCGCGACGATACGCATGAAGTCGTCAAACAACTTCACGTTGCCAGAAAGTCCGTTGAGCCAGATCAGAATGTGGGATTCAAACTCGTTCACCCAGAATTCCTCCTGAACAGAATCCTGAAAATACTGAATCCATCTGCGCCAGCGAGTCGAATTCGCCAGTAGACCGCGATTTCCGACCTGAACGACCGCCAGGAAGCTGGCAGGATCTCGAAGTAGTTGCGAGATTTGAGCGCTTCAAGGCCGACTGGTTCGTCGTCTGAGGTCAGCGGTTTTGAACCCGAGACCTTGGACGTCACAAACCCGACGAACGCTGAAACTGCAAACGCCAAGGCCGCGCCAATTGGGAACCAGATCGCCTGGTTCGTGCCGGCCATTCCACCATGAATGTCGTTCACATTCCTCGCGGCCGCAAGCTCGTCGAGCGAAGCTGTGCCCCATAGTCTGGTTGCCGAATCAGCTTCGACAGAACCTTCTGCCCAAGGACCTTCGACCCACAGTGGTTGCGCAAAGAAAAATATGATCGCTGTAGCAAGGAGCGCCACACCCAGGGACCGAGTCCCGAGTTTGTTCGGTGTCAGCCACAAACCTCGAATACCGGAAATCGATACAGTAATTTGCATCGTTCCCAGGCTCGCCAGAAAAGCAAACACCAAATAGTGGCTTTCCATCAGGGCGCGTGCAGTCGTCGGATCAAACATCATTGATCACCGCTGTTTCTGCGCTTGGAGTGGGTTTTACCCGCCGGAAGGCGAGACGAACGTGCACCAGTCGGAGTAGTCATCGTTATCGCCGACTACTGTAGAGAAGTACGTGTCCTGCAACTTAGAAGTTATAGGACCTGTTTCTCCGTTTCCTATCTTCCGGTTGTCCAGTTCACCAACTGAAGTCAGGTGAGCTGCTGTTCCTGTCAGGAACACCTCGTCAGCGAGATACAACTCGGAACGGTGGATTCGTCGCTGGACGACCTCAAGACCTAACTCTTTGGCAGCAAGCTGGATAACCGAGTCACGGGTAATTCCTAGTAAACAGTTGTCGGTCTCTGACGGAGTGCTGATAACGCCGTCCCGAATCATGAACAGGTTCTCACCGCTTCCTTCTGAAACGGTTCCATCCTGGTTCAGGAGAATTGCCTCATCGTAGCCAGCGGTAATTGCTTCCGTCTTGGCAAGGATGCTAGTGGTGTAGAGACCCGAAATCTTTACGCCGGTAGGCATCGATGAGTCCATTGGTCGACGCCACGATGAAGTCTGGCATCGCAGTGGTCGGCTGTTGTCGATGTACGAACCGAACGGCAACATGACCACCATGAACTCATCATCGAGCTTGTGCAGCATCAAGTTCGCAACGGCTTCCTGACCCTTGAACGCCAGCGGTCGAATGTAAACGTCTTCGCTAAAACCGTTCTTCTCGAGCAAGTCGACGGTAATGTCACACATGTCATCAACCGAATATGGAAGCTCGATTCGAAGAATCTTGCAGCCTCGCTCAAGTCGTTCGTAGTGCTCACGAAGACGGAAGATTACGACCTTGCCAAGCCGCTCGTTCCAGTTACCCCGAATGCCTTCGAACACCGCTGTTCCGTAGTGCAGCGCATGAGTCATCACACCCACCTTTGCCTCCTCTTGCGGAACTTGCTTCCCGCCGAGGAATGCCCAGGCCTGTTGTGTCATGACTCTTCTCCTATATAGCGACAACGCCCGC
>Ga0255761_10002886_pt1 | contig 15736 bp, 16 predicted proteins | sample 071ome_29_FD_179961 | JGI IMG/M metagenome (GOLD analysis project Ga0255761, IMG submission 179961) | Coastal salt marsh microbial communities from the Groves Creek Marsh, Skidaway Island, Georgia - 071407BT metaG (version 2) | ecosystem: Environmental > Aquatic > Marine > Intertidal zone >... | reverse complement strand
ATACTACGACAATCAATCAAAAGAATTGGTTTATAAATACTTCAAGAAAGATTTTGATATATTATCTTATTAAATATAAAAAAATACACTATTTGAGTATTTCATATTTTAAATTTTTAATTACACCCCACTGTTCATCAGCATTAGTTTTGCTCCAGAAATTTCTTAATGTAGACTCTTTATAAGCTTCTACGGGATCCAAGCTATTCATCTTAGAATTTTTATCTTTTCTTAAAAATAACAAATTCAAACCTTCGATATTCATTATCAAGTCATAATTATCTTTCAACAAGGCATGAAAAGCTGTAATTGACGCTCCATGATATAAACCACTATTATGTTTTTCGTGTCGATTAAAATTTTCTTCATAAGGAGTGGAGATATTTCTAACACCGAAGCTTGCGTTATACTCTACACAAATTAATTGTGGTTGGTGAAATGTTATAATTTTTTTTAAAATCCAATAATCATTACCATCTATATCAAGACTTAAAACGCCTAAATCTTCTTTCAAGCTATCTAGAAATTTAAATATTGGTTGCATATTTTTTAGTGATAAAAAATGATTAATAGCTTTTGAGTCAACTTTTAATTTATCGATAATCCAATTCATATTTTCACAAATCTTTTCATTTCCATCTATAAATAATCCACGAAAATTATTTCTTAAAAAAATATGGGTATTTAACTCATAGGGATGAAACCCTATCTCTATAAAGGTTTTGTTTATATTAGTCGTTTTTGAAATTTTAAATAGTTCAATAGCTTCTCTATTTTTATTTTGAGATTTGGCTACTAATTTATAATAGTGAAAAAAACTTATCTTTCTAATAAATCTTAGGAAGTAATTTTTAATCATTAACTATATTGTATAATTCAAAAGCAATTTTTTGCGAAAAATAATCTGTTATGTGAATAAAGTCACCTGATGTAAAATAATAAATATCATCAATTTTTTGATGAGTCAAACATCTTTTCTCTAAGCAAAAATAGTTTAATAATGAAAAATAATTTAATCCAAAAGATGTCATTCGTTCATTAAATATTTCCTCCGTTACAAATATGCTTCCATCAATATTTGAACTAGTGAACTTATCTACTTCATTCTTAAAATTTAATTCTCTAAGTGCAAGAAGATCTAAACGAATATCCCATCTTACTGGTTGACCAATAAAAAATATTTTTTCTTTAGGATGAAGAGTTAAAATATTATCTAATGTGTAGTCGAATAATGTTTTTTCCTTGGAGAGTTCTTTTTTTATCAACTCTCCCCATTGATAACTCAAAATTATTTTTGAATAATTCTTATTATTTAAATTTTTATTTATTTGTTTGTAAATAACTTCACATTTAGTTTCATTAAAGTTTTGAATATCTATATTATATTTCTCTACTAAAGGTGGACAACCAGTTACAATTACAACATCAAAATTTACTGAATCTTGATATGAATTTATCATCCCGCTGTAAATGTTTTTTGCAATGCTTGATCCTAAAATAAGTATATTTTTTTTATCTTCTAATGGTGTCATGCATACATCAATGGTCTCGATTTCTTTAGGAATCTCCTCAAAAAAACAGTCCCTCTTAATACTAAAATCTGTTGAAAAATTAAATTTTTCATATTGTGCATTTTGTGGTTTATTTGGAATCAAAGATGTAGCTGAAATTAAAAACAACCCAACAGTTAACAGCGTTGAAATTAACGTAAATTTTTTATTTGTAATTAAATCATAATTTCTAAACGGTATCTCAATATACTTCCACATAAAATAGCTGATAACTATTGACAAAAGAATTAGTAAAATTGGCAAAAAATCAAAACTTTTATAGGTTAATAAATTAAAAGCAAAGTAATTTCTAATAACAAAAAATGGGAAATGTATTAGGTATAGGCTGTAACTTATATTACCAAGAAAATACAAGATCTTGGAGCGACTAAGAAAATTGTTATCATTATTTAAAGAACTTATAATCACAAGAACAGTGCCAAATAATATTGGAACTGTTCCAATTCCTGGATGATTAAATTCTTCGAATATAAATATGAATGAAAAAATAATTGTCAATAAACCAAAAATGAGCAAGTGGTTATCAAAGTTTGATCTTTTCAATCTAACAAAATTTAACGATACTCCAATTAATATTTCCCAGGCTCTAGTGTGTAACCAGTAAAAATTTGTTACCTCAATACAGTTTGTTGTAGGACAATCAAAAGGGAGATTATAAAACTCAGAATTTGAATATAAAAAACTTAATAGAGCTCCAATAAAAAACACATATTTTATATTTTTTTTGAGAAATTTACTCCTATAAAAAAGAAATATAAAAAATGGGAACAGTAAGTAAAACTGTTCTTCAATAGCTAATGACCATAAGTGCGAAAGTGGCAAAATATCAGTACTTGGTGAGAAGTAGTCATTTGTTTTCCAGAAAAATATATTTCCAATAAAAAACAACGTATATGGGATAGAGTATTTAAGAATTAAAAAATCCTCAGGTAAGAAAATTAAATAACCTATTGAATAGGTAAGAATAATAGTAAAAAATAATGACGGTAAAAGTCGTCTAGCCCTCCGTAAATAAAATTTTGAAAAACTAAAATTATTTTCTGAAAGTTCTGAAAAAATAATATTGCCAATCAAAAATCCACTTATAACAAAAAAAATATCTACACCTAAATAGCCCCCTTTAAAAAGTGCATATTTTGAATGATAAAGTAAGACACCAAGTACCGATATGCCCCTTAAGGAAGTTATTGATCTTGAGTAAGATATTTTTTTCATTTTGGATGAACTAAAATCTTACATTTAAAAAATAAGAACACATAAAAATTTTTTTAATCAAAAACAAACTCGAACTTATTTAAATAGCGACTAACTTCATCAAAATCATAATTTTTTGAAACTCTAAATACTGCTTGCCTATTATTTTTTTCAATAGGTTTTTCAAACATTTCTACAATGTGATAATGTTGCCTAAGTATATAGTCATCAAATATGATATGAGTTCCTTTTTCAGCATGAATCAAAGTTGTTAAAAAGCATGCTACTCTAAATCTTCCATCAATTAACACTAGGTCTGGTTTTGAATTCTTTTGCCAAATATAACTTAGATAAGATTTAATATTTTCTCTATTTTTATAGCTTTTTGGTCTTCCGTAAGACAACACCTCTCCAAAATCAACATATGAGATATCGATGTTATCTTCAGAAAACAGGTTTTCTTTTACTTTATTAACCCAAGCAATATCAGTATCAATGCTGATGGTTTTTTTATTTTGATACCTTGCTGCATAAACCGTAGATATTCCTACACCATACTCTCCGTAACATTTTGAATTATTTAAATAATTAGTAAATAATTCACTTTCATTTGAAAATAAGTTTTCTAATATAAGTTTTTTATTATTAACGACTGTTAAAAAATCTAATTCAGAAGGTTTAAAATTGAGATTGAATTTTTTAATAATTCTTTTATATAAAAAATGAGGAAATAAGCCTAAAGCTCTGAGTAATAAAACTTTGTTCATTGATAAACCTTTTAGTTTAAAAGAATTATATATAATACCTTTTTTATTATAAATTATTTTTAGACAAAAAATACTTAGCAAAATTTAAATTTTTTATTTTTAGAGTTAAATATAAGTTAAAAATATAGTTTTCTTTACTTTTAAAATTAGAATTACTATATGAAAAAAATCTTTTTCGCAAACCGTTTTAACTTAACTGTCAGTTTTGTATTACTTTTTTTACTTTTTCTTAAAGCATATTTAACACCATTTACATATGATGAAGCATTTACATATTTAAGTTACGTAAGAACTAATGACTATTTGACTGTAAATATTGCAAACAACCATCTTTTAAACACAATACTTATGGGGATATTTTCTTTTTTTGGAAATTCTGAATTTATACTTAGATTGCCAAATTTAATTTCTGGGATTATTTATATCTATGTAGGTTATAAAATATCTACAAAATTTGAAAACAACTTATTAATACTCTTAATCATTTTACTTAATCCTGTTGTATTCGATTTTCTATCTTTAGCTAGAGGATATGGAATTTCTGCTACTTTAAATCTAGTAGGAATCTATATTTTTCTATTTTCAGACATCAAACAAAAATATTTTTTTTCTATATGTTTGTTTTGGCTTTCTTCTTTAGCAATCTATACAAACCTAATAACACTATTAAGTTTTATCATTATAAATTTATTTTTTGAAAAAAAATCTTTTTTGAGTATTAAAAATTTCATAATTAATCTTTCATTTACCCTACTTTCGATTCCAATTGCATCGAAGTTATTTGAGATAACTCAAGAATCTAAGCCTCTTTTTGGTAGAGGGGTTGAAATTGGAACTGTGGAGAGAATCTTTTCAATATTTGGTTTTCTTAAAACTTATTTTCTATCTTCCTCGCTATTAAACATTGCTTTTTTTCTTTTAATATTGACTATTTTAAAAAATATAGATAAAAGCTACTCTTCAATTTTTTCAGTAATATTATTTCTTTTAGTTTTATTGTTCTTAATTTTGGTTCCTTTACTTTTTAGTAAGCCCTTTCCGGTTGAAAGACTTCTAATACCTTTTGTACCTTTTTTTCAACTGTCTTTGTGTTTTCTTTTTAAAGGTATAAAAAATAAATTATTCACAAATTTAATTTCTTTATTATTGGTAATTAATTTTTTAATAAATATAGATTTAAACACTTCATTGTATTGGGAAGATTACATAGATACTAATAAAATATCTAATAGTACATACTGTGAAAGTTTAGATTCATCAAGACCAGAATATATATACTACACAGAATCAAGAGGTTATTGTTAGATGGAAAAAAGAAAGTATTTAAACGCTTCTATAATTGTTCCCTTTTTCAATGAAGAAAACACTCTAGATATGGTTGCAAGAAACTTGATTGATACTATGCCTAATGCTGAAATTGTTTTAGTAAATGATGGATCAATAGATAATTCACCTAGTATCGCAAAAGCACTGTCTCATGAGTTTGAAAATATTAAATTGTTTTCGACAAATAAGAATATTGGAAAAGGTGGAGCAATAAAATTGGGGTTTGAAAAATCTAGAAGTACTTACATTGGAATATTTGATGCTGATTTGGAATATTCTACTAAAGACCTAGAAACTATTTTTGAAATACTAGAAGATCAAGAATTAGATGTAGTCTGTGGATCACGATTTATAGGTAATATAAAAAGAAACAATCTTTACAGAAGAACATTTATTGCAAACAAATTTTTGAGTTTTTTATTTTCAATTTTAAATGGAACAAAAGTAACAGATGTTGCAACATGTCTAAAAGCTTTTAAAAGATCCGTTTATGAAGGTATAAATTTAGAATCACAAGGATTTAATATAGAGGTTGAACTTTTAGCAAAATTGCTAAAAAAAACTAGCAACTACTCTGAAGTACCAATTAACTATTCAGCTAGAAGTTACTCTGAGGGTAAAAAAATAAAATTAAAAGATGGTTTCAAATATATTATTGCAATCTTTAAATACAGATTCGTTGACTAAAAATATTTAAACTTACAATCAAAAACCGAATTTTAAATTTTAAATCTCTTTAATTTAAATTTGGTAATTTTATTGTTTAATATTTTTTTTAGTTTTGAATATAAGAAAATTGGCAAAATAGACTTCAAAATTTTTCTCAGATTCATGAAAACCTTCCAGCCAAACTGATGAATGTAAAGTATGCGAGAAATTTCAAATACAAAACTTGATATTGAATTAAAAATTTTAATTTGTTTATTGTTTGAAAATAAATTTGATAAATACCGCAATACATATTTTTCTAAAAATCTTGGGTAATTATAGTGATTGTCTATTCTGCATCTAAAATGATAACTTTTTAAATCTATTTCTTGTTTATAAACATTTCCTTTTATATCAACAATCCCAAATTTCATTATGTATTTAAGTTTTAAATCGAACGTGTTTAAAATTCTCTATTTTGTCACTTAATAAGTGCTTTATTTTTTCATATAAAAATTTCGGAAATAATTTTTTAGAAATATATCTAATTATTTCATACACTTTCCAAGAAAATTGATAAATGTAAAAAAACTTTGACAGTTCAAAAAAAATGTTTGATATGAACTTATTCAAAAAATTGTGGTTTTTATTATTTACAACTCTAGAGACAATTTTTAAAGTATACGATTCAAGATACCTTGGATAGCCGTAATGATTGTCAGCCCTACATCTATATTGGTAGTAATTTGTGGGTAATTTTTGTTTAAATGGATTGCCTTCGACATCAAACCTATCACTTACTTGAGGAGAAATGTTTAGCTTAGAAGTTAAGAGGGACAAAGCAACGTCATCCCAATATTCATGGTCCCAATATTCTTGATTTTTAAGAATCAAGCCAACCGTTTTCTTGTTCAAAATAAAAGTAGAGCCACTCACAAAATTTATTTTGTTTCCTAATTTGTCATTTGTTGATTGTATTTTTCCAGCAAAAACATGTTCTTTGTTATATAAATTTTTTTTAATATAATCATGTAAATTATTTAAATTTACGTAAGAACTAGGTGTGGGTCTAACAATAAAATCATAATCTCTGTTGTTCTCTAGCCAATCTAAAGCAAGTAAAGTTTTCTTGCCCATTTGAGTTGATCCATCATCGACGTTAATAATTAAATCATTTTCTACAACTTTAAAATTCTGACCATCAGATTGTGTTTGTAAGCCACCCCTATACCAATAAGTTAGGTTCTTATCAAAACCTTCTTTAAAAAATATTTTTTTTTGTGCTGAACTATTTCTAACGGCAGGATACGTATTTGAAGAAATTATTAAAGTAGCAATTTTTAAATCTGTACTCACCTAAATATTATATCTATATAAATTTAAAATTTGATTTTTTCAACATCCACTCAAAAGCAAGCAGGGTTTTAAACCCCATGCCCAATGAGCTGTCGTCAGCATCTATGAATAAATCATTTTCAATTAATGAAGCATTTTTTCCTTTTAGGGTATCTTTTGTTCCCTGTTTGTCCCAATAAATTTCATCTGTACCATTTGGTTGATTTAATAATATTTTTTTTTGCTCTTTTGAATTTCTAACTGAAGGATACGTGTTTGAAGACAGTACCAAAATTGATAAACTTTTACTCATTTACATTCCTTTGTCAAGATATAAAGTTATCATATGTTTATTTTTAATTATGGTAATTAAAAAAACTAAATTATAAAATATAAAAATATGTATAACATTAAAATCACTTTGCCAAGTCAAAAAGATAATATTACTTTTGATAATTTTTATGACATGAGTAATCAAAAATTGAAAAATTATCGTTTTCATATAAATAAAGATATTGAACAAGCAGATTTTTGGTTTGTGTTTGAGGATTTAAAATTAAATACTGAATTTTGTAAGGTTCCTAAAAATAATGTTATTTATTTAAATAATGAAACTTCTTTTAAAAAAGATTATTTTTTCCAGCCATACATGAGAAAATATTTAGAACAGTTTCAAGAAGTACGGTCTTGTTACTTAAGCCCTCATCCAAAGACAAAAAATAATATCCCTTTTCTGCCATGGATGATACATGCTAATCATGGAAGTACAATTTATGACAAATCCTCTTATAATTTCAAATATTTTCAAGAATTAAAACAATTAGAAAAGACAAAAAAAATAAGTGTTATTTGCTCAAATAAAGTCCACACTGACAATCACCATTTAAGAGTAGAGTTTTTAAAAAAGTTAAAATTACATTTTGGAGACCAGCTTGACTGGTATGGAAATGGAGTAAATGAAATAAAACACAAGTATGAAGGAATATTTGACTATAAATACCATATTGTGTTAGAAAATGATTCTAGAAAAAATCTTATTTCAGAAAAACTATTTGATTCTATGCTTGGACTAAGTTTGCCAATTTATTATGGAGCACCCAATATATTTGAGTATTTTGATAAAAATTCTTTATATACGATTGATATAAATGATATTGATACATCAATCGAAACAATTGAAAACATACTTAAAAATGATAATTATGAAGAGTATCTGGACAATTTAATTGAGTCGAAAGATAAAATTTTAAAAGAGTATAACTTTTTAAATAGAATAATAGAAATTATTGAAACCAATAAAAATATAAAACTAAACAACCAGGAATTTATATATTCACTTAACAGTAGCAAATATTATTGGAAAAAATTTGTTTCTTATAAATTGAAAATTAAAAGAACACTTAAAAGAAGGCTAAGAATAAATTGATTTTAAAATAAAAAATATAATTTACAGATAGAATTCAAATAAATGAAAATAGCAAAAATTAGTTTCCAGAAGATAAGCTACTATCTTCTTTCTTTAATGTCCATTATTCAAGTTGCTAAAGCCACATTGTCAGAAAGAAACAACTCAGAGTTTATAGACATTAATGCATGGTCGTTTCAAGAACTTTTAATTAACTACCAAGGTGGTTTTGTAAGGCGAGGATTTATTGGTAATTTAATATATCTTATTGACGATGATGGAATTTTATTTGATACTTTATATGTTTTTGTTTTCGTAAATTTTTTAATTTTTATTTTTTTGATAAATTTAAATTTAGAATTAAGTGTTTTAAGTAATGCTCAAAAGCTCTTATTTCATATAAGTATTTTTGCACCTTTTAGTATCACATTATTTGGTAATTATTATGCAAGAAAAGAAATGTTCATTCTTAATCTTTATTTAATTGTTCTTTTAATAAATAGATATGGGAAAAAGAATCTTCTTATATTTTCAATATTTATCACTGGAGCTCTTTCTTTACTGATTCATGAGGGAATAACTTTTTTCTTATTGTTTCCATTTTTAATACATATATTTAAAACTGCAGAAATAGAAGAGAGGGTGCAAGCAGTATTTAAAACTTTTATGGTTTTAATTTTTGGAGTAATCATTGTATTCAAAGGAAATAATCAAATTGTGAATGACATTATTCAATCTTTAAGCAGTCAGGACTTAGCCCTAATTTCGACTTCAAATTATGATCAAACAGCTATAGATGCAATAGGCTGGGGGGTGTTGGACACACTTCGTACTACATATGTCTTAATTTTTTCTGGGTCTCTAGTTTATTGGAGTGTGTTTTTTGTTATCTTTGCATACACAATTTCTGTAATTTTTAATATGAATATAAAATCTACCTATTTACAAATTAAAAAACTATTTAGTAAAAATCCAGAATTCTTTCTGATACTTCCCCTATTTATTATTGGATTTGATTGGGGAAGATGGATTTTTACCATTTTTTATTTATATTTTTTCCTATTAATAACTAGAAGCAATTATTTAATAGAAAAAATAACGTTCAATTTAAATATATTAATATTTTTTTTAATATCATTTTTGACTGAAATGCCGGCATGTTGTATTGAAATGGGTGGAACTGCAGTTACCTCAAATTATTTTAGGATTTATAAAAGTTTTGAAATTACAATTATGAATTTTTTAAATTGAATAAAATCCTCGTAATATCCCCTACTTTTAATGAAAAAGAGAATATTCAAAGATTTATTGATTCTGTATTTGAATATTCAGACTTATCTCTTCTTATTGTAGATGATAATTCTCCAGATGGCACTGCTGATATTGTAAGGTCAAATATGGTAAATAATCCTAATATACATTTAATTTCAAGACCCGAAAAACTTGGACTAGGTACTGCATATGTTGATGCTTTTTTATGGTTTCTAAATTCAGATTACGAATATTGTGTTCAAATGGATTGTGATTTTTCACACAGCTTTTTTGATTTAAATAAACTTCTAAATGAACTTGGTAACTTTGATTTAGTGATTGGAAGTAGGTATGTATACGGTGGTTCTACTGAGGGGTGGAGTCTGCACAGAAAATTATTATCAAAATATGCAAATAAAATTTCAAAATTTATATTAAGAAGTAATATAAATGATCTTACAGGGGGTTTTAGATTGGTACATAAAAGGGTAATTAGTAAAATTGTTGAGTCAAAACCAAAATCCAATGGCTACACTTTTCAAATGGAAATCAATCAGATTGTAGAAAACAATGGTTTTACAATTAAAGAGGTACCAATAACATTTAAAGAACGTGTTTCAGGCAAATCTAAAATGAACTTTGGCATTATGATTGAGGCCTTAATTTATTTAATAAAAAAACTTAAATAAAAGTAATCGAGTAACTTTATAATCTCTAACATGAGTCGAAAATATCAACTTAATTATTCAGAACTTAAACCTTCAGTTTACGAATCTAATGAAAGAATTAAAAAAGCAAATAAAACAATATTGGTTTTAAAAGACTATCTAAAAAAAACAAAAGATTTAGAACTACTAGATATTGGCTCATCATCAGGAATAATGACAAATGAATACTCAAAACATTTTAAATCAGTGATAGGTGTTGATCTAGATGTTGAAGCTGTTAAATTTGCAAATGAAAAGTTTAACAATCACAATCTTAAGTTCATTTGTTCACCCATTGAAGAAGCTGATTTAAAAAACAACTCGATTGATGTAATAACTTGCTCTCAAATTTATGAACATGTTCCATCTGATGAAAAATTAATGAATGAAATATTTAGGCTTCTTAAGCCAGGTGGTGTGTGTTATTTTGCTGCAGGTAATAGATTTAAAATTATAGAACCTCACTATAAACTCCCATTTTTATCATATCTTCCAGATAAAGCTGGAGATTTCTATATAAAATTATTTACAGACCATGAAAAGTATTATGAAAATTTAAAATCATTAAGAGACCTTAAAAAATTAGTATCAAAATTTCAAATTATTGACTATACGGTTGAGGTAATTAAACATCCTTCAAAATACTCTGCTGATGAAATGCTACAAGAAAAAACCTTAAAATATTACTTGTTCAATATAATTGCAAAGATTTTCTACTTCATGATTCCTACATATATTTGGATATTAAGAAAACCACTAAAATAAAAAAAATTTTTTGGAATTGGAACTCTAATAAATTTTTTAAATTTTATTCTATAGTGACAATATTTTATCAGTAAAATACTGCCTTGATATTTTTGAAGATTCTTTTTCTATATATGAGATGCTTGTGAGTCTTTTTCTATGATAATGGCTTAGGCCTGGTTGAAGCACTATCTGGCCACTACTTCTTAACCATAGGTAGGAAAAGGCGACAGCATCCATTGAAAGAACTTCTCTGGAATAATCTAATCCATGCTCCATCGCGCTTAAAAATTGATTTTTATTTACTACAAAGTTGCCGCAATTAAGAACCCAATAAATATGTTTATCCAAAACAAATTTACTCTGTAGCTCAGGAGAGCCTTCTGTCGTATCTTTTGATGTGTCATAATTTAAAAATTCATTAATTGCTTTTTGAGTTTTGTAAATATCAAAAATGTTTACTTCTTTAGAAAATCTAACTATATATTTTTTTTGAATTTTGGATAAAATTTCTGCTGCTTTTCTGTATCTCCAGAATTGAATTAATTTTGTTGGGTAATATATAAATAATTGTGATCCATGATTATCAGCTATTTGAGATATTACTTTATCGATATTGTCAAAAGGGACGTTATCAGAATCTATTTGATAAACCCAATCATTGCTTGATGCTTTTATAAGTTTGTACTTGTTAATAAAAGCGCCACTATTCTCAGTATTTTCAATTAATTTAATTTCAAAATTAAAGTATTTATTTGCTTTTTGAATGATTCTTTTAATTTTTTTTAATTCATTAATATCTGAACCATCATCGCTAATTATAATTTCATCAATATACTTTGATTTCCTAAATCCATAGATACAATCTCTCAAGTAATCACTGGAATTATATGTAGGAATTGCAACAGAATACTTATACATTTGATTTTTCTCCTGAGTCAATTATTTTATTTAAAAAGAATAAAATTAGGTAAAAGGGGTTTAAGAGATATCTGTAAGCATCTCCCCAGGCATCATTTAAATCTGAAACAATAAAGAAATAGAGAAAAACGAAAATCGTGTTTAAAATTAAAACAATCAATACGGTCATATCTGATAAATCAAATGACTTGAATGAAAAAATAATAAAAATTAATGCTACAAACACAAAATAACTAACAGGTTTGTCTATAAGAAATTGATTCAAAATCTTAACTACAGATTCAAAATTAAAATTGACTCCCTCAAATTGTGTGCCAGCCATAGGTTCAGAATCTATTGTCCATAATATTGGTACTTTTAGAAATAGAAAATTTACAACTATTGGCAACAAAACACTAGCGATGATAAGAAATTTTTGATATAAATATTTTCTATTTAAAAATAAATATGTAATTATTGAAATAATTACTAAAGCTAACATGAATCTTTTTGTATATATTAAATTTGACAAAAAGAATAAATAAAATAAAGAAAGTCTTTTGTTATCTTTGTTTTTCAATAACGAAAAAAATAAAACTCCATAGAAAAAAGTTGTAAAAGTTTCACCTAAATGAGAATTTAGCATAAAGTACGAAAACCAATCACTAGTGAGAAATAAAATAATAACAGTTAAATAGAGATATAATCTGTTAAACGAGTATTTAAAATTTTCAAATAAAAAATATGTAAGTAAAACAAATATTAAATTTGGCACTATCTGGGTAAATAAATATTGCTGTTTGAAGTTAAAAAACATCTCTAGAAATACAAAACTATAGTGAACTAATAAACCAAAACTCTTATTATCAAATTGTGAGTAACCTGTGTAAATTTGTAGCAAATTATTTTCTGCAATCAGTTCAGATTTTGGATACCAAAAATTTATTTCGTCAAATGACTTAAAGTCGTCGAAATATAAAAATTCATAAATTTGAAAATAATTAAAAATATAATTTAGTGAAAATAATATAAAAGCAGATATTAGTAAGGGCTTAACTGTTGAACGGGACCTGATGATGAGTAACATCAGCAAAATGAACTGGTAAGCAATGAATAATTGTCTGGTTGAAATCCCCTGAAGAAAAACAAGTAAGTAAAAATTTACAATATAAAAAGTAATAATATAAAAAACTATCGATAAAGAAACTGAATCAATATTAAATACATTTTTAATAGAACTGCCTATTAAATAAAAGGCGATTGATAATAATATTATTGTTAATAATTTTAAAAATATTTGCCTTAGATCCAGCTCTAAAAAATCTACATTAAAAAATAAGTTAAATATAAAATTTATCCAGATAGGAGAAAACAAAATTAAAACTTTGTATTTATAGATCTTTCCAAATAGATTCATCATAAAATATTATATATTGACTAAGTTAGGATTGAATATCAACTCAAATAAATCGATTTTTTTTCTTTGTATATACTCAATTCTGTAAAAAACCAGTAAACAATTTGTGAAAAAAGAAAAATAAATTCATATCCAACTACTTCTAATCTGTAATTTACTAGGTAAAAAATAAGTATTAAAAAACTTGAAATTAAAATATAAAAAGATATTTTTTTTTCAATATACAAAGATCTTGCAATAATAATATTTGCTCTTACTCGAAACATAAAAGGCAAGCTAAGAAAAGCTCCCGGAAGGAATCTTAAAATTTCAACAAATTCCTCCCCTACAAAGTATTCAAATATTATTTGAACAAAGCTAAAATCCAAAAATAAAACTATCGGAATCACAAACAGAAGTAGTGAAATCAAATATACATATCTGTTTATAGTCTTTAAGTTTTTTATATTTTTAGTTAACTTTGGATAAGCAATATCTAAAAGTGACGAAAAAGTCTGGCTGCCAATTTCAAGTAATCTCCTTGTTAATGAAAGAAGTCCCAATAGCTTACCTTGTGTAAAAAAACTTAGAAAAACAATTTCAATCTCGCTAATAACAATTAAAGAAGCGGAGGTGAGTACCATTTTTTTACTTTCATTTTCAACTTTGCGTTTTGAATCAACTGTAGAGCTTTTTATTAAATTATTATCTAACTTTTTCAAAACAAATATGTTACTTATAAAAACAACCAATAGCTGAAATATTACTATATAAATTATTGGGTAATTATTAATTGCTATTAAAGCACAGCCCACTGTGAAAACTATCACAGAAACAATACCCACAACAGATGTGTAGGAAAAATTAGATTTTGCATGGTAAAAAGAATAGAGAATATTTCTAAACTCAATCATTACATATGTAAGAAAAAAACCTATGGCAAAAAAATAATCAAATTCAAAAAATAGAACAAAAGAAATTAAAATTATTAGAGATAAACAAATGTATTTAAACTGAATTTTTATCGAGGATGAAATTATTTCTGAATCATTAACTTTTGAAATAGTTAATAATTTAATTGATACAAAACTTATTCCCATACTTCCAATAATGGCAAATATGACTGCAAGGCTTTTGTTAGTTGTATAAACTGCATATATTTCTGGTGAGTAATTGTTACTAATAAAGTAAATAGTTATGAAGTTAGATATTACTAAGGTAATTTGAAGTATATATAAAAAGATTGCATTTTTATAATTAGATTTATTTAAATTTAAAAATCCAAAGTTTGTTTTATTCATACTTTAATTTTTTAATAATATTTACTAAACCTGTTCCAGACCAATGTGCTAATGAAGAAGCATCAAATTTCTCACTTTTTATTTTTTCCCATACTTTAAACATTGTTAGAAACTTTATATCATCAATAACAAGAAGTGTAGAATCGCTTTTAAATGTTATGGTAGAAAAATTTTTTAACAACTTGTCTTCTAAAATTCCAGACTTACTTGCGTCTAAAAAGATCAAATCTGCATTTTCAATAATTTTTTTATATTTATGAAAAACTTCTTTTTCAATCAAGTTTTCGTTAATAAGGTCTAGCTTGTTTGAATTAAACTCATCTTCGCTTAAGTATGAATTTTCGAGTGTTATATCAAAAATGTCAAAACTGTAAATTTTAGCGTTAGAAAATTCATAAAATACTTTTGTTGAAATTCCTGAACCTGTTCCAATCTCAATAATTGTTTTAGGTTGTTTAACCTTACAAATAGCTGCCAAATATCTGTAGTGTTCACCAGGATGAGAGTTTATATTATCAAATTCATAGGAGTACAATTTAAAAGTATCCATCTGGTCTTCATAATTTAATTTTATATTGATCGCTTCTTCAAAATATTCGACAGCATCTTTAGGAAGTATGTTGTTATCATGATTAATCTTATTCAAGTTACTTGAACCCCAAAAAATGTTAAGATAACTATCTCCGATAGCGTTATGAAATTTACTGATACTTATAATTCTAAAAATCAAAATAGGAAGTCGTACTGAGGTAAAGTAAACATAATAAATTACTTTTTTGAAAACTGGTGGAAGTAGATTAAAAATTTTCCGAATTAAAAATTTGAGTCTATCCATATCATTCATATTAGATAAAATGTAGCAGTTATTGTCGCAGTTTTGATTAGTTTATTTGTGAACACGATTAGAGCCTATGTTTATTGGTGGCCAGAGGCAGAATCGAACTGCCGACCCCTTGTTTTTCAGATATGGGCTAAACTTTTGACCTTAGCTAATTATAACTAATTCTATTTGAATTTACGCTCGTTATACAGAGCCAATATATCGCAGTGAGCGTGTAATAAAACAGACTTCAAAAGTGAGCGTGCCTTAATTTAGTCATCGTTTTTAATTATCTGGTAAAGCAATAGGTTCGGGTTGATAAATAATGTGAATTGCTGAAGCAACAGATTGTGCATTGTGGGGAACAAACT
>Ga0255761_10002883_pt1:10000-15747 | contig 15747 bp, 9 predicted proteins | sample 071ome_29_FD_179961 | JGI IMG/M metagenome (GOLD analysis project Ga0255761, IMG submission 179961) | Coastal salt marsh microbial communities from the Groves Creek Marsh, Skidaway Island, Georgia - 071407BT metaG (version 2) | ecosystem: Environmental > Aquatic > Marine > Intertidal... | reverse complement strand
TCGATCGATCGATCGCTCGATCGATGATTTTTCAGCTTGACCTAGAACGACCGATCGATGATTACCACCTTTCGTTCGTACGCCTCGAATCGAGTCGAGTCGAAGTCGCGCCGACGCGCCGCCCTCGCCCGGTCGTCACTCGCCGCGCGTCGACGAGTGCTCGCCGCGACTTCGCTGAAAAAGGGTTTGGAAAAAGACAGTCTGCACGCGACGCGCGAAGGTAGGTACGCACGCGCGCGATGGATGCGCGACGCGACGGTGTGCGACGACGCGACGCGCGACGAATCGATGGATGCGAGATCTTCGTGGTGCGCTTGAGGTTTGGAAGGAAAGCCTTCGCCGAGGAGGATTGGACGGAGGCGGGGGGGGGAGGAGCGAGTTTCGGGCGAAACCGACGATGAAGACGGATGACGACGACGACGATGGTGACGAGGGTTTGATGCGACGCGCGGGACGTCGGGGACGAGACGACGGTGAAGGAGTGTGACTGACTTTGGAGGCGGACGCTGACTTTACTCGCGCAGACTGAGAGAAAGAGACTCGCGAAGAACGTGGTTTTGTTTTTTCGGGCGTTATATGACTGAAGACTCGAAGACGAACGGAACGGGAGAGTCGGCCCAGGGCGTTGCGGGGAAGACGCTTCCAAAGCCGAAGATCCCGGTTCCGAGACCGGTTGGGGCGAAGGGAGAAAATGGAGGCGTGAGCAGCGGAAACGCAGCGGCAAAGCCGGCGATACCGGCGCCGAGAGTGCCGGCGCCGAAGCCACACGGGCAACAGGGTAGCGATGGGGGTGGTAAGAGTACCAAGACGAAGGCTGCGGGTTTGGGTAAGGCTGTTCCTGACGCAGGGGTGAACGGACCTGTGGCTGCAAAGGTGATACCAGTGCCAAAGGGTGCAAAGAGCGCTGCTACGTCGGCGAGCGCTTCTTCGGATGCAAAACCGCTTCCGGTGCCCAAGGGAGTGCCCAAGGCTGCAGGAAACGTTCCCATCCCCAAGGTGGCGCACATTTCAAAGCAGATGGAGAGTGTGAGCATCTCTGAGCCGGGACCAAAGAAGCAGGTGGGCGCGTACGTGCCGCCCGCGCAGCGCGCCAAGGCGGCGGAGGAGCAAGTCACGAAGGAGAAGAAGAAGTCGAAACAGAGGGAAAACTTGATCAACCCAAAGGATGATCCAGACTACAGACGTGACATTCCGTTGGGTAACGGGAGCGATTCGCTCTTGCCGCAGCCGAGAGGCATCAACGGCGCTCAGCACGACAGCGCTCACAGCAGCAACCAGCCGAGTCGAAGCAACACGCCGCCTGTTAACAGCAAGGCGACGGCCGTCACGATCGGTGAGAAGCCAAAAAAGGCGCAAGCGCCCGCGGCTCCCGGAGCGAAGACGACGAAGGAGATAAAAAAGTGCCTCGATGCCAACAACATTGCGGGCGCCATGGACCTCTTCCACACTCGTTCTGAATCTGGTCTCGTTGACGCCGAAGCGAGCAGATCGTTGCTCCAGTACTGCATCAAGACGCCGGGTGCGTTGCTTGACGCATTCGCAGTTGTTTCTTACGCCAAGCAAAAGAAGTATAAGATTACGTTGAGACAGTTTACCCAGATTTTGATGGCGTTTCCGCAGCGCGCAAACCCAATCGACGCCATGGACATCTTGAACGCCATGGAGCCAATGATCAACTACGAGTCCAAGTCTATCGCCAAGTACCACTTTCACTTTGCGCGCCTCATCATTCAAGAATTCTTGGAAGAAGCGCTGCAAACGTTGGATCGTATCGCGAACGCCCCGGCTTTTGGTTTGCAAGAGAATGGTCTCGCGGCGATGGATGTCATCATTGAACCTCTGAGAAAGAATGGTCAGCTCGCACTAAACATCCCTCCACTCGGAGGAGAGTTGCAGCGCGCGCTCCTCAAGGGTGATACTCTTTTGCTGTCCAGAACGGGCGCTACCGATCGTTCGTTGACTCTCGGTGAGCTCCCTACGGGATCTCGAGGCTTTGACGACGACGCTACGGGTGGACGATCGCGCACGGGTGGCTATCACGCTGAGACTGAGTTTGAGGCGGAAGTCGTCACGACGGGTAACCGAATCACCGTGCGACTCATCGGTGTCGGTGCGGAGTCTGCCGCGACGGTCACCGGCGCTGGCTGGCGTGTTGATAAATTGGCCAACAGAACGTCGTTCCACAGACAACTCAAGTCGATGGAAGACATGATGGAGGTCAAGCAGCAATCGGGCTCCAAGGCGAGCGTTGACGTTAACATCCGTGACACTTTGATTGCGGGCTGGGACGGCAACAAGGAAATGCAAAAGGCCATTCCGGAAATGTGTGAGGCGAACCTCGCCGAACATATGCACATCGCGACTCGCCAAAAGATGATCGACAAGGCGAAGGACATTCCGGCGATGCAGCACATGAACCAGTCTCAGCTCGACGCGCTCATGGCTGCCCTTTTCAACCGAGTCACTTTGATTCAAGGTCCGCCTGGTACCGGTAAGACGCACACTGCCGTGGCTTTGGTGCAAATGTGGCTGAAATGTGGCACTTATCCGATTCTTTGTACGTCAGATTCGAACATTGCCGTTGATAACCTAGTGGATGGTTTGGCGCGAGCCGGCGTCCGAGTGGCGCGCATCGGTCGACCAGAAGCTGTACGTCAGGATCTCATGCCGTACATGATTGAAAGTATCGCTGGTATCGATCAAGATTGTCGATGGAGCAAGGAACAACAGTTTCAAGCTATCAATAACGCTTTGAGACGCGCAGAGGTTATCTGCGCTACGTGTGCCGGGGCGGGGAGCGACATCCTTGAGCGTTTCTCTTTCCAAGCCTGCCTCATTGATGAGGCGACACAGGCTACAGAGCCAGCGACTGTGATTCCGCTCACAAAGGGATGTAAGCAAGTGGTACTCATTGGTGATCAAAACCAGTTACCACCGACGATCATTAGCCGTGAAGCTGAAGCAGCTGGTTTAGGAGAAAGCTTGTTTGAGCGTTTCATCCGATCTGGGATCCGCACTTACATGCTCAAGGTGCAGTATCGTATGCACCCTGCGATCGCATTGTTTCCGTCAAAGACGTTTTACAATGGTGAACTGCTTTCTGGTACTCCACCGAGCCAAAGACGCGCGCCGATCGGCTTTGATTGGCCTGTCCCAGCGGTTCCTTTGGCGTTTGTTAATGTTGAAGACGGCGCAGAACGTTCTGACGGCTCTTCCCAGACCAACCCCAACGAAGTGCAGCGCGTGGTGAACATCGTCAAGAAGCTGGCGGGACAACACGAGGTATTGCCCGGAGATATCGGTGTCGTCACGCCGTACAGCGCTCAGGCTCGCGCCATCAAAAAGATTCTCCGGGGCAACGCTCCAGAGCGCACTCGATTTGATGCGCCAGCCGATCCGCGGTCGATGAAGGCGGTGGAAGTCTCAACTGTCGATGGCTTCCAAGGTCGTGAAAAGGAAGTGATTGTGTTCTCCTGCGTGCGTGCAAACATGAACGGCAACGTTGGTTTCCTTGCGGATACGCGTCGCGTCAACGTCATGCTCACCCGTGCCAAGCGGGGGTTGATCATCGTTGGACACATGAAGACGCTTCAGCAAGATGAGATTGTGTGGAAAGAATGGTTGCGGTGGGCCAAAGAGAGTGGTTTAGTCTGCGGTTTGTCGGCGACCGACTCGGATGCCGCCAACAGGCTGGCTTCAATCGGCATGAGCTCTGCTCTCGAGATTGGAGGCACTGGTATTGGTCAAACCATTCAAAAGACTGCCCTCGGGGCGCCCGTTGCTTGGGCGACCAGCGAGATCAAACAATCTCCTTCGCAGCCAAAACTTGCGGAGCGTGAATTCATTCCGGATGCCTGGGACGACAGTGACGATGAAGGTGGTGAGGCTTCCGAGGGCATAAATACGGTTCCGAGCGTAAGTTCGCTCACGGGCGTAGCGGACGAGGCTTGGGACTCAGAGTAGAGGGGATAAAATGAGTCGTGCTAGTGAAGAATTATAGAGATACATTTATGAATACACTGAGTTGAACTAATCTAGCCGCTACAAGCGGGTCTAAACTAAGAACCTAAAGAATACAATGTGCGCCTTGCACTGTGGTACGGTGACGCGCGCTTCAAGCCGTCGTACGTCCAGTTCTCGGCATGCGGTAGCGTAATGTCGCACGACAAACCGCGCATTTTGATGCGTTCGACAAGGCGCGAGAATTGATGCCAGAGCACCGCGCGTGAGCATATCGAAATTGTCCCGACCCCTCCGAGGGCGGTGCCCGTGCGCCCGTCGTGCGCAGACGCCGTTCCCTCGCCGAGCGCCCAAGAAATACTTTCATCACCATCACCAGCGAGTTCACGGCCACCGCTCGAACTATCGATGCCTCCACCCTCGATATTTATGGGACTATGTAGCATCCATGGGTGCGATGCTTGAGCCTCGTCTCCGATGCGGTTCCTGCAGCAAGTGGCAAACGTGCACCTGTCAAAGTCAAACTTCCTTCCGACGACGACGCCGGTGAGACGAACGGGGTGAAGAAAGTGTGTGAGCAAGGCGCCCTGCAGACCAAGAGTGTGCCAACGAGCAATTTTATCGCTACACGACAAAACTTTACCTGGAACCCCGACAGCGTCAGCCGCGCTCGAAATGGGAACACATCCAGGTGGGGTGGGTGTCTTTGGATCATCCGCAGTTCCCTTGTAAGACGCGCCAAACCAAAGCCTATTTCGATGGGGTATCGAATGCGTTTGGTGAGACGCCACGCTCTCCGTCCACGGAGACGATTGAGTTCCCCTCGGTCCCGCGCTAGCGGCTCCGCACGGTGCTGTGGATACGTACAAGTATAGCCTGATTGATGACTTGACGGCCAACTTGCCGTCTGGAGCGCCCTCCAGGAGCGCGCTCTCACCTCGATCCAGATACGCTTCGATGTCGCGATACAGGACGCGTAAAAGCCCCCTCCTCGCGAGAACTTCAGCGTGACTGTCGTGTACATGATTATCCCACGACGTCAAAACCTCGTGCGTCGAGGCGCATCGACCCAATGACGCCGCCACGCCGGGAGGAATGAACTTGGTACCAACGCCGAGAGAAAGGATCACCAGGTTATCGGGTCCCTCTATAGACGCGTCGAATGCGACGATTCCTGCGATTACCGCCGTTCCACGCGTAGCGGCAAAGTGCGAACCGCATCGCGCTCTGTAGTGCGCTCCAACGTGCGCAGCTATTCTGTTTGCAAGGTGGGAAGAATTGTTCCCGCGCATCGCACTCGCTCGAATCGCCTCGCGTTCAGCAAGCATGATTTCTTCGTCTCGCGGAGGGGAATCCACGGATTCGACCACCTTTGCGCAAATGGATTCGACATCTACGTCGAGATCGATGGAGCAGTACGTGGCTATGTCGGCGACAGAGTCTTCACTAAGATTGTTTCCGTGCAACCAGAGTGCACGAAGCGGTCTGCCTGCGTCAAAACGAGTCTTGACGGCACGCTTGAGAGCCTGTGCCACCTCTTCACTAATGTCATTGTGGTCAAGATGCAGCTCAACAAGCTTAGACGTCATGGCTGACTCTTCTAGTGCCTGCGCGATTACGAGACAACCCTCATCACCCATCTTGTTGCCGCCAACATCCAACACTTCGAGCGTGGGGTGCACTTTGATGAGTTCTGATAACGCCGCGGCGCCCACCGGACCGATCAGATTGGTATACAGGGCTAGCTCACGCAGAGACGAGTGTTTTTCACGAAGCGCGTTTACGAT
>Ga0255761_10002871_pt1 | contig 15784 bp, 9 predicted proteins | sample 071ome_29_FD_179961 | JGI IMG/M metagenome (GOLD analysis project Ga0255761, IMG submission 179961) | Coastal salt marsh microbial communities from the Groves Creek Marsh, Skidaway Island, Georgia - 071407BT metaG (version 2) | ecosystem: Environmental > Aquatic > Marine > Intertidal zone > Salt... | reverse complement strand
AAGCGCGCGCGCGCGCTCGAAAAGCGCGCGAGTTCTTTGCGATGCGAATCGCGTACCTGCGCCAAACCGGCTTTAACGGCAAAGTTGCCTTTTTCTACGTCCGTGTTTCCACTCATTTTGTCTCTCGTTCTGTTTTTTTTCTCGTCGCTCGCGCGTTCTTCGTGTGCCGAAATCAAAAGCGCGTTTTTTTAGTTTTTTGTTTCCTTCAGTTGATGAAGAGAGATGTTCGTCTGAGGTTCACTGCGGTGCTGCCATCTGGCACTTCAAAACAAAAAAAGGAACGTCATCGATGTGAAATTATGGACTCTTTTTTGAACGAACTTTTACATTTACAAGCGCACGCGTGGCGGGGCACGCGTGTTGTTCTTTCTCATCATCATCATCATCAACGACGTCCGTTGTCGCTACTCGCACTAAACATATCTAAGATTTACTAACATTAAAATCACTACTACGACTACTCGTGCTACCATCTATTTCTTCTTCTATTCTTATTCTCATCATCATCATCATCATGACTATCATTGCGCTCCTGTTTTCCCGCTTCCTATTTTAAGCAGAGCACTTTCTTCCTCTTCCGCCCGAAATCGCAACTGCCATTTGACATAGTTGATCAATAGAGGAATAAATACAAACAGAAGAGCGTACGCGTTCAACTCGTCGTGATGATTACTACTGCCAAGCGCGTTGTAATCAAATTCAGGCGCAAAGACTAAGCTCGCGCCTCGGACGAACGCGGCGATGCCGACGGAAACGAGCGCAATTTTGAACGAAAACGCAAACTCGTCGTCGTTCTCAAAGATGAGACCGAGTCGTTCGACGTCCCAGATTTCAATGCGCGCCTTTTCTTTCCGCGGTTCTGTCGTTGACAACACTTTCGCGCTCTCTTCTTCATTTCTATCTTCTTTTTCATCTTCTCCATTCGCAGAGGGCAAAAAAACATCCAACTTTGGCTCTTCGTTTGCCAAAACTTTCGCGGCGTAAAATAAACTGACGTTTCCAACCATCGTAAACGCTCCTTGCAACGCAACCAACCATTCTAAACTCGGGTCGTTGTTAAAGAAATGCTGCGTGACTGCGCAAATCCCACTCGCGTGTAAAGGCAACATCGCTAGCGTTAACAGTTTCCACCCTCTGTGCTGCGTTCGCGTGCCGTAATCCCAGACGAAACCCATGGCGACGAGCCATTCAACCAAGGAAAAAACGTGGACGCCCCACGTGGGAACCGAGAGGGCATTCGCGGGAGGCGCTTGGACATTGAGTAAACTCGTGAACGAACTATCAAACTCTTGAGCGTAATCGCGCCAGTTTTGTATCGTGAGCGTCACGCTCGCCATGAACTTTACGGAGGTTTCCGACGTCGCCTTGAGATCGATTGAAGATAAATCGATCAACCGATCGTCCAAAGCCATCAAGATGCCGGTGGATAAAAGAATGACACCGGCGACGGCTTCTACAGCCGCACCGGGTCGCCCAACATCTGCGGCCGTTAATTCCATTGAAGATGTTCTTGTTGTTGATGATACCGCGTTTCTATTTGCTTCGGCGGCGGTGGAGGTGGTGGTAGTTAAATCGAAATCATCTCGAAACGCCAACAATATCCGTAAATTCGTCAACGAAATAGCCGACTGAATCAAAAAATGTAACGAGTCTATGTTCGACAACACCGTGTCGTATCTCTCTTTCGTGTACACCTCCGCGGGTATCGAAATTAACACAAACACTAACAAAGTCGCGAACGCGTATTTCTGTTCGCTCGTCGCCGTCTCTGCTCGCCAAAGATTTTTGAGGAACAAGAGATACGGCACGACGCTCAAAGCGAAAAGAGGCGAAGCGATGGCGATGGCCGTCGACCGTTCGTCCAAGATGGCGTTTTGAAGCATAGGAATGATGGCATCTGCACCATGCGTCGTCATCGTCGCCGTCGTCGCTAACGGTAACGTCGTTGTCATGGGAGAAATCATCGATTGGAGTCGTGTTCCTCTGCCTCTTCTTTTCGTGCTTTTCCTTTCCTGCCGATGCCCGTCGTCGTCAAACCCACTCCTCGTCCAAGGCAGCGAAGCAGCGATGCGAGAAACTTTTCTTTCGTATCTTTTCTTGCTTTTTTGTTGCTGCTGCGCGGATGTCGCGAAGTTATTCGTAGTAATACAACGCGTCCCCGACGTCGTCGTCGTCGTCGCGATCATCCTCATCGTCTCTGTCTCTGTCTCTGTCTCTTCTTCTTCTTCTTCTTCTTCTTCTTCTTCTTCTGTCTCTGCTACCGTTCTTGATACATATTCATTCCGTGTTTGTATACGTTCCGTGTTTGTGCGTGCGAGAGTGTTCTATCGACTTTTTTTTTCTTTTTTTCTTTTCTTTTGTTTTCCTTTTTTTCGCGCTCTCCTCTCGCTTTTTTTTTTATGCTTTTGGAATATTCCTCCTCCCTCTCTGTCTGTCTGCGTCTAAAAAAGTTGAATTACTATTGCGCGATACGCACAACAAAAAACCTCGCAAAGAGACATTCGTCACGCTTAAACGCGGCGATTGAGAGAAACAGAGCGATTCTTTCTTCTTTCTTCTTTTATTTCGCGAACACAAACACGAAGCGAACAAAACAGAACAGTTGACGAACAAAAGTAAAAAAGAAAAGAAACAAACGACAAAAAATGCTTACATTCCTGCACCCGTACGTTGCAGTTATCGTTGATTTTATCATTTCCATCGACGACTTCATGGAAAGAAACGGCGCCGAGTTTAACTCCTACGTCATATCGATCATGTTAATCGTGATTGGGTACGCAAAATTTATTCAGAAAGCGAAGAAAGCGAAAGGGTTGAACCAAAAAATGCAAGGGAAGTTGGAGCTCTTCGCTGGAGTGAATTTGTTGCTGCCGTCGAAAATGCAAACCGAAATAGGGTGCGCGATTCTCTTCTTCGTTTTAGGACAACAGGTTTTTACGAAAGTCACAGAGGTGAAAGCGGAAGTCTTGATGAGTTTCTTCGCGAAGCAAATATTCCGAGACACGTGGATCAAGAATAACAATCGAACGAGTTTGACCTTCTTACCGGAAGCCGTGAACCAATACGGACCGGTGAACGCGATGTATTTTATAATTTTCGTCGGGATGATATCGGGCGCGTACTTGCTCGCCACGGCGCCGGCGACGAAAGATTCCGGCGCTGAGAAGTTAGCCGAGGAGATTATGAGAGAGGTGGAAAGGAGAGAGGAGAGCAAGAAGACGAAATAATAATAATAATAATAATAATAATAATAATAATAATACCAGTAAGTTGTTGTTGTTGTTGTTATTGTCGTCATAGCGATTTGACTAAATGTGGTACTTGTACCATGGTACGAGCAACTGTACATTTGAAAAGCTATTGTACGAGTATTGGTATATGTAGTATTTAGTTGTTATATTTCTGAAGAAAAAAAGTCTAAGATTATATTGTTACGACGATAAACTGTTATCTTTCTTTACGAGCTCATATCGCTCACGGATCCTTTTCTCTTCATCGCCGCGTCGCTGGCAATGCGTTTTAAATTCTTCTCTTGCGTCTTGCCCGTCTTCTCGACCAATCGCGAAAAGTCGCCGCTCGGGTTTCCTAAAAGCGTCTGTGGGTCGTCGTATTCGCTCACTTTTCCGCTATCCAAGAATAAAATTTTGTCCGAGTCCATGATGGTGTTCAATCTATGAGCAATTGTCAACGTCGTGCACTCGCTAAATGCTTCTCTGACAGTCTTTTGAATCAACGCGTCCGAATCCATATCGACCGAAGCCGTCGCTTCGTCCATCATGAGCACGCGAGAGTTCCTTAACAGAGCTCTTCCCATGCACAATAATTGCCTCTGACCCAACGAAAAGTTGCTCCCGTTATCGATAACTTCCATGTCCAACTGTTTCGCCGCGGTATCGATGGTGTGCTTCAATCCGACTTTTTCAATCACCGACCAAACTTCCTCGTCCGTGTGTTCTTCAAAAGGATCCAAGTTGGTCCTCACCGTCCCGGCAAACATAAACGGATCTTGCGGAATCATTGCCATTTTCGAGCGCAAGTCTCTCAACCCTAACGTGGACACGTCTACGCCGTCTAGTAATATTCTTGACCCCGGTTGTGGTTCGACGATGCGAAACAACGCAACAAACATTGACGATTTCCCACTTCCCGTGCGGCCGCAGATACCAACTTTTTGTCCCGGTAAAACCGTGAAAGAAATCTTATTCAACACCAACGGTAAGTTGTCTCGGTACTTCATGCTCAAATCGACAATCTCGAGTTTACCTTTAGCTGGCCAGCTTTCTGGTAATTCTTTCGCCACGTCCGGCTCCGTCGTGTGGTTCTTCTCCAACGGTAAATCCAAGTATTGAACGACACGTTCGACTGCGTTCATTTGTGTTTCGAGCTGCGACGCCATGTTCGTGCCGTGTTCCATATATTTAGTCACATCTAAAGCGTACACTAAGGTTAAACCAGCGATACCGGCTTCGACTTTGCCTTGAATAACTAAAAACGATGCCAATAAGACGATGCCGGTGCCGATGAATCGTAAACGCATGTTCAACCAACACGCAGCCATGCGTTGCGAGATAAAAGCGTCCGCGTTCTTCTGCGCTTTCAGATCAGCTTCTGAAATGAAATGCGCTTGCGCTCTGTACGCTCTGATCGTTTCCACGCCTAAAACCGCTTCGCCCAACCCGCTATAAATGGGCGACCGCGTGATGGATTCAATGCGTTGCAACTCTCTGCAGGCGGGGATGTAAAATCTTTGCACCGAGATGTAAATCAAAAAGATTGGCGGCAACGCAATCATGAACCACAGTGTTGCCGCACAAATGATTGCCAAAGTCGTGATGATGTTGGATATGCAGCCTAAGAATTGAACGACAATGCCAGGTAACACGGAATCGATAGTTTCGGTATCTCGAGAAAATCGATTGATGATTCGTCCAGACGGAGTCGTGTCGAAGAAACTCATCGGCATTTTCAAAACTCTTCCGAGGAGTTTGTTGTGTAAATTCTTCGCCGCTCTCACGCAGAAGAAATATAAAACGATCGATCGGAAGAAGATTGCAATTCCGTTGACAAGGAAGATGGCAAAATAAATGCCGAGATATTGTTTCGAGTTCCATCCGAATTTATTTTCCGCCCACCAGGAGAGCCAATAATCCAAAAAGGCTTTGGTGCCGTATTCAGCGCCAAAGAGGCAAAAGACAAAAAGGGCGGAAAATTTCGTTCCCGTCGCGCGGAAAAACTCCATGTAAACTTTCAAGGAGACGTTACCGATGGAACGCTCTTCTTCTTTACCAATCATGTCGTCGGTGATGATTTTCGGTTTCGCCGGCGCTTTTTGCTCTCCTTGCTGCGCCGAAGAGGCATCCAAAGACTTTCTTTTCTCATCGACAGATTTGCGCGAATCACCATCCAAACTGGCCCGCCTGCTCTCTTCTTGATCTAATCCGTGATGTTTCATCAGCTTTGAAAAGTCCAAACCTTTGCTCATCAAAGATTTGTACGTCCCTATTTCTTGGACTTTACCTTCCTCCAAGACGACGATTTGGTCAGCTTGCGGAAGATATTGCAACGCGTTCGTTACCAAAACTCGCGTTTTGTTCTTTAAACTTCCTCGGATGACGTCTTTAAACAAAGCCGCACCGACATGGTTATCCACCGCAGATAACGGATCGTCGAACAAATACACGTCTGATTCCGCGTACAACGCTCTCGCGATGGAGATGCGTTGTTTTTGCCCACCGGACAACGTTACGCCTCGTTCGCCAATCATGGTTAAATCCCCCGCCGGAAGTAAATCTAAATCGTCCATGAGTTGCGCTCTCTTCAACGTGTCTTCATACAATTTTGAATCGTACGGTTTCCCGAACAAAATGTTGTTGCGGACGGAGGTGTTCAAAATCCACGCCGTTTGCGCGACGAACGAAGACGTTCCGGAGAGCTTGATTTCACCCGATTTCAACGTGATAAATTTGTTCAAAGCGGACAACAAGGTTGATTTACCACAACCAACTGGACCGATGATCATGGTTAAACTTCCAGGTTCGATGTTCACGGAGACGTTCGTCATGCCGAATGGTTCTTGTTGCGGCGCATTCTCGAGCTCTTCCTTCTCCTTTGCCGCTTTCTCCGCGTCCAGCTTTTTCTGCTCTTTTTTCGAAACGCGCTTTGGTTTTTTCGTTGGTTTCTTCTTCGTTTGAATGGGGCCGTCCTCTCCACTCGTCGTCGTCGCTGGCGCGCCGCTGGAAGGCGGACCTCCTCCTTGACCAGGTTTCTTCTCGTCCTCCTTTGCTTTCTTCGGCAAAGTTGGCCAGCAAAAGGACGCATCGTTCAAGACGACTCTCCCCGGTTCCGAACCGTCAATCTCCACCTCTAAACTTTCGTCTTGGTCCAAGAACGCGCCTAAACGTTGTATCGCGTTCAACGCGTTCAACAGCGACGTCAACAAAAACGGTACTAAAACGAGCGGAAATCTCAAGGTATTGAACAACGCCAACGCCGTGTACGCGGTTGGCGCGGTGATGTCGTTTCCAGCCAAAGAAAACGAACCGAACGAACACACGGCGATGAAAATTGGCGTGGAAAACAACGCGACGCCAAACAGGGCGCTGATCTTTTGAGCTCTCCACACTAAATTTACCTCTTCCTCTCGAATCTTTTCCGTTTTCTCTTTGAAAGTCTTTTCCCAGGCGTAATATTTGATCACTTTCATCCCGCTCACGACTTCGCTCAAAATGTTCACTCGTTTGTCCGCGCATTGAACAACCAGGCGTCTCAGGCCAAACAATTTCTTCGCTACGGTCGCGGTGAAAGGCGCGGCGATTAAAATACACGCGAAACCGACGAATGCGGACCACTCGATGACATCGTACAAAAGCGTGAACGAAGCGACGATGAAAATCGGCGCCGCCCACAAGTTGTGAATCATGGAGAACAAATCTTGCAACTTATTCACGTCGTTGGACATCAGAGTGACTATTTTCCCGGTACTTTCCGCTTGTAAACCTTTCGGTGACAACTTCAACACTTTCCTGTACAGCGCCACCATCAGCGTGTTCCTCACCGCGACGCCTACTTTTTGCAAAGCGAATTCCTGATGCGCCGCGCAAAAGTTGCTGAGAATACTCGCCCCGGTTAATATCCCGGCAAACATGTACAACTCGTTCGTCGAAGAGCACACGTCGTCGATGGACTGTCCATCGAGTAAAAATCCTGCGTTCGCGGCGTACAAATTCCTGCACTGAATGCCCTTGACAATCTCTCTCAGCAAAAGAGGACCCGCAAAAATCGCCCCTTGCGCGATGGCGAACAAAAATCCCGTCCAAACAAACGTAAACTTGTGTCTTCTGAGTAGAACGTTGATTAAGTTCTTGTCGTTTTTGCCTCTCAATTTCTTCTCCTCTTCCCATTCTTTTTGAAAGTTTTCGTGTAAAAAACCGCTCTCCAACTCTGGCAAGTGGGCCAAGTCTTCCGGCTCTAAGCGGCGGATTTGGCCGACGGAGATGAGTTTCGTCACTTGCGCGAAAAAGAATTTATGAAACAGAGTGTTCTTAACCGACCAATCGATGATTGGAATCCCAATGTCCACCTTATCGGTGTTCTTCTCACTGATACTTTTATCGTCGTCGGCGGCACTTTTATCTCCACCTTTATTCGCGACGTCGACGACGCCGGTCGCAGTAGTAGCAGAGGCCGCCATTCCTCTCTATCTATATCTCTTTTTTTTTGACGTCACTTGTCGTTTTTTTTGTGGTGGTGGTGAGCGATTATGCATACATAGGAGCGTGTGACGTCGCGAATTTCGCTACGTACGAGTATTTATTCATTATTAATTTCGGTCGACACGAGACGGAAAACCTCCAAAGATAAATCAAAGACAGAGAAATTGCCGTTACAAAAAAAAAACAGAAAGCATAATAACTATATACTATACGACGCGCGCGATGAAATCAACGAACTGATTTTGAGCTTTGTCGCGACAAATGATGATGATGATGACGACGACGACGACGATCTTTAGCGGACACCGGGTGTCGTGCTCAGCGTCAACATCAACAGTATCGTCGTCGTCGTCCTCAAAAGAAGAAGAAGAAAAAAAGAAGTCGAGAAGACGAGGAAAGAAAAATCGACGATTCTTTTGCCAACTACTCTTTCCTCTCTTCTTCGCGTGCTTGTTCTTCGCGAATGGCGTTCACGCGCGAGAAGAAACAGAAGAAGGAAATAACGGCAACGACGCGCTCTTGCGAAAGTGGTTGCACTCGTTGCAATTGAGAATACCAAACGAAAGCTTTTCCACGTTCGACGATAAAATTGTCACAGCTTTAACCGACATTCAGTGTCAAAACTTCACGACCAGAGACGTGAAGTCTTCATTTTTGTCGAATTCAATTGATGGTGATGATACTACTGACTCATCACCGTCTTTACGCGCGCACGTGATTGATTTTGGCGCGAGCTGTAGCGGAGCGTGGACGGTTTCGACGTCGACGAATAGCAAAGAAGTTGGAGGAAAAGTCAGCGCGGAAGTTACAAACGGCGATTTGCAAGTTGACGCAGAGTTTGTTGACAGAGAGTCAGATGATGATACCGATGATTTGAAACTCGTGGTCGACGCCGACGACATAATAAAAAACAAATACAAACTACCAAAGACGGTTCGATTTCCCAAATGTTCCATGCAAATAGAGGTGGACGGGTTGCATTTTGCGCCTTCGAACGATTTCAATACTATCAGCGACAGCTATAGAAAATACGAAGGCAAAAGCAGAAGCGAAGAGATTGCAAATCTGTTGAACAAAGCTGCGCCGGAAATTGCGAAAGCGATGCAGGTTTCGTTTGCAAAAGTTGCGTGCGAGAAAATCGAAAACGTCCAGAAAGACTCGCAAACGCTGGCCTTTTTTGAAAGTGTGGACGAGTACGTCGAGAAGAATTTTTTAGTGGAGGGAGAAACGCCCGACTCATCGAATTCAAGCGCCCCGTCGAGTGATGATAACAATGATGATAACGAAATCTTTGACTGGAACGATTCAACGTTAATTCGCGTGTTGAACTTCATCAGCTCGGAGTATATCGGTACGAGCGGTCCGCGAAGTCTCAATCAGTTTATAAAATGGTTTTCAAATCAGACGGGGATTTTGTTCGTGCCGCGAGAGAAATTAATCGATAAAGAAACTGGCGAACCTTACTTTGTGTTATCGAAAACGTACGATGTCGATCGAGGAAAAGATGTTTCGTTATTGAAATCGATATCGTTTGCGATTACGGAGATTGAGTTTGTTGGACTCGATACGGCAGATATTTTATACGGTCCCGTGGCGGGTGGTCATTACGTCACGCGGGCGGCAGTAAGAAGTAACGTCTCGTCATCGTCGTCATTATTAGGTTTTTCGGTGGGATGGAACCAAACGCGCATAGTGATCAAGGGTCGATTGGAAATCGTTCCCGTCGAATCAACTCTTTCGAAAAACCAAAACGACAACTGGGTCGAAAACGTCACGTTATCTCTCGAAATAGACGATATGGAAGTTGGAATGGATGTTGATTTGCGCGTCGTTGAAAAGAAATGGCAATTATTGACGCAAGAGCAGTTCAAAAACTTGGCATGTTTGTTTGGTATCGTTGAGAAATTCGACGTCGAGCGATTATTTTGGGACGGAAAGATTGCCCGGTTGACAATAGTCGATAGCGAAACGAATATGAAAGGTACTAGCAGTAGTAGCAGTAGTAGCAGTAGCAGTAGCAGTAGCAGTAGCACTGGCATCGGCGATGAGAGTAACTTAGAGGCTGATCTTCAATCAGCGATTTCAAATCTCTCCGAGTTGATTACGACTTCGTACCAAAAAGTAGTGTCTTTGATTGCAGCTGGCGAGTTCAAATCTATTCTGGAACCGGTATTGAACGCTTTCATATTGGATAAGTTCAACGAGATCAGCAGACAGGAGTGTCCCAAACAGAACGTAAAATCTTTCGAGCTGATTAAAACCGCGAATACGTTAGTGTCTATATTCTTTTTCATTCTAGGTGGTAGTTGTATCGTGCTTGCTGTGTTGACCTACTTTGTAGTGCCAGCCTCGTTCATACGAAAATTGAACCGTCAAGCGATGAAGAAGCTGAAAGCGCGAGAGATGCACGATCCTTTCGACGATGAAGACACCGATGATGTCATCGATGAAGATGGCACGAGTGGTCTTGCGCATGAAGATACGAGCAGTAATGGCAGTGAGGACGAAGACGACGACGACGAAGAAGAAGAAGATGGAGCGGCACGTATAGATACTACCGGTGATTCGAAGCGGCGAGAACCGCGGTTGCATAAAAACAAGAATAAAAGAACGCACAGGAGAAATCGTTCGGGATCGGCCATTCTAGCTTCGTTACTGACAACTAACGAATCGTCAGATTCGTATTCGGACGGCGACGCGTTTGCGGATGATTACGATGATGATGAACGAGAAGAAGAGAGACGTAAACGCAGGAGCCAACGCGAGGAATACGCCATGCGCTTTCCAGAAACCGCGTGGCGAACACACACATCGAGAGGGAGAAAAACCGACGACACGCGGAGAAACAAGTCTTCGAGGTATAAGAAGCTTTTTTCTATGGAAGATTCGTTATCGAAATCAATACCAGTTAATGCCAGATGGTCCTTGCGATTATTGTTTGTCGCGAACGTTCTTTTGTTTCTAAGTGCGAATACTGACTCTGGAGCGTCGGTGTCGATATTTGCGACGCTCACGACGCCAGTCACCGAACCTGTGTCTTCTGATACTTCTCCTCCTTCTATCAACGACGCGCTTCTTAGCGCAATCAACGGTGGACGAAGAGGTTTGTCGTCGTATGCAAATGTGGATGCTTGGTACAACAATAAACAGCAGCCACGACAGCAACAAAAGTATAACGTCATCCAAGCCTCGCGTGAGGGTCTCTTCAACTTTTCCTTAGTCGGCACCGTAAAAGATATGTGGAACGCAAAAGTCTATGCCATTGCGATTTGCATTGTTCTCTTCTCTGGCGTCTGGCCGTATGTGAAGCTGTTTTCGATGTTTATTTTATGGGAAATTAGTGGTAAGAACGTTAAAGCTTCGACCAGAGGTAAATGTCTGAAGTTTGTCGATCGTCTCGGCAAATGGAGCTTATTCGACTCGTTTGTGATGACGATGTTTATGGTTGGATTCCGATTTCATTTACATGTGACGGAAGATGATGAATACGACAATATTACCTCTGAGAAGTTGTCGCCATCGTCATCGTTCGGAGATTTAGACGTCGTTGTCACTCCAAAACGATCGTTTTACGTCTTTCTCTTCGCGACTGTGCTCTCGTTGGTTCTGGGACACGTAACTCTCTTTCTTCATCGCAAATCGATTCGATCAAAAACTGAAGTTGACGATACCGCGACGCCTTTGTGGCGAAGAGACGTTAACAGACCATCGGTCTTGTTGCGAACGAAAATGGCAGCGACGCAAGCCGTCGTCGTGTTCCTTTTGTTGGTAGCCGCGGCTGTTTTCCTTGCTGTTGGTGTGAACATACCGTCCATTAAGTTTGATTTTCTGGGAATAGCTGGATACGCTCTTGGATCGAGCCAAAAGACTCGATCGTTTTCATTGGTTGAGTTGGCGGAGGCGTTACCGCACGCGAGTATCGACACCTACGCGAGTGGCTCTGCGACAACGACACCGAACGAATCCATTGGTATCTTCTTTCAACACGTAGGCCCGCGCTTCATACAGATGACATTATACATCTTTGCAGTCTTTGCACCTCTTGCGCAATTGTTGATTTTGTGTGTTTTGTGGATCTGGCCTTTGACGCCGAGAATGCAACGAAGAATACAAACGATGACTGAAATTTTCAGCGCTTGGTCTTCGTTAGACGTCGTCTTGTTCGCCGTTGTTGCCGCCATGCTCCAAATCAAACAATTCGCCAATTTTGTCGTCGGCGGAGGGTGTTTGCAATTCAATACCATCTTAGCAGCTATTGGCACCGGTCAAACGAGCGATTCGTCGTCAGGACGCCAAATTGATGACGAGTGCTTTGATTTGGATACGTACTTCCAACCCGGATGTTGGCTCTTAGTGTCGAGCGCGTTGATGGCTAATTTTGTTGGTACGTGGGTTACACAAAGGTGCGATAAATCCGTCGCGAGTAACGCTCTGCGCTTGCAATCGTCATTGTTGAGAGGCCTGCGACGGGATGATGACGACGACAACGACGACGATGACGATTATGACGGCAACGTAGAGGCTGAGGTAGGAGAAGGAGAAATTCACTCGAGAGACGATAGCGAAGAAGGTTTAGAACTTTAATAATAAACCTTTATGTAACATATACAAGTATTGTAGTATTCGTGATTTCTTCCATTGACTCACCAAACGACCATTCACCAATTTTGCCGCATTCTTTTCACGCGCAACGAATACAACCAAAATCACAGATAAACAAATGAGTATATGAATGCATGGATAGATAGACATGCGTAGGGAGAGAAAAAGAATAGCGCTTTTATAACTACAAAGAGGATGAAAATGAAGAAGCACAGTGTCATAAAAAAGATCTGCGCGTTGCTTGTTCTCGTCGCGTTCGTTGGTTATACATCTTTGGATGTAACGACAACAACGACATCAACAACAACTTCAGCGAGTGGTATTATTCATGACGAAGCGAAAGCAAACATAAGAGGATTCGCGGATGAGAACGATAATGCTGTTGATTACGCCGAGGCACAACAAGGATATGCTCACAGAGAAGAAGCAGAAGCTGAAGAAGAAACTACAATTTTCTCTTCCTCTTCTAGCTCATCCAAAAATAGGAGAAGAGCGAAGCAAAAGGAGATATTGAAAACAATCAACGGCCACGCAAAAATGCTACCGGACAAGTCTCCATCGAGAGCGTACGACATTTTAACCGATGACGATGAGTTTGAAGATTCGAACACCGCGTCGTCGTGTAAAAATCAATTCTCAGTCTCGGACGCATTCAAAAACGCAAACTCGAACGGCATCGGTTACTCGCACATGGCAATGCTCTCGCCGTTGCCCAAAGGAAGTTTTTATCGTTGGGTTTTAGTGTGGCAGTGTTCGAGGGGAATTGAAGGCACCGCGGATATGCATTTGAGGGCAATTTTTTCGGACGATTTGAACAAGTGGATGCCGAAAGACGGGATAGAGCTGAACGTAAAGAAAGACAAAAAGAACGCGGTATGGGCTCCAGTTCTCCATTTAGATGAGAAAGAGAACGTGTTGTGGTTATTTTTTAGCGAATCGGTGAAATGTCTGCGATTAATGTCGCCGGAAAATCGATGGTCGCCCGGTGGCAATATCAACGCCGTCAGTTCAATAGACGGAATTTCGTGGACCAAGCCGAAGACGTTGATTACGAGCGAAAGTGAAAGCGGCAACCCGAAAGTCATCGCGAACAAGTTAGTGGTACATCCAAAGTCAAAACACTGGATTTTGCCGTATTGGGGAGAAGCTTCGAGCGCAAAAGGGTGTCGTTCAGGTCATCCAACAATCAGCGGCGTCTTGATATCAAAAGACCAAGGGCACACGTGGCATTCGCACGGGAAAGTCCATCCGCGCCATGGGAGAGTCATTGAAGGGACCGTCGCTGTGACCGAGAACGGGAGTTCGATCTTACAATTGTGGAGATCAAAAAGTGGATTTTTAATGCAATCGACTTCGGCAAACGGTGGGTTTACGTGGACTTCTCCGAGAAAACGGGCGGATTTAAAAAATCCCGACAGCAAGTCTAGTCTGATTGATTTTAGTTATTACGTCAACGGCACAAATGGCAAAACAAAAATCATCAGTAATTCCGGAATTAGTGAGTTATCGTCGACGAAAGCGAATGTTTTAAAACATGTTATTGCCTTAGCTTATAACGACGCTTCTTCAGGTCGCAAGAAGCTTTCACTCGCGGTCTCGAAATCGCCGGGTGATGGCAAACAGTTTGTCAAACTCAAGGAAATCGAACCTGGCAGGTCGGGCGTGCACTTCCACTACCCGACGGTGATAGCCGACACGTTTTCCGCGTGCGACGGAAAAATTCGCATCATAGTTGCGTACTCGTACATGAAACGCGTGAACGGCTGGGGGAACGTGTATCGTCAGGCCAAGTTCGGCGGCATAAAAGTGGCGACGGTGTTGATAAACTCGTAGTTGATTAGTCTTGTAGTTATATGCGCTCGTGCTCTTGTAAATGTAAAAGTTCGTTCAAAAATGAGTCCATAGTCTCACATCGATGACGTTCCATTTTTTTTGTTTGAAGTGCCAGATGGCAGCACCGCAGCGACCCTGACGAACATCTCTCTCTTCATCTCACCAAAAGAAAAGGAAGGAAAAAAAACTACTCGTACTCGTAAAAAAAAACGCGCTTTCGATTACGCCACACGAAGAACGCGCGAGCGACGAGAAAAAAACAGAACGAGAGACAAAATGAGTGGAAACACGGACGTAGAAAAAGGCAACTTTGCCGTTAAAGCCGGTTTGGCGCAGGTACGCGATTCGCATCGTAAAGAACTCGAGCGCGGGCGCGCGCTTTTTTTTTGGATTTTCTTTTCTCTCCCGCCGTCGGCGTCATCGCCTCTGTGGTGTGACGTCTCTTTTTTGCGTTCTCTCTCAAGATTCTTATTCGGTTCGAAGGCAAAGACGTGGCGTTGAAAGTAAAAGAGAGAGAGAGACTGAGAGAGATTGCAGAGCGAGTCGAGTGAATGCGTTTTCGCTCTCTGTTCTCCTCTCTTTCTTCTTTTTCTTCTCGATCGTTGTCTTTTGTTTGTGCATCGGATGAAAAGAACACGGAGAGAGAGAGGGCACGACGGCACGTCACTCTCTTCAAAGAACGAATTTCCTCGAGGGAAAAAAGAAAAACTGAAAACACAAACGCTAATAATAAAACGCACCGCATACTCACTTCTTCTTCTTCTTCTTCTTCCATTCTTCTTACTGAAAAAAACAAACAGATGTTGAAAGGTGGCGTCATCATGGACGTTGTCAACGTTGAACAAGCGAGAATCGCCGAAGAAGCCGGTGCGGTCGCCGTCATGGCTTTGGAAAGAGTTCCGGCGGATATCCGAAAGGATGGCGGCGTCGCGCGCATGAGCGACCCGACGATGATTAAAATGATTAAAGAAGCGGTGACGATTCCGGTGATGGCGAAAGCGAGAATCGGACACTTTGTTGAAGCGCAAGTGTTGGAGTCCATTGGTATTGATTACATCGACGAGAGCGAGGTGTTGACCCCGGCGGATGAGATCAACCACATCAACAAGCACAAGTTCAAAGTGCCGGTGTTGTGCGGTTGCCGCGACTTGGGCGAGGCGTTGAGACGCATCGCCGAAGGTTGCTCTATGATTCGAACGAAGGGCGAAGCGGGTACTGGGAACGTGGTTGAAGCGGTGAGACACTGCAGAGCGGTTATGGGAGATATTCGAAGATTGCAAGCCATGGATGAAGATGAAGTATTTGTGTACGCAAAGGAGATTCGAGCGCCGTACGAGTTAGTCGCGCAAACGAAAAAGTTGGGTCGATTGCCGACGGTTAACTTTGCCGCTGGCGGTGTTGCGACTCCGGCCGATGCGGCTTTGATGATGCAACTCGGTATGGATGGTGTCTTTGTTGGTTCTGGTATCTTCAAATCTGGCGATCCGGCCAAGAGAGCGAGAGCTATCGTCCAAGCGGTTACGCACTACAACGACCCGAAAATCATCGCCGAAGTTTCGTGCGGTTTGGGCGAAGCCATGGTTGGCATCGACTGCAAAGAGATGCACTTCACGTCCTACGCCGCTCGCTCGGAATAA
>Ga0255761_10002868_pt1 | contig 15795 bp, 12 predicted proteins | sample 071ome_29_FD_179961 | JGI IMG/M metagenome (GOLD analysis project Ga0255761, IMG submission 179961) | Coastal salt marsh microbial communities from the Groves Creek Marsh, Skidaway Island, Georgia - 071407BT metaG (version 2) | ecosystem: Environmental > Aquatic > Marine > Intertidal zone >... | reverse complement strand
TCGACTAGTACCTCTACGAGTACTTCTACCAGCACCTCGACTTCTACGAGCACTTCGACCTCGACCAGTACTTCGACTAGTACCTCTACGAGTACTTCTACCAGCACCTCGACTTCTACGAGCACTTCTACGAGCACTTCTACGAGCATTTCGACCTCGACCAGTACTTCGACTAGTACCTCTACCAGTACCTCTACGAGCACTTCGACGAGCACCTCGACTTCTACTTCGACTACTACGACAACCACTTCAACAACGACTACGCACGTTGATCCACCTGACCCGACTAGCACAACCACAACTACCACTACCACTACCACCACCACTACCACTACCACTACCACCACCACTACCACTACTTCAACCTCTACAAGTACTTCAACCTCTACCACTACTTCAACCTCTACAAGTACTTCAACCTCTACAAGTACTTCAACCTCTACAAGTACTTCAACCTCTACAAGTACTTCAACCTCTACAAGTACCTCAACCAGTTCTACCACTAGTAGTAGCGATATGCTTGATTTAGGTGAAGGAATTAAGGTCTATGAACCCTACACTCTTTATAATTGTTACGCACAATTAACAGACGATATGTTAACAAATGGCCCCTTCTGGTATAGCGACGGTTATAACAATGGCGATGTTTATGTAGGAGCAACGCTTTATGAAGGTGACGGGGATGATCCAGACCTTGAAAATGATCCAGAGATCACAAGTCAGACAATTGCCGTTTGGGCTCATAACTCTACCGAAGGTGAATTTGCAAGAGCTACTATCACTTTAGATGCTAATGGGCAAGTCACAAGTTGGACAGCGTGTTCTTAATAAAAATGGAAAAAATCCTAATCACAAGACCGGGAATTATTGAGATGATTTCCATATCTAAAAATATTACAGGACCTCAAGGCCTTAAAAAAAACAAAGGCCCAAGCCTAAAAATAAATGCAGGATTTTATTGCGAATCTGAAAATTGCGAAAAAGTATTTAATTCATGGAAAACTCTTTATATTGACGCAATGAACAATAGCAAAGAAATTCATATGATACCACATTGGTGGAACAAAGATAAATGCATATATTCGCCTCTATTAAAAAAAATCGGAGTCAATAATTCAAATATTAAAGTTTATCCAACAGACCCCTTATATTATATTAATTTACTAGAAAAACTAACAGCAAAACAAAAAGTATTAATAATATTTCCATTCAAAAAATCTTTTGAGAAAAATATAAAGAAATTAAATTTAATATATCCAAATAATAAAATTAATATTAAAAACTTATCTGTAATAGAAACCCCCCAAACTAACTTCCCCCCTTATCCACATAAAAACTGGGAAGAGACTTATCTATTCTTAACTAAAAAAATCTCTAAAGAAAGTTTTGACGTTGCGTTACTATCATGCGGTTGCTATGGCCATCCATTATGCGAATATATTTATTCATCCCTAAATAAAAGCGCTATTTATATAGGAGGAAGACTCCAGTTATGTTTTGGTATTCTTGGTAGTAGATGGAATAATAGACCTGAAGTAAAACCGTTGATAAATAGCCATTGGTCATATCCAAATGAGTCAGAAAGACCTAAGGATTATAAAAAAATAGAATATGGCTGTTACTGGTGATATATTTAATGTATTATAAAAAAAGACATGAAAAAGGTTATTATTTTTTATGGAATAAGAAGAAGCGCCAACCATGGCATCATAAACCTCATAAAACAACAAAATAAAAATTTTGTTCACATGAACAACGCATAAACAATAAACAACTTAATATAAATTGGAGGGTCATTAGTGAATCATCAAAAATATAAAGACAAAGAAACGGGAATAAGAGATTATGGAGATAAATGGAATCGCGAACATGCAAAATATCAAATATTATCCCAATATAAAAACGAAATTGGTCCAAGGGTGGCAGAAGTTGGCTGTAATAGCGGCTATCACTGTTACCTAATGGCAGAGTTCCCTAATATAAAGGAAATTCTAGGTTTTGATATTAATAGAAAAGCTTTAGACTTAGGAGATTCAAAATTTAGAAAAGAGTTTCCTGAAGAAGTTTCTAGTAAAGTAAAGTTCATTTATTCTGATATTTGCAAAATTGAGGGCTATTCAAATTACTTTGACACTATTATAAGCTTCCATGTTCTTGAACATATATACCCTGAAGACTTAAAAAAGGTACTTTTAGAAAAAAATAAAATATTAAAAAAAGATGGAAACTTAATTGTCTCCCTTCCGTATAAAAGAAGCCTATATTGCTCGGAGCATGTTAATTTCTTCACCTTGAAATCTCTAAACGAAGCTATATCTTCTCAAGGCTTTATTGAAAAAGATTTATATATAGATTTAAGAACCGGGTCTAAATGCATAACTGGAATTTATAAAAAAGCATGAAAGAAAAAATAATAATTACCGGAACTGGAAGGGCCGGAACTACTTTATTAATGAAAATTTTTACAGATCTAGGGCTAGACACTGGGTTTGATAGGCATAAACTTGATAGCTACCCTGATCAAGGTTTGGAAAACTTAAACTTAAACAATGACACCCTTATCCAGAAAGCCCCACATTTTTCATTAAACATTGAATCCATAAACCAAAGGTTTAATATTCGCCATGTAATAATACCGATTAGAGACCTAAACAGCTCTGCACAAAGCCGCCACAGAATGGGCCAAAGAGGGGCTAATGGGGGCTTATGGGGGGCAAATTCAATAGAAGAACAAAAAAACTATAACGCAACACTTATTTATAACCTTACTGAACGAATCGCAGCTCTTGATATACCTCATACATTTATTCATTTTCCTTCATTTACTAAAAACTCATCTATACTATTTTCAAAACTTAACTGGCTATGGCAGTCTTATAAAATAAATCAAAAAACTTTTGAAAAAACCTTTAATAACACAGTTGACCGCTCTAAAATTCATAATTATTAATTAGCATGAAATCAATTAATCAAACATATTTAGACTATATTAATTTCCCTGAAGAAAACAGGACCGTTGATATTTATGAACATTTGCCCGTTCTTAGATCTTATGCTAAAAAATGCAATCATATTACGGAAATGGGCGTCAGGTGGGGAGCTTCAACCGTAGCCCTTCTAAGTACTAGACCTCAAAAGATGATATCTTACGACATAATCAAAACAGGTAAGATGGAAGAAATAAAAAAAATGTGTGAAAACGAAAAGATAAATCATAAATTTATTATTGAAAACGTTTTGTCATCTTCGATTGAGGTTACCGATCTTTTATTCATAGATACTCTTCATTCTTACCCTCAACTTTTGTGTGAGCTTTTGCTGCATAGCTCCAAAGCTCAAAAATATATTATACTACATGATACGGAATCTTTTAAAAATCACGACGAAGGAAAACCCACAAAACTTAGTAGAAAAGGGTTACAAAAAGCGCTGGAAGATTTTCTTGATCTAGGGCAGTGGTCAATCAAGGAGCATTTTAAAAACAATAACGGGCTAACTATATTAACCCCTGCCTAATATGAAATTAATTACTTGTATTCGCTCTCCTGTTGGTCAAAAAAAACGCCGTGATATGATCAGATCCACATGGGGCAAAGACTTCGTTTCTCAAGGTTGCGAAGTGTTTTTTATATTAGCCGACTCTTCTGGCATAACCAAACCGATAGTAAAAAACGATAAAATCTACACACCGGGAACAGACACCCATGGTGACCTAACAAATAGAATGATTTGGCTATTTAGATTCCTCATTCAAAATAAAGATTTTACTCATGTTTTAATAATGGATGATGATTGCAGTGTAAATGTGGAATTATTCATGAACTCTGGATGGCATGAACACGATGCATGGGGTAATAACAACGGTGGCTATCTTTCAGGAAGCGCAGCGGTATATTCGAAGGATATTATAAAAAAATTAAACCATGCAATGTGTAAGGATGATTTAGCGATAGGAAGTTTTCTTAGATCTTGGAAGGTGGCTCTATGTAATAGTAATGGGCTTGTTCGACCATGGCCCTTTAAAGATGAAAACGGCAAAGAGACATCAATACTTCCCGAGGGTTGCGCAATACAACATTATGTTAGAACTCCCGAGCAAATATTAAATAATCATAAAAAATTAAATTCTTGACATTTACCTTATAATAGTTTATTATTATTCTGATGAAAAAACTTACTATTGGATCCGCCGTGTACGATGACTATGAAGGCGCTTACTTCACGTACCAGTCTCTCAGGTTAAATAATTTAGACATTGATGACTACTTAGATTACGTAATTATAGATAATAATCCGTCTAGCGCAGAAGGCCAAGCATTGAAAAAGTTCTGTCAAGACAGTCAAAAAATAAGATATTTCGCATTCGAAGAAAAAACCAGCAATTCTGTTAAAAATGAAATATTCAAAGTAGCAGAAGGTGAATTCTGTATGAGTATTGATTGTCATGTTTTATTCGAACCAGATACTATTAAAAGGTTGATAAAATTCTTTGACGAAAACCCAGAAAGCGATGATCTGTATCACGGAGCATTGCTTTACGATCAATTAGAAAAGCATGGTCCGGTAACCCACATGGAGCCCGTATGGAGAGGAAATATGCTAGGAACTTGGGCTTGTGACAAAAAAGGCGAAAATAAAGATGCTGAACCTTTTGAAATACCCATGCATGGCTGCGGCGTATTTGCTGCTCGAACAGAAAGCTGGCTTGGTTTTAATGAAAAGTTTACGGGATTTGGTGGCGAGGAAGGATATATTCATGAAAAGTATAAACAAAATGATCGTAAAATCTGGTGCCTCCCCTTTCTTAGGTGGATACATAGATTTAATAGACCTAGAGGAGTTCCATACCCCTTGATTATAGAAGAAAGAATAAAAAATTACTTAATAGGTCATAAAGAACTTGGGTTACCATATGATGATATCATTGAGCACTTCAATGAAACTCAGCCCCATGTCAACATACAAGACCTTATAGATAATTTAGATAACCCAAAACATCTTAAACCAGAACTAGAACCAGAACCAGAACCAAAATCTGAAAAAGAAAATCAAAACAAAAAAAAATACATTATGCCCCAAAAAATGACTTCTTGGCAAGATTCCACAATCAATTTTAAAAAAACTGGAAGCCTAAGGTATATAAAGTACGAAATAACAGATTCTTATGATGGCCACGGTGCCCTTCAAAAGATAGAAATAGAGCCATCCTTACCTGAAAATTCTAAAATTATAGATTTTTCTTCAGAATTAAAGACGGCAAAAGCAGAAGGCTTCTTGAAAGATTCTGCTGATTGGCAAAGCGATCCATCTAAATTAGGTCAATTCCCTCACTATATAACCATAGACCTTGGTGAAGAAACTCCGGTAGATAAGATTACAACTTTTGCTAGAGTTGGAATGCAACCCGGCATGCCTACAAAATTTAAAGTATACGGGAGCAGCGACTTTTCAAACTGGCATCAATTAAGTGACGTAGATATACTTGCAGAAAACTAATAAGAAAAGTTTGTTGAAGCGTTTGATTGGCTATTTTCCGTGCCGTTATAAAAGGAAAGCTCAAAACCTTTGAAGTTTTCGTTTCCACTTACTTCCCATCCATTAATTATTAAATTTTCTTTATCGATTTTGCTTACGCATAAGTAATCGTTTACAAATACATTATACTGGCCAGTAAAAGCCGCTCCATGTATTTTTATATAAGCATCAGGTGAATATCCATATATGAACCTTCCGCTCTGATCGTATATCTTTCCAGAAACACCGCTGAAAGATATTAATCTTTCAGTTTCTATTACGGGGTCTCCTGTAGAGTAATAGTCTACTTGATTTTCTAAAGAATATCCCACTGCAAGAACGCCACCCAAAAGAGAAGTGTTAAAACTTCCTGACATATTACCCCCAAAAGACCCGCTAAAATTGCCGCTTCCAGTTATTGTAGATATATGTTGCCATCCGGGACCTTCGTCATAATCATATATGTATGCTTTACCAGATGATTGATTGGAAGTTATAACTCCGTCGTCATTATCAAAAGATATATTTTTACCGAAATATTCTCCGCTTGCCAAGTCGTCAGGAACTATCCTTTCTTTTCTTTCGAAAAACCCATCTCCACTATTGTATTGATAATAGTATACTGCTCCTGACCCAAATTCATTTGGGCAGCTAATGAACATTGAATCTTGCGCATTATCTATTGAATAGCCAAACATATCTCCACTGTGCGCATTTTGAGATTGGATTGTCCTGTATTTTGTAAAATCGTTTCCATTTTGTACGGACTCTTTGTACATATCAACCATTCCAGTCCCACTGCAATCATATGCAATCGCCAAATAATTTATTGACTCTTGAGTAAAAAACCTTAATGATTTTCCATAATGATATGAGCCTTCATTTTCTGGGTAAAATTTATTAAGTAAATTTATTCCATCATTTTTATATAAATAAACAGCGCCGCTTGCATCATTTTCTCCGGTTGCTCCAGCAGCTATAATAGTACTACCCCTATTCTCAACTAAATCACAAGTAGATCCATAAAAGCCACTAACTACCGTTCCCGATATTTGCGTTAATTGACCAAAACCATTTTCTCCAGTTACTCCTATACCATTAGAATCATATCTTCCAAATAAAAAAACAGCACCTTTATCATCGTTAGTATTTGGCGCCCCAACTAGTAAATAGTTTTCGCTTAATCTCAATGACTTACCGAAACCACTAATATTACTAATATCTGCACCAAATAATTGATTAAATTTTGAATATTGATTTGGAGAAGTCGGGGGAATCACATCAGAATAACCATTGTTTATTTCTGAAAATATTCTATTTGAATAAACATCTACCCTCCCAGATTCTGGATCGCCTATTGCCATATAGTCATTATTTTGATCTAATGAATATGGTTTAATTTCTGTTGATATATTTTGAATCAATTTCGACTCTTTATAAAGAGAGTCTTCTTCGTTTATATTTCCTAGATGAAAAGACCAATCATAATTTCCAGTCAGTGGCCAGAAGCCAAATTCATAATTAATTTCTTTTCTTGTGTTTTCGAAACTATTCATCATTCATCTAGGTAAACCTCTTAATAATCTTGAAAGATTATTGTTTCCTGCTCCACTTAAATAGTCTGGCACAGTAAAAATAATATTACCTGAAATTGTAGATCCTCTTAATAGCGATATCAATTGTTTAAGCATAGAGTTTCCACTATTAATTGTTGTGCTTGTCTTTCCGCCGCTAACACTAATACTTATTGATTCTACTCCAGAAGAAGCGCTAGGTATCGTTGATAAACCACCCGTTCCTTCAAACGTTATGCTAGTAGATTTTCCAGTTAATTCATCAACCCATGCTTGTTGTTCCATTCTTCTTTTCAATTCGGAGGTCATCATATTCCATATATGTTTTTCAATAGCAAAACCGGGGTTACCTGTTTTTTCTTCGTAATCATTAAAGGCCTCTTGCATTTCCGGAGTTACGACGTCAGACGGCGAAACAGAAACTTTAGTTAATGATTTTGCCCAAACTCTACCCCCTGAATCTTTTCCTTGCACACCTTCGGCACTAAATTTAAGTGCTGGATTATTAAATACAGATGGAGCACATTTAACATTATACCACATTCTTTGAATCCTGACTGGATCAGCCAGCTCAAATTTTGTAAGAAGTCCATGAACGTTTATGTGTGGAACTTTTAAATATAGCATGCCTTCCTCCTTAAGTTTTTTAGAGCATTCTTCATCAACCGATGCTTTCAAGCCTCCCATTAACTGAGTACTTTTCGCTTGAAAAGCTATATCTTCCATCACCGTCATAGCTTCTGGGTGACAATCCTTAAACAAAGGATTAAATGAAGGCTGTTCGCTTATCGGTGGTGGTTTTATGAGCAAATGCATCCTAAATCCTTGTCCAGCTTCTGCGGCAGCTTTTTCAGAATCATGTGCGCCTACACCCCCTCCTCCAGTGATAAATGCACTGATATTATTTTTGTACATTTGACTTATAAATTCTCCAGCCATTGTTTGGTCTAATACATGGCAGCTTTTTGGGGCATACATTTTAACCATAGCTTTAGCAAAATCTACTAAAGGCCGACATCCACAGCTAGCTACGCTAACAAAGGGATTTAATGAAACATGCTCAAATCCATCTGTTGCAGCGTTTCCCATAGTGGGCAAAGAGGTTTCTGCAGTAAGAAAAAATCCATTCCAAGTAGGAAGCGTACCAGAAACGCCGTCCCCCTTTTTTCCCTGAACTACATATACTGAATTTTTAAATCTCGAAATCTGTAATAAAAAATTTCTCAAAGCGTCTCTATCTGCGTTTATTTTTCCGTTCTTATCTATTACGCTTTTAAATTTGTTTGAATCACAGGCTATCATATCAAAATCTAAAAATTCCAAGCCGTGTTTATCCCAAAAACCATTTGCTATTGGATCTTCATTTTTTTTATCAGCATCGTCCGCTATTGCTTGAGCCAGCGGCCCTTTTATCTTCATGCCATCAGTGAGAATCTTAATTCCTGCCAATTCAGGCGGTTCTTTTCCCTTTAAATAATAATCGTTAATAAGTTCGTTTTGGGTATAGCCGAATTTTTTGTCTTCAAAATTACCCGCAACTGATAAATCTACAGAACTATTACCGCCTCTACCCTTAAGCTTACAAGGCTCATCCATAATACCATCCGGAAAACCTGCTATATCAACAAGACTTTGTAACGCATAAAGTCCAAACACATATGGGTCCTCTGCTGCAGCTATAGCTTTCAGGTGATTTTCGTTTTTAAAATCTAAAAGAGTGTTGCCACCGCGTTTGCCTCGCTTCCCTACGTGAAAATCAGGATCTATCAACTCAGCTCTTAACCATCTTGTTGTTGTTCCGCCCATTTGTTCTGAAGAAGCTTGTTTATCCGCTTCTTGTTTCATTTCGCCTATAACATATGAAGCTTGTGTTACGCTAAAATCTTCAGATTCCGATATTGAATAGTTACCACCACAGGTTTCTGCTATTTTTTCGATTAAAGCATTAACTCCTCCACCTCCATAATTTTGCATAGTAATAACCTCAACTTTTTCAGCGTCATTATCCCAATAAGGCAAAGCTCCGGCGTCATTTGCCAACCTAGATATAACCTCTCTCCAAGAACCTTCGTATTTTAATGGTCCGCTTGGGTATGGACCGTTATAAATTCCCCCAAAAGTATCCTCAAGAGTCGTTCCTCCCAAAGGATCATTAGTTGCATATCCTACAGAAACTCCGGGATCTGAAAGCTTATTAGATTTCACAAAGCTTGTATATGGCGTAGGAACTCCTTGCCCAGCCATATCATTCATTTTTGGAACTCTTTTTGTTCCTATTGTATAAACTGAGCTCCCTCCAAAACCACCCGGTCCATAATTCATAATTACGAATTTTTGGTCTAAAATTCTATGAGACCTATCAACTAAATTAAGAGTCAAAGAAGAAGAATCTTTTGATCTTGATTTGCTATATGATGCCACATCCATATTAAAAGGCGCACCCCCAAAAAAACCAACTGAAATACTATCCCCAATATCAGGCCTTCCAAGATTTGGCCCTGATATCGAAATTGTTGCCCTGTTATTTGAATTCAATGTTCCAAATGTATATGAAAAACTAGTAGCTGTTCCTCCGTATAAGCCCTCTCCTCCATTCAGAGACAAAACCGATTGATCTATTATATTACATTTAGACATAACCTATTTCCTCCTCTCCATTCATAATTTTTAAAAACTTTTCTCCAAAAAACAAAGTTTTTGTACCAGAAATTAAATCGCTTTCTTTTGCATGTTCAATTACATTTGACGGATCTTGCCTTATTCCATTTGCGAATACAATATATCCTTTTGGCATAATTCCTTCATGCTGTATCGTAATCGGCTGATCTCCAGCTCCAGTAAAAGATATACTATCTTTGTATTTTGGATAATTAAAATAAATTCCCGTAGAACCAGTAACATTCCCAGTCGGATAAAAACCTCCATTATCAATATAATCTATCCCCGAATATATTTTTACTCCATTAAAAAATATTTGTTTTTCTGAAAATTCAAAATCAGTAAATGGAGAGTTAGAATAATCATTTAAAGTTTCTATTGTAATAGCTTGCTTTTGGCCGCTATAAGTAACATCATATATTATTCGGTCATTACTGTCTAATGAGTCCAAAGTAAATATTTGACCCCCAGTCATATTAAAACCAGTATTTACATCAAAAGTTGGCAAATTAAATTCATTCTTTCCATAACTAATTTCTCCGGTCATTTGACTAACCCCGTTTATGGAAACTTGCATATTTTCTAGTTCCGCTTGTTTCTCAATATCAGTCGTATAAACCTTATATTTTGAATTATAATTTGGATTGTTTTTGAAATTTATGTTTTGGGCATCATATATATCATAAAGTATTTCATAAAAATACCCTGATTCGCAAGGCGCTAATAAACTTATTTCATTTGAAAAATATAATGGATCTGGCTGACTTCTATCCCCACTAAAATATCCTCCAGAAATTAAATAATCAACATTTGGTGAATACAAAGGAGTTGATATATATTCATTATATAGAACTCCCGTATTTTCCTGTATCGCAAAGCCTGTAAATTTCGCCCCTGTTTTGTAACCAGTAACAGTTACAACTTCAAATCCAGTAATTCCAAAAATTGTGCCTACTGGACCAACTGCGCTATCACCTTTATAAGTTCCACTGTTTCCGCTAAAATGCCAGTAACTCCCAGATGATTCATAGTCACTTAGCGTTGAAGATTGAGAATCTCCAGTCACATCAAATGAATAAGATAAATTTACAACTTTTCTATATAGAGTTTGGCCAATTTGATCGGTTCCGCTTACTGCCTCGATCCCAGTATAAGGTATGTATACGGTTCCAGATATTCCAACCGCTCCAGTATGTGCGATTCCTGAATCATAAGTATAATATCCACTTAAGCTATTCTGAGAATTTCCTGAATAAGTATATCCAATTATCCCGGTTACTCCACTCGCTACCTGTGAATAGCCAGTTATTTCTCCAGAAACTTGTCCGCTAACAGGATCTATATATGTAACGTCGCAATAAATTGCGTTCATAAATTCTCTAATTTTTTCTGGGGCAAGCATTTTATCAAAATACAAAAACTGATCCATATATCCTTGATATAAAAACTCTCCACTTCCTATTCTCCAAGAAGATCCGTTAGATATGGTATGAGGTTCTACAGAAATAGTCTTATTGTCTGTTTTATAATATTGAGGTCTTAATTTCTTCTCTTCGTCAGAAAAAAAGATATCAGTCAATCCTTCTTTTGGTTTTTGATGATAATTAAGCCTATGAAGTGTGCATTCTCCATTTTCTCCAACGCAAACTGCGCACAAATTTTGATCGGCCATATAGCAATCCAAAAAGTAGTAAGCAGGAGATCCATCTATAAAATGTTTGAAATAATATTTATTAGCTTCATTTATCCCAATCTCCCATCCAGAAGGTCCGCTTGGATCTAAATGACTAAATATAATTCCATTTGAAGATCCTGTCTTTTTTTGCGAAAAAATTATTGTAGCCGACTCCGATGTTATGTTTTCTGAATTTTGTATCTCTATATATTGACCGTTAAAAAAACCAGAACCGTTTTGACTCCCAGTAAAATTAGAATTATAATTTATAACTTGTCCAGAATAAGCAGCTTCTCCTTTGTCGATTGAATTTATGTAACCTCCAGTATAAGAATTAAAATCGTAATATATCTTTAATCCCGAGAAAGAAAGATCTTCTATTGTTTGATTTACAAGATATTGAGACATTTTAAAAAATCAAATCTAGTTGGTTATTTTGAGCATTAGCGGCAGGGCCAGAAAATGATCCATTAAACGTCACTGTTACAGAAGATTTGTCTTCCGAAAATTCTGTATCTGAATCATCTGATCTTATTTCATTAGACCCGCCAAATGATCCTTTTAATCGCTCTACTTCTTCTTGAGCTTTTTCTACATAATTCCATCCAGTTCCAGAAACTGCTGTTACCGATATTGATATTGACCCTCGATTGGGACATGCGGATTTAAAAATTGTTGTACAATCTTTGTCGGATTGCACTTCATAGGTATATAAAGACGGGGTATAGTTTATAGAATATTGAGAAATAGGTTCGTCATGTTCTTTTTCATCTCCTTCTGAATATTGAAGGCTGTAATTTATAACGCCTTCTTCTATATTTCTTGATACGCTAGAGTTTTGAAGCTTTCCAAACCCATCAATATGTGTTTTTCCTCTTGAAAGCACTTCTTGATTTGTCATATTCAAGACGTCAGATTTATCTCTATTAACTTTATTTAAAATGCTAATTTTTCCATTGACTGAATTACTTCTTGATCCATTATTAAAGTGGTCTATTGATTCAGATACTGTATAATCATCAATAATCATGTCTTTAGGCTCAAACACTAAAGCGCCACTCCTAGTAAGAGAACTAAAAGAAAAAGTTATACTTTCTTGTTGGTTATTATAATTTATGGACAAATCTTTTCTATTAGGGTAATTGACTAAAAAACCGGTATTTAAAAAGTCTGCAAGTTCTTGTTCCGAAGCTCCGGATTTATAAACCTCCCCATCGTATTGAGTATCACTTAATCCAGAAGGGCAGCTTGCATCTCTTAAATTTTCTTCGCTACAAAAAGCGATCTGAAATCCAGAATGCGGAGTTCCAGCCCCTTCTATATCCTCACATTTTTGACTATGATTGCTGGAATAAGATACTGCAGAAGTCATTGGATTAATTGTCAACGACTCGCTTTGTAATGGTAAGTTTTTTGTTCTTGTTATTTCTCCAAGCTTTGTTTTTCCTAGTTGCCCGCTTATCCATTTATTTGCCGCTTCTATTGCTCCGCACCCAGTTAAGTTTTGATTTGGCTCACAAGAAATATTTGTTGATATAGATGTACATCCTTTTTCGTCAATATTTGTAGTTTCGGTATGGGTTTTATTTATTAACTCATCTTCCTCATCTTCATCAGATAATCCAGTAAACATTTCCAAGGTTAATGTATAACCAATAGAGCCTATATAATTGCTACTATCAAAAGATAAAGATCTAGGTATTAATTGTTTTTCATTGTTTGATCGTACAACCCCCTGTATATCTATATTACTTGGTATCGTAGGGTCAGCCCTCCAATCAAAATAATTAACTAAACTATTCTGGTAATTGATTAAAGTAGTTTTGTCACATCCAGTTAAAACACCCTGAAGAACATAACTGTTTTGGATTTCGCTTTTCCCATTATCGTAAGAAATACTTGAATCCATTGATAAATATGGATCCGATTGCCCATCAAAAGGGTTATTTCCATGTATGCTAATTAAACCCATTTTATTCCTCGTTTATGCCTTCCATATTTGCCGATATACTAAATGCACCATCTGAACCTTTTGAAGCGCTCCAGCTAACACTTGTAATCGCGCACGATGGCGCGTTTTGATTTAACTCGCCAAGTAATGATTCAACCAAATTTTTTAATCCAGTAGCAGGACATGATTGGGGGTAATTTAAAGAAGTTGTTACAGACTTAGTTGCAGGATCGTAAGATCCAATAATTTGCTCTCCGCATTTTTTCGTGTTTTGCAGGTCTTGATAAACTGGTTTTCTTGGTTTTTCTTTTACTTTTGTTTTAAATTCACCGCATTCATAACTGATCGGATTACAATTTCCATCCTTTGAGGCGTCACTATAAACAACTGAATAGCTTTGAGATCCTTGGTATGGGCTATAAGTAAACTCTTCGCTTTTAATCGCATAACGGCTACCAAACTGCCCGCTGTAAGCTCCAGAAGATAAATTTTTAATTTCGTTTTTATCTATTGCTCCAATAATTGAATTATATTTTGGGTAACCGCCCGTTTCATCTATTGATAAAAAACACTCTCCTGCTTGCACATCTTTTTGATAAGAAGATTCCGTAACTGCTAATCTCTGATTTCCGCAATCAGAATAACTTACATTTACAGAGCTAGAGTTACTAATAGTCGCAGCATATTCAGAATCATAATTCGGGCAATTATGCATTTCGAATGAAAAAGATATCTCTCCATTATTTTGGCTATTGCCTCTATCTACCGAAGGATTGCATTGTTCCTTTTTCAAATCAAAAACAGCGTCATTTAATTGACCTGTGGGTACACCACTAATATTATCTTTTATATAGTTGAAAAAATTAGAAACTTTATTTTTTGCAGGGCCACCTAAGACAAATTTTTGATATCCGCTTTCTGCATAAGTAGAAGCATTTAGTTCAGGCCCACAGTTTTTTGCTATCCCTCTTACTGTCCCCTCCATTCGGATAATAGCGCATAAATCATTTGACTGACCTCTTTCTTCTTGAGACCACGACATACTATAGTCAATTTCGTAAAGCTGTCCAGTAGTTTCAAGATCTTCTCCAGTATATTGAAGGGTAACTGTTTTGCTCAGAGAATAGTCTCCATTGATATAATTTTTTGTTTCTGAAGAGCTTGAGGAAACTCCGCTGCAACCATTTTCTAACTTTGCCAAATCCCACCCGCTTTGGGTGGAGTACATTGACAAATCCATATAGTCATTGTAGTTTACAGGGCTTTCATAAACTGCAAAATTAGCCTCTTTTTGAGCTAAAGCGAGCCTTCCATCTACGCTAGAATAATTTGGTTTATCTTTATATAAAGGATGATCACTTATAAGATCGTTGTCGCTACCAAAACTTACGCTGTACGAATGTTCAATTGTATATGATTTATTTTGAAGATCTCTAGATACGGTGATAGATTCGTCTCTTGTAACTGGATCATCTTTTTGGTCAAATACTTCGTCGTCATCAGAAACTATATAAGTCAAATTTGTAACTGAATCATTCGACAAGGAACCTTCGTTAATTGAATAGTTTGATAACTTTCCTTTTCCTGCGTATAAGCCATTGGCATATACCCTGACAGCATCAGTAGAAACATATCTACTTTGGTTTCTAGCCATCTTGGCGATAGTTGCTCCACCGGCGTTATTTAAATCTAAATTTACTACATTTAAGCTGACGGTTTTCGATCTTTTTACAAAGTCATTTGATCCGTGATTTAATCCAGTGCAAACTAATCCATTGTTAGATCCAGCGGTGTTTTCCCAAGAATAAGAAATACCCATGGATATAACGTTATTGAAATATAAATTTGTTGGATTTTGCGCCATTTACCTTATGCCCTATACCTTATTATAACTAATTTTACTTCATAATTTAATTAAAAATTTGTTCCAAACCATGAGTTGATTTGAGCCTTTGTTACGAAAGATTGCTCAGTCAAGACCTGCCGTACCTTGTTCGCTACTTCCTGAGCAACCGAGTTTTTGATTTGATTTGCCGCAGCATCTGCCCCATTAACGTTTACGTTAACGTCAGGTATGCTAACAGCTAAATTAATATTTTTCATATCATTAACTACCGTTTGAAGATTACCCGCGTCAATTGACAATGGAGTATTTAATTGCTCAGAAAGTTTAGATACGCCTTGATTTATTGATCCTGCAGCATCGGTCAATGCAGAAAAATCGATTTCCATATTTGTTGCCCCGCCTCCTGAGAAATTAGACATTGCATTAGCTAATTGTTGGGATTGCAGGCCAAATTCTTTAGAAGCTTCAAAAATGAGGTCAGATGCTTCTGATAAGGTTGAAAAATTAATTCCAGAAAAAGCTTCCTGCAAAGTAGATCCAAATCTTTCAAAGATACCAACCGAATCAGAAAACCTCT
>Ga0255761_10002867_pt1 | contig 15797 bp, 9 predicted proteins | sample 071ome_29_FD_179961 | JGI IMG/M metagenome (GOLD analysis project Ga0255761, IMG submission 179961) | Coastal salt marsh microbial communities from the Groves Creek Marsh, Skidaway Island, Georgia - 071407BT metaG (version 2) | ecosystem: Environmental > Aquatic > Marine > Intertidal zone > Salt... | reverse complement strand
CGGTTTCATTTTCACACGCACACGAAACGCCACAAGGGTAAGATCTAAACGATGCAATTATTCCAATCACTGACGCGACTACTATTCCTTTTCTCTGATCAAAAACAGGGTTTTTAGAAGAAAAGCGCTCACTATTTCCACGCATCGGACATCGTTTTCACGTTTTTGACGTTCAAGTTTCCTGCAGTTGCTCGTCATCAACCGCTTTATCGATGAATACGCTATTTGTATGTACGCTTGCTTCACACGGATGATGATCTATATTATACACAAATTGTGCTATACATTGCCCCAGCCAGACAAGCAGAGAAAGAAAAAAAGGAAGAAGAAAATGCGTTATTTTTTATCTACGCGACTGTACACGCCGTACACGCTCGAGAACATTGAATCCAGAAATCCAGAGCCGAAGAACACGAAGAAAAGGTTACACGCATCATTTCGCGCGCGCGCACGACAAACGAACGACATCGATTATTATTATTATGTACACGCTGTTGTATTCGCCACACGCGGCTTCGAGTATCCCGACCTGACCGATGAGATTTTCCAGAACCATTCCTTGCATGCATCAACTACGACGTTACCCTCGTACGCTTTGACTACGCGCATTTACACGCACGTACACTTACACGCACACACACGCGCGATTAGATGTAGAAGTGAGATGTTTGATTTATTACACACTTTCTTAGCACAGCGGCAGAAAAAAGGTTTGGTTTCAACGGATTTTCAGTTATGTTTACAGGAGGAAGGAATATTTGGAAGCTTGCTTCATTACGTTGATTACATGGAAAAGTGAGAATTATACATTCAAACTGTATTTGTTTTCTACAGCAGCAGGAAGGATAAGCTCTCCTACGGAGGATTCAAAATGTACATACAGGAACAAAAGGACAAGCGCCAAAAGCTGGACACAGGAATTTTTTTTACCCCAGCGTAACGTCGTAACTCGATCGTCTACTGACAACACAAATCTTTACAGGTGGAGCAGCAATCTCATCATCAGAAAACGAGAAGATTCCGGATAAAGATACGTTCTATGCGCTTTACATTGTCTTTTACATCCGTTTGCCCACTCAACGAAATTAGTATGATCGATCGTCGACATCTGCAGATTTTCCGTCTCAAAATTGGCCGCTATCTTATAGAAATTATTTTACACACTTGGTTTGCATTATTGGTTTTTTCTTTGTTTGATTTCGTACCCGCCATGGGATTAGAAAAGTACACGACAACAACACACATCGCCTTACAGGAAAACGAAAACTTTACGTTATATACGCTTTATGTTATACGCCGCGCTTGCGCTTGATTATATATAGTATTATAGTACTATCGGGTATTGACTTAGAACTTTATTTTTGGATGAAGTGGTGTTTAGTAAAGGTTTGAAAACAACATGCGATGGTTGGTTTTAAGGATAAAAAGGGGGAAATATGGTGTTATGGTGATTTTTTATTAGACCGTGAGGATGGGCATCCACGGAAGAGAAGAATATACGAATTGACAATCGGTAAAAGCTTGACGTTTTACGTCTCATTTTATGGTTTTTTAGGAACAATATACAACACAAGGAAAGAAACGAGAAAAGGAAAGAAAACAAAAAAAGAAGGGAGAAAAGGAGAAAAGAGAAGATTATCGAAATTATCGTATGCGACAGCGCTGCGCTCGTAAGTTCTGTTTTTGACAAGATCCCGCTTGACATCGCCCGATGAAAATCACTCGCGATTCGAGGGCAAACATTTCATCACCGTTCTCGTAGATTTACGCCAGTAGTAGTTTTCCCAGTGACAATCACTCGCGATTCGAGGGAGTTCCTGACAAAAAAAACTTTACAAAATGTCCCCGATGACGACTCGCGAAATGCAGTCAGAGGGGCTTTTCTACATCTGAAATGGTTGCGACGACGGGAGTAAATCCTTCTTCGTCGCTGAGTTTCGAGTACTCATCGGATGCTACAATACAAACAGTCTATGCGTGCAAATTACATGTTTTCTATTTCTAGGTGCTGTAAAACTATTCTTTCTGCTATTATTTTAAGCCTGTATCATCTTTTGTCCCTCCTCTCCGTCGCTGTCGTCGCCTTCTTCCTCTCTCTGTTCGACTTCGTTTAAAAATCCAATCGCCACGAGCGGCAACAGCGTGGTGAAGTTACATATGGCGACCAACTCGAACAAATTGTCGAAATTATCCGCGGTAACGCCTAATTTTTCCGTCAAACCAGCGCCGAGAAATTGAGAGGTCACACCACCAAAGTTAAATAAAGACATTAAAGATGCAAATAAAGTCGCTTCAACGCCTTTAGGACAGATCTTTGCGGCTAAAACCAACACCGGCAAAAACGAAATCTCGCCGAGCACGGTCAAGACAGCGCTATCCGTTAACGCAAACAGCTCGTCGCTAATTCCAAGCTCACGGTTGTACCCTGAAACCAGCAGAAGTTGCGTCGAACCCAACGCTGTCGCTAATACCGCGGAGTAGGTGAACATCTTCTTCAATGGCACGTATTTAAAGTAAGCGTTGTACAGCCCGACGCCGCCTAAAGCCGCCAACGAACGCGCGAAGGAAACTCGGCCCAGAAACTCCGGGCTGAAGTGTAACTCGTTCGTAGAAAAGTAGAACATAGCCGATCCAGGAGACGGCGTCGCTTGCCACAAATACATGAACAACGCAGGACCCCATATTTGCTTCTGCTTCACCACGGACCACAACGTTGAAAGTGTTTCCTTCCCTGCTTCCACCACGCCTCCGTTTTTCTCCTCTGCCGAAGCCGTCGGAATCGTCTCTGGTTCTTTACATTCGCCGCCGTCGACGACGTTTACGACGGTCGTCGTTTCAATACTACTACTCATTTCATCTTGTTTCTCTTCTTTTACCAAAAACGCTGCACCGGCGATCAATAGCGGAAACACAGCTGTGCACGCAAACACAAAAGCGCTTCCTTTCTCCTCCACCAACTCGCCGCTAAAATAGCTACTCGCGATGCCGCCAAACGCGACCATCCCCCAACACAAACTTTGCAACGATCCAGTCGTCGAATTATCTTCTGATTCTCTCGCTCGCTCGACGACGATCGAATCAATCAACACATCCGAGAACGCGATGCTTAACGAACCGACTGCGAACAAAAAACTCGCCGTCCACCGGTTATCAACCACCGCGACGCCTTGACTCAATGTCGACCACGCCAAGCATCCTAGAACGCCCATCAAACACAAATACGATTTTCTTTTATACCCAAACAAAGGCACGGTATCGGAAATAAATCCCCAAAGAGGCTTTACCAACCACGGGAGCGACGATATGCTCGTCACCACCGCCGCCTCCGACGGCGATAAGTGCAACTCATCCTTCAAGAAGAAACTCTTCGCCAACGAGGCGAGACCGATGACACCTTGCACGAAATACACCAACGCGATGGCAGACGTTTCTGACGTAATCGGAACGCCCAAGAACACCGTTGTTTTTGTTGAATTTTCATTGTCGTCGTCGTCGTCGCCGCCGCCGCCGCCGCGAGGTTGTTGTTGTTGCTGCTGCTGTTGTTCTCCATCGTCATCTTTATTTCCCAACGTTGCTTTCCTCCTCCAACTTCCTCTTCTTCTTCTTCTTCTTCGAACCAAAGCCGAGGAGGAGGAGAAGGAGGAAAGAATGAAATTCGCCCTCGCGTTTACTTTGTCCGCGATTTTGTCCTCGTCCTCGTCGCCGCCTCCGAAGAGAACCGCGACAGAAGAAGAAGAAGAAGAAGAAGAAGAGCGTAATCCAGATAAACTCCGTCCTTCTCCTCCTCCTGTGCTCACATCATCAAATCTTCTTCTTCTCGCGCTCCATTTTCTTCTCGAGGAAGAAACATCACCGATCGCAGCAAACGCGCGAGAAGGTCGAGAAGGTCGAGAAGTAGACGGAACGGAGGAGGAGCGAGAAGAAGAAAAGGTGCGGGAAGAGGGAAGCGCGGCGGTTCGCGTTGCGCGACAGAGCGACATTTTTTTAGAGAGAATCTTCCTTTTTTCGTTTTTGTGTAAGTTCGCACGAGAAACAGTGTAACCCTAAACATAAAATGACTTGAAATTTGTGCCACGAAACGGAAACGAACGATACATAAAAAGAGCACACACTAACACACGCACGCGCGCGCGCATGAGTTTCGTGGTGCACAAATCGGTGCTCCCACCGACTGGAGTGGACTCGTGCGTCTCGTGCTTCTTCACGCACCCAAAGTCGCCTTCTCTTTCTGTTGTTCGCGATGATGATGATTCGTCGGAAAACAACACCAACGAAATTGTTGGCGACGAAAACGTCGTCGTCGCCAGCGGGAACCGCTTGACCATCTACTCGGTTTCGAGAGGGAGAAGAGAAGACGAAGACGAAGACGAAGACGAGGACGATGCGCGCAAGAATAAAAACGCGCGCTTAGAGGTCATCTCTGAGTTCGACGTGAACGGGACGATATCGGACTTGTGCGTGTTGAAACACCCGAAGCGAATTTTGTCCGAGGAGAACTTTGGCAGCGTGTTGAGGGAAAGTTCGACGAATAAAAAGAACAACAACGGCAAGAGCAAGGAGAATAACAACGACGCCACGAAAACGACGCAATATTTAGATGCTCTTCTGGTGACCATTCGCGAGTCGAAAGCGGTGTGCGTGTGTTGGGATCCAGAGACGAGGAAGTGCGTCTCGACGAGCTTACATTTTTGGGAGGAGTTCGCCGGCGCGAAAGGAGGAAATAGTTTGCAAGGTAGCGCGACCACGGGCGTAGATGGAACGAGTTCTGGGTTGAGAATAGGGAACGTGCCTATAATTGGCAGAGCAGATCCAGAGGGCAGATGCGCGGCGGTTTTGTTAAGAAACGAGGAGAAGGCGAAAGTCAAGATTATGCCGGCGAGCGAAACGAATAGTAATAATAGAAAGAAAATGACGAGTAACGAAACGGGAGGAACGGTGTACGTGCCAGCAACGCTCGGAAGTTCGTTCGATTTAGACGTGAGAAAGATATTAGGACCATCGGCGGCGTTTGTTCGCGATTGCTGTTTCTTGCACGGTTACGGCGAACCGGTGTTGGTGATTTTGTACGAGTCGAATCCTCCAACGTGGAGCGGCAGGTTATCGTTGAGAATGGACACGTGTAAGTTAGTCGCAGTCTCGATTGATTGCACGAAGAAGAAGTACACGATCGTTTGGACGAGAGAAAAGTTACCTTCGTCGACGTATTCTTTATTCCCGGTGCCTAATCCGCTCGGCGGCGTCATCGTGCTCTCCTCTGGTCACATTTTATACGAGTCGCAGTCTTCCTCGGCGACGTACATTAGCGATTTCTTAGGCAAAGGAGGACCGCAGGAAGGAAATTTTGCGGAAGAAATCGCGCGAAACAACGGCGTGGAAGGCCAGGCAGCGCATGCGAATCCAGTACCTCACGTGAACTCAAATAAGAACGTGTCGAGTTACGAGACATCGCAGAACGAGTTCCAAGTGCAACTCGACGCTGCGAAGATTGAAATGATCAGGGAAAACGTGGCGATTATTAGTTCAAAGACCGGTCAACTAATCACGGTCATCTTAGAAACTGTGGGTGGTAGTGCTTCGACAGGGAGTAAAGTCGGTCGCAGATGTAGACGCATACGCGTGCAAAAATCCGGGAACGCCGTTTTAAGTTCCGGCCTGGCGGCGGTTGGTAAAGATTTACTCTTCATCGGATCGCGCGTCGGCGATTCTCTTTTGATCGCGTATGAAAAGAAAGAGAAAGCAAAGATTGGCGATTTGAAAATGTTACCGGAGATGGAGAAGCAAGGATTGACAGAAGAAAAAGTAGAAGAGGATGAGGCAGAAAAAGAAGAAGAAGATGATGATGATGATCCGTATGCGGATCCCGAAGAAAACGAGAGGAAGCGCAAAGCGTCGAAAGGTAAAGGCAGTGTTCCGAAAATTGCCAAGAAGTTGGCAGCAACTCCGCCCGCGCCAGAACCCACAACGGATGAAGAGAAAGAAAAGAACGAAGATGATGAATTGGAAGCGCTTCTTTACGGCACTTCTGTAGAAGCTGCCGGTGGCGCCGGTCTGAACGAGTACGAAAGAACAAACAAATCAACGACGACAACAACCGGAGTCGAGTCGAAAACGTTCGCGTCTTACGTCGACCGCGACGATACTTTTGAATATAAGTTTTCTGTGAAAGACTCGTTGTTGTGTATTTCACCTGTCGTTGATTTGACGGTTGGTGCGAGCGCTCCGGTCGGAACGGATCTCGATCCGCGAACAGAACTCGTCGCGGCTTGCGGCCACGGTAAGAACGGCGCGTTAGCGATTTTGACCAGAGGTATCACCCCTGAGCTCGTCACCGAGGTCGAATCTGGAGCTTTGCCTGGATTGCGAGCGTGTTGGGCAACTCGAACCGAGGACGATAACGATGGAACCGTGCGACCGAAACGCAAAGATGAACTGTTTGACGAACACTTAATCTTGTCCTTAGCTTCCACGAAAACAACGATGGTTTTAGAAACGGGCGAGGAGTTGAGAGAAGTTTCAAAGGAAGTTGATTTCGTCGTCGACGAAGAAACTTTAGCGTGTGGAAGAATATTCAACGGACGAGCTATCGCGCAAGTTACGAAGACGAAGATTCGTTTCACGAGGAAAGGGAAGAAGTTCACGGCGGACGATATTAGTTTGGCGTTTTTGAAAGGCGGCGACGCGCAGATAGCTTCAGCGGTTATTCAAAACGACGCAATAGCGTTGAGACTTTCAGACAATTCCATTAAAATTATTCTGGGGAACTCGGAGACGAATACATTCACGCTACTTGAGAAGTGTGGGGAGTTATTCGCACCCGATGATCACTCAAACACGGGAAACGACGTGACGGCGTTTACCCTGTACGACGATTCGGTGGCGTGCGCAGACTCTCTGGGTGCCAGTGGTTCAAACAGAGCACCAGGTTGGCTCGAGCGAGCCGCTCGTGGAGACCGTGAAGAAAATGACGAGAACAACGTCGTCTTTGCTACTGTTTCTCGCGACGGTACTCTGGATTTATACAGTCTTCCATCTTTGAAGAAGCTTTGGACCTCCGGTGGCGTCTCGGACGGTCGCGAAATACTCGCACCGAATTCTCCTGGCATGGACAGCATAAATTTCAAAGATTTTGAAAGCAGCGAAGCTGAAAAGTATACCGTCTCGGATATAAGACTCGATGCTTTCGCCAATGCCGCTCACGAAAGACCACTTTTGACGTGTTTCCGCGCTGACGGCGCGGTCTTGGCGTACCAAGCTTTCAAGTCGCCGTCGTCGAACGAACTTCGATTCGCTCGCGTTCCGATTGAAATTGAGACCGCTGGGAGCGAACTCACGAATAACGACGTTTCTGTCCAGGGTGGCTCGCGATTGACTAGAGTAGAAAACATTGGCGACGGCAGGGGAATCGCTGGTGTCTTTGTTTCCGGTTTGAATCCGATCTGGTTAATCGTGCGCAGAGGAAGAGTTCTCGCGTTACCGACCCGAGGCGAAGGCGGCGCGCGAATCGCATTTGCACCCTTCCACAACGTCAACTGCCCAAAAGGTTTTATCCTTGCCACTAACGAAGGTGGGATTCGCGTCTGTCGTCTTCCAGGTAAAATGCACATCGAAGCCCAGTGGCCGGTGCGTAAACTCGCGCTTCGTTGTACTCCGCGAGCGATTACATACATGAACGACTTCAAGTTGTACGCCCTGGTAACCTCTTCGTACATTCCGTGGAAAGATTTCGACATCGACGAAACGGATTCACACGCGAGAGCGTTGTATCGTTTTCGCAAGGAAAAGGCAAAGTCGGAAGGTAACATCGTGCAACAATTTGCGATCCGTTTGTTAGTCCCGGGCACGCTCGAAACGGCGTGGCAAAAAGCAGTCGAACCCGGTGAACACATTTTGTGCGTGAAGAACGTACAAATTCGTGACCAGTCTACGGGCGCATTGCTCTCCATGCTTGCCATTGGTACCGCCATGCCTGGAGGCGAAGATACTCCCTGTCGAGGACGAATCTTACTTTTTGCAATCATGTGGGAACGCGCTCGCGACGGCGGCGTTCGATGGAGAGGCGAATTGAAATGCGAGAAACCATCGAAAATGGCGTGTTCTGCAATTGAATCCGTCGACGGGACGTTAATGGTTGCCATTGGAACCAAATTAACCGCGCACACGTGGGATGGGAAACACTTAAATCCGGTCGCGTTTTACGATACGCCATTATATACGACAACATTGTGTTGCGTCAAGAACTTCCTCTTGTGTGGTGATTTGCACAAATCCATCCGCTTTGTTCGATGGAAAGACGCGCAAGGTGAGAAAACTTTATCGCAGCTCGGAAAAGATTACGAAGTTCTCGATTGCATAGCATCTGAATTCATGATTGACGGTGGGAGCTTATCGTTATTGGCAGCCGATGCAAATGGCAATGCGCACGTCTTTCAGTACGCCCCGAAACTTGCCGAATCGTGGAAAGGCGACAAGCTTCTTCCGAAAGCCGCCTACCACGCGGGTAGTTTAATCCGCAAAATGGTTCGCTTCCAAATCGGTACCGGCGAACAAAAGCAAAACAGACACGCGGTTTTCTTCGGGAGCTCCGACGGCGGCTTAGGCATATTCTCACCGGTGGACGAACACACATTTCTGAACTTGGAAAAGCTTCAAGACGCCATGCGTTCCAACATCGTCGCCTCTTCCAACTCCATCAACCCGTTCGGGTTGAACTCGAAAACCTACCGAGCCTTAAAATCCTCCGAAGGCTCCGTCGCGAGACAAACTCCGCCGAGAACGATCGTCGACGGCGGTTTGCTCTCCAAGTTTGAGCACTCGTTATCGATATCGGCGCAAACGCAAGTGGCGGCACAAGCCGGTTTAAATCGAGACCAAGCCTTGTCCTTAGCGCGAACTATCATAGCTGAACAATCGTTCATGTAATATTTACTCATTTCACTCATTTCTTCCTTTTTTTAGTACGTTTCAGGGTCGAGTTGTCCGCGCACGCAGCGAGCAGTACGCGTATAAATGGAAAAATGCAAATTATCGTGCTTACTGTTGTTGATGATGATAAGCATCAAAAGCAGTGAGCAAAAAAAAATCGCGAGTCAGAAACCCAAACGTCGTTTTCCGTCAGAAACACAGCTTACTACTTTTAATCTTTGTAACACGCACGCACGTTTTACGAAGTTTCATCGCGCCCGTTTACCGAACCAATCGAGTAAACAGATATATAAACACAGCTTTCACGCGGTTTTATTCAAATCCCGCGCTTATTTTTTGTTCGCACCACGAGAACAGAAACACATCTTTTTTTGCCGCACACACAAAGACCAGCCGCAAAGAAATCCCCGGAAAAACACGGAAATTGCAATCGCGACGAGTACTACTACTTATTGCGAACAGAAGAACTGGAATTAAACTCAGTTATTTATTGAAGTGATATTTGTATTACACTTTTATTGGGCGTTTTGATTCATTTACATTGATTCATCGCATTACTTGGATACGTTTATTACACATCCGAAGAAAAAAAGAGAGAAAAACACAGAAAAACTCTCTCACCAGCACACGACGGAAGATTTATAAGAACAAGAAGAAGAAGATTAATCAAGATGGAACTCGACGGTGGTAACGATAGCGACAATAGCGATAATATATACGGTAAAACTAATTTCGTGGAAGAAAACTGCTCGTTCAACTTTGTCTCGGACATCCGATTTTGGGGAAGTTCAAGCCGAGCGGAAGGATTGAAACAATTTTTCGACGTGTTGACTGTGCGAAGAAAGTGCGCCTGACAGCCTTTACCTTTTTTTAAGAAGAGAGTAAAAGGAGGTGTGAGCCCTTCGTTAGTTAAATAGCAGAGAAAAAGAGCAGCAGCAGAAGCGTAAACGACGCTAAGAGCCGCCGCTTGTTACCTACATCCATATATTATTTGTTGAGAGATACAAAGAAAGAAAAACTTTTCAATAATGCAGAGCGAACTTTACCCGTCGCCGCACTTTGAAGGGGTCGAGAAGCGCATCGAAATTAATTTTCGCGTTGCTGCTGACGACAACAACAAAACAACTGGTGAAAGTATTCCAGTCGCAGGTGGTCTTCGCTGCTTATCGCGCGCCGCGCTCGACGTGTGCATGACCGCCGCTGAATGTGAGATTGTTTCGGTACGATCGAACGAGAAGTTTGATGCGTACGTCTTGAGCGAATCCTCTTTGTTCGTCTTTGCGGACAAGATCGTGTTGAAGACGTGCGGGACAACCAAATTGCTCTCGGCTGTGGATCCTATTTTGGAACGTGCGGCTTTGATTGAGCGCATGAAATTGGTTCCATCTTCGGTGAGATTTACGCGCTCCACGTATTTGTTCCCGGAAGAGCAGCGTGAGCACCACGTTTCTTTTACGGACGAGTGTGAATTTCTCGAAAGCAGGTTTGGCCACTTGGGGTCAAACTCGAGCTATGTTATGGGTTCAAACTTTGACGACGCGCAGTGGCACGTCTACGTTGCCGGAGATTTCGTCGAGCAGACGAAATCTGGGGCTTCGTTATCGGTGGAATGTTGCATGACTTCTTTGCACCGAGAACACTCGCAACACTTCTTCCGCGAAGATTCGCAAGAAGAAGGGGTAACCGCCGTTCCGTTTGTCAGTTCGGAGAAAACCACGAACGATTCTGGTATTCAAAGTATTTTTGAAACGTTCTCGATCGACGACTACGTCTTTGAACCGTGCGGATACTCTATGAACGGCTTGAATGAAGAATTTTCTGGCGAATACTCTACGATTCACATCACTCCGGAAGACGGATTCAGTTACGCCTCCGTGGAACACTCCAACGTCGATTTGAACTCGAATAGTGCCTTCTCCGTGTCAAACTTTGTCGAGAAGTGCGCGAACGTCTTCCAACCGGGCAAGATGACTTTCGCGGTGACTTGCCACGGCAGCTCCCGTGAGACGACCAACGCGTTCTTTTCCTCTTTGACGAGCACGAAGAAAGAGTTGTTCTGCGTCGGAGAGTCGTACGCGAGACCGTCCATGTGCTTTCAGCAGTTGCCGAACGACCAAGGCTTCGTCGCGTATTTGACGTTTGTCAAAACCGAAGAGGATGAACGCGAAAGACTCTCCGCTAAAGTTGTCGTTGCGGAAACTCGCGGTAAAGTTGCCCTGGAAGATCATCGAAGCGAAACGCCGATGTGCATTTTAGACGCCGCCATGAGTTCGGGCGAATCCTCCGAAACCGACGAGAGATTATCTACCGACGAATTTGTTTCTTATGATCGCGGCGATGATGAAGCGAGACTGCAAAGATCCACCGCGGGCGTGGTATAATATTTTATATATGAGAAGAAGAAGTTTTAATTTTTATGAGTGAAAAGTACATGAATGTGAAAAGTACATCAAAAAGAGAAAAATTCTTTCTTTTCCTCTTCTCTCTTTTTCCCTTTTTTTTGCGCTTTCTGCGCTAGAAAAAACAAAAAAAAAATTTAGGGTTGCACAAAAAAAAAGGAGCCGCGGTGTGTCTGCGGCTTCAGAGCGAGAGAGAACACTTCACTGTTCGTCTCCTCCACAGCCGCACACGTGCCGACGACATCCTCTCGGGAGTTTACGAGAGCGAATTCACACGCAGAAACGCAGAAACGCATCGCAGAAGAGAGTTCTCACTGAAATGGCTCGTCAACAATTAATGGGTGCTTCATCATCATCGTCCGCTTCTTCGAACGGAGAAAATCAGGCGCTTCTGACGGATTCGACCGCGGGGTTGCGGGCAATCATCGTGAACGACGACGCGGAGAAGAAATCCACGCGAGGCTTTGTGAACTCGTTCTTCCACCAAGGCCGCATCGTCACCGGTGGATTCGTCATGTTTGCCATCTTGTCTTCTCTGATTCTCGTGAGTTTCACGCAAGGGTACAACTCCGTCGTCGCGGGTAATAACGGGAGCAATGGTAGTTTCATGGCAGCCTTGGGAAAGAAGAAGTCGCATTCTTCGTCTTTAGGCCACAAGTCGCACTCGCACAACGCGCACGTCATCGACGTGCCATTCGCGGACGACAGCGACAAGCACAACAACAAAGCATCGCACAATAAGAAATCATCGAAAAAGAAGAAACAAGAGGAAAACTGCGATCCGGCGGAGGCGGATATGGCTAAAGGTATCTTTGCGTACCCGGACCCGGCGTGCTTGAACGGCGAGACCGCCGGGTGTTCGGGAGACCCAACCAGTGGTAATCCGAGCACGTGCCGATTTTGCAACACGTTGATGGCGCAAGTGAAAACGCCGACGTGGGCGACGTGTCCGCAATCCGTCTGTAAGAAGCACGGAGTGTTGGGTTGCGAAGGAGACTCAATCGAGAACTTGGAGTGGAAGTCGTACGTGGACGGTATTCGCGAACATAACAAACGCGTGGAGCAAATTGGCATCACCAGCGCGTGCGAAGGGACGCCAGCCGATCGAGAATTAGGGAGATTCATGTTTCACGACGGCAAATGTGGGGAGAAGTTGCTCCCTGCTTGCGACGGCAACCAAGTGACGCAGTGCCGATTTTGCTCGGCGGCGAAGAAAGCCACCGCCGCGAGTTTGACGTGGCCGACGTGCCCAGACGTAGTCTGCGCCAGATGGGGGATCAAAATGGATCACTGTGAATTACCATTGGCTATGTACCAGTTGCCGACGAAGAGAGCAGAGAAGGATAGAAAAACGAACCAGTTTCCGGAACCAAAGGTGGACAACGTGAAAACGGAAAAGCTACACAGAAAGTCTTGGAAAGACACCGAGGATTTAATCAGCAGCGAAGACGCGAACTCCTCGAACCGAGATCTTATGCCGAGACCGTGGCGCATGGGAGATGATTACGCCGACATGCAACGCGTGGCGAAGAACTTCATCACGGGAAGTTAAGAAAGAAACAACAACAAAAATAACCTTTTGTATTTTCATATTTATTTGTATTGTTCTTCTCCAAATCTAAAGCTACACACTATGTCAACCTAAAAAACGTCTCTATTTCTCTCCTCGCTCTCTTTTTTGTTCAAAGAGCGGGTTGTTTATGACCAAATTGGCCACAATTTCTGGTTTCTTTTCACCGAATTTACCGGTTAAAACGACCAAGACTTGGTCGGCAGGCCTGATGCGCATGGGAAGTACGCCTACGACATCTTTCAAGATTTTATTTTCCGTAGCATCACTACCCAGCGCCTCTAAAACGCGCTCTTCTTCCAGTCTCGTAAGATTTAAAAACGCACCGCTCAGTCCTCTCGCTTTCTTGAGCAACTTCGTGCGTTGAATCCACGAGACACTGTTTTTCTTGCCTCCCTCTTCGTCGTTGTCTTCCTCGTCTTCACATTTGTTATCTTTTCCATCGCTAACGTTTTCTCCGAGCTCGAGCAACTTTTGCGCCGCTTCGTTCGCGGACTCAGACGACGCTTCAAACTCGATCGATACCATGCTCGGATTGGGTGCTCCCGCGGATTGCTTAGTTTTCAGGTGTCGCTTATTTCCAATCTCAATCTTCACTTCAAAACCAAACTCTGGTAAGAAGCACGCTAAATGTTTCCTTCCGACGATACGCGCGATGGCCACCGTAACCGTCGGATTCCTCGAGAGATGGTAACAAAAATACACGAACGAGTGCTCGTCTTGCGCAGACTTTGCAGACGCCTTCTTCATGTTGCACTGGGCCGCAATTTGTGCGCAGACAGACGCCGAATTCGGAAGCAAATAGTCCACCAATTTGTTGCTTTTCTTGACACCATTGTCCGTGGGCTTCTTCTTCGAAATGAAAGACATCATCTTATTTTTCTTCTTCCTTTCGCTCTTTTCTTGTTCTTCCATGACTAAGCTCGCGCGGAGTAAACGATGCACGATGATATCCGGATATCTTCGAATCGGCGACGTAAAGTGCGTGTACCTGTCGAACGCCAATGCGTAGTGGCGCCAACTTTCTTCCTCTGGGAGTAGTCCGGTACAAAAATACTGCGCCAACTGCATCGGCTTCGTCGCTAACAAGTTGATGATTTCGTAAATGGCATTAACGCCGCCATTTTTTGCTGTTAATGTATCTGTTCTTCTCGCGGATTCGCGCAAGCGCTCTAAGCTTTGGTGTAAAGCACCACTCGTGCTGCAATCGAAATCGTTCAAACCGCTCGCTCGAGCAAACTCGCGCAGCTCAAACATTTTCTTTTCGTTCGGTGGCGGATGTAAACGCAACAAAGCTACGTTCGGGAAATAGTCCGCGATTCGTTTTGCCACGCGCCTATTCGCGAGCAACATTAGATCTTCGATCACTCTGTTCGATTCGCGAAGTTCGTACTGAAACGCGCTTTTTGGTAACTTGGTCTCTTGATCAATTTCAAATCCAATTTTTGCTTGATCCAAACGCACCGAGCCGTCCGCGACTCTATTTTCGCGCAACGTCTTCGCCACAGATCGAAGCAATCGTACGGACTTTATAACTTGGAGAAGAACGTCATCTTCGTCGGATTGCTCTAATTTATCTTCTCCGCTGATGTTGATCTTTTCGGCGGCTGCAATCTCTTCATCTGTCATGGATGCATCGAACGCGTCCAACATTCTTTGAGCGTCTCCGTAGGACAGCTTCGCTCTGCTTCGCATGACGCTTCGTCCAAACCATTCCTCCAAGATTTCACCATCGGATTCTCGAATGATCCACTCGCACGACATCGCGTATCTGTCGACGCCTGGGTTCAGCGAACATGCGATTTCACTTAAAAGTCTCGGTAACATCGGCACGACTCGATCGCATAAATAATTCGACGTCGCGCGAATCGAAGCTTCTTCGTCCAACGCCGTGTTTGGTAGCACAAAGTGAGAAACATCCGCGATGTGCACGCAGACACGGACGGTGTTCTTACTGATTCGCGTGGCAAATAAAGAATCGTCTAAATCGCGCGCGGTCTCTGGATCTATCGTACACGTGCCTACGTCGTTCCTAAAATCTTTCCTCGCGGGTTCTTTCTCCTCTTCATTTTCTATCTTGATGCTCTTGTCATCGTTCCACTCTTTTGGCAAACACGCGAGTACCTCGTCCGTGAACGGTTCGTCTTTAATATCATTCTCCAAAATTATTTTTGCGGTGTGCGTTTCGATGCTATCGCTTGGACCAATGACGCGTTCAACAGAACACGCGCGCGATAAAGCTCCCTTTGCGGTTCCATCCGCGTCTACCATGGATGCAAACACGATGACATTTTCAGGCACTTTTTCTAAATCTTTCAATTCGGAAAGCGCCACGTCTATATCGCACGTCGGCATTCGCGAATCCGTAGGTTTCAATCGAAATAAACTTTTATTCTGATTAGTGTTGTCACTCATCTTTTTGCTTTCATCCGCGCTTTTTTGTTGTGCCTTCGATTCGACGATGTATCCGACTAACCTCGTCCGCTTTGGCGACGGCTCGATAATTTTCACCACCGTACCGATTGGTCGCAAGAGCTCGATTTCCGCAACGTTGTCGCTGTTATTCTCATCACTACTTTGACTACTACTACTACTAAAAAACCGGCACGCTTCTTCGTACCATTTTTGCACCTCTTCCTCGCTTCCGCTCGCGTCGTTTCCAAACAAACGTTCGAATCGGGCCACTCTCTCTTCGCCCCCGCGTATCGAACACCTTTCCATCAGCTCGACGAGCGACGAAGAAGCGCCCCCGCCGCTCGAATCGCGCCGACGCCTACTCTTCGCCTCTCCTTTCTCTCTCAACTCCTCTCTCAACCACTCTATCGGTGATTCTAACTCGAACTGAATCTTATCTTGGTCCACCGCGAAAATTTTCTTCTTCTTCTTCGTCGTCGTTGTCTTCTTTT
>Ga0255761_10002855_pt1 | contig 15817 bp, 17 predicted proteins | sample 071ome_29_FD_179961 | JGI IMG/M metagenome (GOLD analysis project Ga0255761, IMG submission 179961) | Coastal salt marsh microbial communities from the Groves Creek Marsh, Skidaway Island, Georgia - 071407BT metaG (version 2) | ecosystem: Environmental > Aquatic > Marine > Intertidal zone >... | reverse complement strand
AGTACAAAAATAAATGATGTAAACTTCTCTACTATAAAATTTGGAGAAATATTTACAGATCATATGTTTGAGTGCAATTATGATAATGATAAATGGGAAGATCCAGTAGTCAAGCCCTACAGTTCAATTAATCTTGATCCCTCAACACATGTTTTTCATTATGGGCAAGCTATTTTCGAAGGAATGAAAGGATACAAGGATAAAAACGAGGATTTATGGTTGTTTAGACCTAAAGATAATTATGAAAGAATTAAAAAATCTTGTGAAAGGATGCATATTCCAATATTACCTGAGGACTATTTTTTTGATGGCTTAAACAAACTAATAAGTCTCGAGAGAGACTGGGTTTCAAATGAGCCAGGATCTTCAATTTACATTAGGCCTTTTGTTTTTTCTTCATCAGAAATGCTTGCTGCAAGCCCTTCAAAAAAATACAAATTTTTAATTATTTGTTCACCTGGAGCTGCTTATTATTCAAAGCCACTGAGTGTTTACATAGAAGATAAATTTAGTAGAGCTGCTCCAGGTGGTGCGGGATATGCTAAAGCAGCTGGAAATTATGGTGCAGCATTTTACCCAACATCCATTGCAATATCAAAAGGTTTCGATCAAATTGTATGGACTGATTCTTCTACTCATCAAAAAATTGAGGAAGTTGGAACAATGAGTGTAGTATTCAGAATTAATGATAAACTTATTACTCCACTTACAAGTGACACAATTCTTGATGGTGTAACAAGAAAAAGTGTAATACAAGTTGCTAGGGACATAGGAATTGAAGTAGAGGAAAGAGATGTAACTGTAACAGAACTGATTTCAGAGTTTAAGTCAGGTAATTTAAAAGAAGTCTTTGGATGTGGAACAGCTGCAGTGATAGCTCCAATTAATTCATTTGGTTACAAAGATGAGAAATTTCAACTTGAAGAATTAGAAAACGACTTTGCTTCAAAAATTAAAACTGCTATTATTAATATTCAACAAAATATTTCTGATGATACTCACAATTGGAGATATAAAATTACTGAGTAGTTTACTTTTCTAGAATTGATTTTATATTTGGCTTAAAATAATTTGGTCCTTTTAAAATTTTTCCATCTTCCCTTATTACAGGTGTTCCATCTGCACTAAGCTTACTCATATTGCTCCTTTGAATTTCGTCAAATACTTCAACAATTTTATCTTGAAGTCCATGAGCAAGTATTGTTCCACAGAGAATATAAAGTTTATCTCCTAGTGCATCTGCAATTTCAACTAAATCCTTTTTTCTTGCTGCTTCTAAATACTCATCATTTTCTTCTTGCATTAGTCTATATCTTAGTTCAATTGTAGATTCATCAAGATCTGCTTCTTGATTTTTTGAGTATTTTATTTTAAAAGCTTCGTTAAATTCTTTTACTGCATCAATAGCATTAGTTATCATAATTATTAATTTTGTTTTAGAAAAGTTTGATAAAAATAAATTTAATTAATGTTTACTAAAGGACAACTAATTTTTGCTATAATATTCATAATATTATTTTCCCTGATAATTGGATACTCTTATATTAAGGATTCAAGACTTCACAATGTTTATTATAAGAATTCGTATGTAATCTTAATTGTATTTATTGTTTTTATTTCAATAATTGCTGCATATAGCAATCTTTTTAGATAAGATGAAAGAGTTATTTCTTGTTTTTTTGGGAGGAGGTATGGGATCTGCAATAAGATTAATTTTAAATAGATTAGTTCCAAGTGATTCCTTTCCTTATTCAACATTAACAGTTAATTTAATTGGTAGTTTTTTAATTGGACTAATTGTAAGTTATTTAATTAATTCCAACATGTTAAAATCTGACTATTACTACTTCCTTGTTGTTGGAATATGCGGTGGTTTGACCACTTTCTCAGCATTTTCAATGGAGAATCTAAATTTTATAAAGTCTAATGAAATATTAAACTCATTTATATACATTTTTATTAGTGTATCTTTATGTGTAGCATTAGCCTATTTAGGCTTTCTAACAATGAATAAAATATTTAATTAAAATGAGAAAAAATCTATTATTTATATTATGTGTATTATTTTCTTTTAATCTCAGCTCTCAAGAAAAAAATCTTTCGGAAGGACCTTTTGAGCAACTGATTGTAAGAGGAGTAACTTTAATAAATGGAAACGGTAGTCCACCAATAGGACCAGTTGATATTGTAATAGAGAAAAATATCATTAAGTCTATAAAAACTGTTGGTTATCCTGGAGTTGAAATTAATGAGCGAAGAAGACCTAAACTAAAAAAAGGTGGTCGTGAAATAGATGCAACTGGAATGTATATACTTCCTGGATTTATCGATATGCATGGTCATATTGGAGGTGTTGCACAAGGTGCTGAACCTGATTATGTTTTTAAACTTTGGTTAGCACATGGTGTTACAACAGTTAGAGAACCAGGTGGAAGAGGAATTGACTTTAGTCTAGATCTAAAAAATAAGAGTATCAAAAATGAAATTATAGCTCCAAGACTTGTTATTTATTCAGGTTTTGGTTCAGGTTACACTAATGAAATAAGTAATCCAGATCAAGCAAGAGAATGGGTTAGGTTTAATGCTAAGAAAGGTGCAGATGGTATTAAGTTTTTTGGAGCTGAACCCGATATAATGATTGCAGCTTTGGATGAAAATAATTCATTAGGACTTGGATCAGCTATGCATCATGCGCAACTAAATGTGGTAAGATGGAATGTGTTAAATTCAGCTAGAGCTGGACTGACTTCAATGGAACATTGGTATGGTTTACCAGAGGCTCTATTTGATGATAAAATTGTACAGAATTATCCTTATTATTATAATTATTCTAATGAGCAACATAGGTTTGAAGAGGCTGGTAGACTTTGGGATCAGGCTGCAAAACCTGGCTCAGAACATTGGAATAATGTAATGAATGAATTAATTGAACTAGATTTTACACTAGATCCAACTTTTAATATTTATGAAGCCAGTAGAGATCTTCAAAGAGCTAGAAGAGCTGAGTGGCATGAAGAATATACTTTACCAAGCTTATGGGAGTTTTATCAACCTAGCAGAATATCTCATGGATCATATTGGCATTTTTGGGGTACAGAACAAGAAGTTGCATGGAAAAAGAATTTTAATCTGTGGATGAATTTTGTTAATGAATACAAAAATAGAGGAGGTAGAGTAACTGTTGGGTCAGACTCTGGGTTCATTTTCCAACTCTATGGATTTGCTTACATAAGAGAATTAGAGTTATTAAGAGAAGCAGGATTCCATCCACTTGAGGTTATTATGTCAGCTACATTAAAAGGCGCAGAAGCACTTGATATGGATAACGAAATTGGTTCAATAGAAATAGGTAAAAAAGCTGATCTTGTCCTAGTTGAAGAAAACCCACTTGAAAATATTAAGGTTTTATATGGAACTGGGGCTATAAAGCTCAATGAAGATAATCAAGTCGAAAGAGTCGGAGGTGTAAAGTATACAATTAAAGATGGTATTGTTTATGATTCAAAGCTACTATTAGAAGATGTTAGAAAAATGGTTAGAAAAAGTAAGGATGAATTAAATTATGAAATATATCAACCTGGAGAAGTAAAAGATTGGACTTCCTATAAGGAAAGAAATATAGATTAGTTACTCTTACCTATAAACTCAAACATCTTTAAATTAAATATATTAGGTTTTTCAACATTAACTACATGACCACAATTTGGTACTACAAAAAGCTTAGAATTCTTATGGTTTTTCACTATTTCCCTAACTGAAGGTAAGAACATGTAGTCCTGATCACCCATTATGTAGTAAGTTGGAATTTGTATCTCAATTTGTCTAAAAAATTTCAATAAAGGGGCTAATTCAGTAGTTAATTGAAACCATCTTTTAAACTCTTTTTGATAAAGCTTTTTTGCTTCCTTAACAAATAAGAGTCTGGATTCTTTATGATTGTTATTAGGCATTACAATAAATGCAAAAAGTTTATATATCCACATATATGGAAGAATTGATTTTGTAGAGTTACCCAGAAACATTAGTACTTTTGATTTGAAATTTAATTTCATTATTGCTCCGCCCATTATTAAACTTTTTACTCTAGTTGGATTTCTTTCCGCAAAATTCCTAATTAGAATTGATCCTAAAGAGATTCCAACAAAATGAGATTTTTTAATTTTTTCAGCATTTATTACCTCAAGAATATCATTTGTAATTGAATCAAATGTATATTTTTTCTTAAATGGATTAATTGGGATTGATTTTGATTTTCCATGACCTCTTAAATCAAGTAATAATAAATTGTATTTTTTTGAAAAATATTTTATTTGCTTGAACCATATTGTAGAACTACCACCGGCACCATGAACAAAGGTTATCCAATCTGCATCTTTATTTTTACATAGAAATTTAGTATAATGAATCATGATTATAGTGCATTAATATAATTTTCCATTTCATCTCTAATTTTTTTTGCTTCTTTAGCAGCACATTCAGCGAAATCATCATTAAGTGACGCATAAATAATTGATCTTGAAGAGTTGATGATCAATTTTAAATTTTTATCTAAACCTTGTTTACAGATTTCAGCCATATTTCCTCCTTGAGCGCCAACTCCTGGGATTAAAAGATATGAATTAGGAACCATATCTCTTATTTTACGAATCTCATTGGTGTTTTTAGCACCAACTACATACATAATCCTACTACTGTTTTTCCAAGTTTTGGATGTTTCTATTACTTTTTGATAAAGCTTATTATTGTCATCCAAATTAAGTTCTTGAAAATCATTTGAGCCAATATTTGAAGTTAATGCAAGTAGAAAGACTAACTTATCCTCAATACTTAAAAAAGGTTCAACAGAGTCAGAACCCATATATGGCGAAACAGTTATAGAATCGAAGTTAAGTTCCTCTAAGAAAGCATTAGCATACATTTTTGAGGTATTTCCAATATCTCCTCTCTTGGCATCAGCTATAGTAAATATTTCAGGGTAACTTTGATTAAGATAGTTCGCGATTTTATCAAGAGATTTGAAGCCATTTGTACCATAAGCCTCAAAAAATGCAATATTTGGTTTATAAGCAATTGCATATTCATTTGTAGAGTCAATAATTCTCTTCGCAAATTCAAAGATAGGATCATCTAATTCTAATATTGATTTAGGAATTTTATTTTTATCAATATCAAGACCAATACAAAGAAATGATTTCTTCTTATTTATTTGATCATGTAATTTATTCATTATCATACTTCTCCAGCTTCTTTAAGTCTCTCAGTATTTATATACAATTTAATCTCATCAATTAACTTAGAAACATCTCCATCTAAAATTTTTGGTAAGTCATAAAGTGTCAAACCAATTCTATGATCTGTGACTCTTCCCTGAGGGTAATTATATGTTCTAATTTTTGCTGATCTATCTCCAGATTTTACTAACTCATTTCTTTTTTTAGAATCAGACTCCATTCTTTTATTAAGCTCAATCTCATATAGTCGTGATCTTAGAACTTTCATTGCCTTTTCTTTATTTTTATGTTGAGATTTTTGATCCTGACATTGAGCAACAACTCCAGTTGGCTCATGTGTTAATCGAACTGCCGAGTATGTTGTATTAACAGATTGACCACCTGGACCAGATGAACAAAAGTAGTCAACTCTTACTTCGTTCATATTAATCTCTACGTCAAATTCTTCAGCTTCTGGAAGAACCATTACAGTTGCTGCAGATGTATGAACTCTTCCTTGAGTCTCTGTCTGAGGAACTCTTTGGACCCTGTGAACTCCAGATTCATATTTTAGTTCACCATATACATCCTCCCCTGCTATTTCAAATATGACCTCTTTGAATCCTCCAGCTGTTCCCTCACTGGTGTCAACAATACTTATATTCCATTTTTTTTCTTGTGCAAATTTTGTATACATCCTATACAGATCACCTGCAAAAATACTTGCTTCATCTCCACCAGTTCCTGCTCTAATTTCCACTACAACGTTTTTTGCATCATCTGGATCTTTAGGAATTAGAAGAATTTTAATTTCATCTTCAAGTTTTTCTATTGATTGTTTTGAGATTTCCAATTGTTCTTTAGCCATCTCAATCATGTCTTTATCATCAGAAGATTTTATATAATCCTCAGCCTCATTTTTTTGGTCTATTGCTTCTTTATACAATTTTCCTTTATTTACAAGAATACTGAGATCTTTGAGTTCTTTATTTAATTCAATATATTTTTTTTGATCTGCAATGATTTCTGGATTACCAATCATTTGATATATCTCATCATATCTTTTTTTAACAATATCTATTTTTTCTGTAAGCATAATGAGTTTAATAATCAAAATTACCTAATTCTGATTGAATACTAAGTTTCTTATGATCAGATTCAATCACTTCACCAATAATTTTTGCATCTATTCCAACTGATTTTGAGATGTCAATGACCTTAGATGCATTTTCTTGATCTAAATAAATTTCCATTCTATGTCCCATGTTAAAAACCTTATACATTTCTTTTGGGTCTGTATTAGACTCATTCATTATTAGCTTAAAAATTGGAGGGATTTCAAAAAGATTATTTTTTAGTATGTGTAAATTATCAATAAAATGTAAAATTTTTGTTTGACCACCTCCAGTACAATGAATAATTCCATTTATTTTATTTCTTCCAACTTCATCAAAAATTAACTTTAAAAGAGGTGCATAAGATCTTGTTGGAGATAAAAGCATTTTCCCAATATCAATATTGAACCCATCCAACTTATCTGTTAAATTTTTTGAACCACAATATGCTAACTCGGTTGGAAGGTCGTTATCGTATGACTCTGGATATTTCTCTTTAATGTATTGAGAGAGAACATCATGTCTAGCAGATGTAAGCCCGTTACTTCCAATACCTGAGTTATATTCCTTGTCATAAGATGATGTGCCGGAAGAGGATAATCCAACAATAACATTTCCTGCTTTAATATTTGAGTTATCAATTATTTGACTCTTTTTGATTCTAACTGTCATACAGGAGTCTACTATAATAGTTCTTACAAGATCACCAACATCAGCAGTTTCACCTCCTCCACTATGAATATTTATCCCAAGACCTCTGTAAAATTTTAATATTTCATCAGTTCCAGAGATTATATTGGATATTACCTCACCTGGAATTTTATTTTTATTTCTTCCAATTGTAGATGAAATCACAATATTATCAATTGCTCCTACGCAAGCAACATCATCAAGATTCATAACAATCGAGTCTTGAGCTATATTTTTCCATACAGAGATATCACCTGTTTCTTTCCAATAAACATATGCTAGAGATGATTTAGTTCCAGCACCATCTGAATGGACAATTAATGCATGATCATCTGAATTTGAAATTAAATCAGGAAGAATTTTACAAAAGGCTTTTGGATACAAACCTTTATCATGATTTTTTATTGCATTGTGAACATCTTCTTTATCAGAAGAAACACCCCTTAATTTGTATCTATTGGTCATTATTCTCAGCAAAGTTATCAAAAAAAAATCTTAATAAGTTTTTAATAAATTACCCTTATAAAATAATCTCAAATTTTCGATTTAATATAATTTAGATTTGATGTTTTTGTAACTGATAATGAATTTATTATATGAAATTAAGAATGATTTATAGTAATGCATTTTTCTCAATTTTTCATTCAATTTTATATGTATTTAATAATTTTTATTCAATAAAATAATAGATTAATAAAAGTTCATTAAAATTGAGGTTATCAACATCTGTAAAATTCAAAAAAAATTAAATTGGCGCACTTAACAAAAAAATATTAAATATGAGCAAATCTAAATTAGAATATATATGGCTTGATGGGTACAAACCAACACAAAGCCTTAGAAGTAAAACTAAAGTCGTTTCAGACTTTGACGGTAAACTTTCCAGTTGTCCTATGTGGTCTTTTGATGGTTCTTCAACTCAACAAGCTCCAGGTGGCTCTTCAGATTGTTTATTAAAACCTGTTGCAATATATCCAGATCCTGAAAGAAAAAATGGTTTTCTAGTAATGACTGAGGTATTGAATGCAGATGGTACTCCTCACGAGTCAAATGGTAGAGCAACTATTGATGATAGTGACAATGACTTTTGGTTTGGTTTCGAACAAGAATATTTCCTTTGGGATACTGAGACTAACTTACCTCTTGGATTTCCAAAAGATCAAACTCCTCAGGGTCAATTCTATTGTTCAGTCGGGGGTGCAAATACTTTTGGACGTGAAATAATGGATCGTCATCTTGACGTATGTCTTGAGGCAGGAATCAACGTTGAGGGAACAAATGCTGAAGTTGCTGCTGGTCAATGGGAATTTCAAACTTTTGCAAAAGGAGCTCAAGAAGCTGGAGACGAAATGTGGGTAGCTAGATATTTATTAGAAAGAATAGCAGAAGATTATGCTATTAAAATTGAATATCATCCTAAACCACTTGGAGCAACTGATTGGAATGGATCGGGTATGCATGCAAATTTCTCAAATACAACTTTAAGAACTTGTGGATCAAAAGAGACCTATGAAAAAATCTGTGAGTCATTTAGATCTGTTGTTGATGAGTGTATTGCAGTTTATGGTGCATATAATGACCAGAGATTAACTGGTGATCATGAAACACAATCAATCACTGAATTTAGTTATGGAGTTTCAGATAGAGGTGCATCTATTAGAATACCCATAATGACTGTTGAAAGCGGATGGAAAGGATGGTTAGAAGATAGAAGACCCGCATCAAATGCTGACCCATACAAAGTAGCAGCAATAATTGTAAAAACAGTGAAGAGCGTATCCTAGCGGAATAGCATCTTAACTAAGTAATAAAGGGATTATGAAAATTAAATATAATGTTAATAGAATAATCCCTTTTTTTCTTGTCAAAACATTTTTTCTTTTCAAATAAGCTAATGGAAGAATTATAGCTGAGAAAAGGATTACCCACAACATATCATTAAATATAATTTTAGATTCAATTTGTTCAATTGGTAAAACTGTTGATGTAATTCCAATCACTACCAGTAGATTAAATATATTTGATCCAATAAGATTTCCTATCGAAAGATCATTTTGTTTTTTTATTGATGCTACAGCAGATGCAGCTAATTCAGGAATACTTGTTCCAATAGCAACCATTGTTACACTTATTACTCTCTCAGATATTTCATATTTGTTTGCTACAGATATGGCAGATTTTATTAATGTTTCAGAGCCAAGCCATAATAGCAATCCACTAAATAATACATAAAAAATCGATTTAGAAATAGAGATTTTAGACGTATTAGCTACATCTGAGAACTCAGAAATACTCTTCTTTTGATATAGGAATAAATATATAAGTATTATAGAAATCAAAACAAGAAGAATAATACCTTCACCTCTAGATATTTTATTGCCAGTTATTAATAGTAAATAAAATAAAAATGTTGAAAGCATTAGGATAGGAAAATCTGAAGTATAAAATCTTTGCTGTAAGTTAATGGGGTATATAATTGTTATTATTCCGAGAACCAGTCCAATATTGGCAATATTTGACCCTATTACATTACCTATAGCAAAATTTGAAAATCCATTAAGAGTTGCATTTAAGCTGACAATAAGCTCAGGTGCAGATGTAGCAAATGAAACAACTGTCATCCCAATTATAATTTTAGGAACAGAAAACTTTAATGATAAGTCAACGGAAGATTTTGTAAGTACATCACCACCATGTGACAGAAGAATAATTCCAAATAAAATACCTAAAAAATCCAAAATAAAAGTTTAGAGGGCAATGGAGGACTCAAACCCCCATCTGAAGAGCCGTAATCTTCTGTTCTATTCAGTTGAACTAATTGCCCATTACCTGCAAAAATATATATATAAAATGAGATTATCTAGTTTAAATTTTAACTATCTTAGTCATGATTAAAAAATTATTACAATGGATTGTAACTGTGTAAAATGTAACTGTCAAAATTCATGTGAATGTAATTGCTGTGAGTGTTAAAAATTAGATTTAACTAATTGAATAACAGCATGTTACTAAAAGTTATTAACAATTTAGTAGAAAAGGTTTGTATTTCTCAATTAATTTTTTACTTTTATATAAGTAAGTGAAAGGGACGGAAAAATTCGCCGTAACGTTCAAAGCGAAAGCAGAGATTAAACTTACAAAACTCTAAGCATTAAAAAGTAGTCAAATTAACTACTATTTGAAATAAAATTCAATCGTGAATAGAGAATTAGAAAGCCTGGCGCACCTAGTGAGTCAGGCTTTCGAATTTTATAAAACTAATTTTTTTAAAATGAGATATATTATTTTATTACTAATACCCTCAATTCTTTTGTCATGCGCAACTGGTTCTGGTAACCAAATGGCTGAAACAATCATTAACGGAGTCCAAAATGAAATTATACTTATTGAAGTCCCGAACCAATTAGATGAAATTAGTGATGATGAAAGGTATGGAAACTTTGAGATAGTAGTTCCTGAAATAACCAAGGAAGTTTATGATAATGCAAATATTACTGCTTATATACAAAGAACATATGAAGATGATAGACCAGACAGGTGGAGTCAACTTCCACAAGTATTTCTTAATTCAGATAATAGTACATCAGCATACTTAAGTTTTGGAGAAGGTTTTATTAGAATATCTTTTCAATCTGAAGAGTCTGTTGACGAATTATTTGAATTATTTTCAGGCAGAGTATTGAAATTAGTTATTGTTAACTAATATTGTGCATTTCAGCATATGTCTTATAAGGAAGCTCAATTGGTGAAATAATTTCAAACACTTTTGTATCTGACATTATTTCAATACTTAACGAGACTTCACTATCAACTATTAAGAAATCTCCAGTATTGTAAGTTTCATCATTAATTTTTAGCATTCCATGTTGGATGAAGATTGAGTGGAATCTGTCTTGAATTATCTCATGGTTGTATAAACCTTTGGTGAATAAATGTTGGTAAACTTGAATTGAATCAGATCTTAAATCTATTTGATTATTAATATCTGAAATTATTTTAGTTTGCTTTCCATACTCCTTTTTAACAGAAAAGATCTCTGATTTATAGTCACTATAGTTAGCTTCTTCATATAATGACTCAAGAAGGTTAGGATCAAACCATATTTGGAATATTTCAGAACCTTTTTTTAATTTTTCTGAATGAGATATTCCTTTACCTGCTTTAATAACTTGAACATCCCCTTCTTTTAGTGTTATCCATTTATCTAAAAGGGTGTCATAATGTTCAATTTCCCCTTTTAAAACAAAACTACATATCTCAAAACCTCTATGAGGATGAAGACCTATAATACTGTCATTTTTTGGAGCCCAAGCGTGAGCCCAGTAAAACAAATTTGAGTAAGGCCTTAACATACCACCATCTTGAGGAAATCCTATTGGTTTTTTTTCAAGAATTTCACCCCCATTAAAATTACCATTAGCTTGATTATTTTTTTCAAAAATTTTTATAGCCATAAAGAATTTTAAAGGTCAATATTAATAATATTTGCTAATATAATAAGCATTAAAGAAAAGTTCTTAAAATAATTTGCTTAAAGCTTTTTAAGTCCTTTGAAGAATTTATCATCGATCCTAAAGTAAAAACCATTTTCTTCATGTATACTTCCATCAGGCTCTCCATTATGAGTATGATACTTATAAATATGTTCTTTGAAAGTTGTAATATCCTGAACAATATATTCATTACCATATATGTCAATTAATTTACCCATAAACACCTATTCCAGAACCAGCATACTCAGCAGACTGCAGTCTTCTCATTATAAATAAACCATATATAATTAAGTCTAAACTTGAATCACTTAAATCAATGTTATGTATCTCTATATTTTCTTTCCATTTCTTATACGAATACTTAATCGATAGAACAGGTTTTATCCCATCTTCTAAAAGAGTGTATAATTTTTCAATTCTCCACATTCCACCAGTATTTGATTGTGATAATGTATATAATTTTTTAGAATCATTTAGACTAAGTGAATACCCTCCTGTTTTCCATTTATAATTAAATACACCTACAATTTTACTTCCTTGAAAAATATTAAAAGATGAACTCCAAAAGCTTTTCTTTTTTATCCTATAAGTTCTACTGTTATAAAAAAAGTTTATTTGACTTGAATACCATTTAGGCTTTATTCCTCTAATTAAAACTTCTTGATTTTTAAGAATTTGAAAATCTTTATTATTCTTTTCAATATTCACCTTAATCATTATCTATAATTTTAAAATCTGAAATATAGTAACCTATTTCTTCATCTGCAATCATTTTTGACATATCAAAGTAAATTGACTCTGGGTATCCATATTCTTTATTATAATTTATTTCATAAATTTCTGGGTTTTCTTTTAACTTACTTTCAATAAAATAAAAAAGAGAGTTAATTGAAAAAAAAGATTCATGACCAACAGTTTCCTTTGGATCTTTTCCATCAATTAAAACAATTTCATCATTCTCAACTTTTATAGACTTCGGAAGATTAAATTCATAAGGAAAACAAAAACATGAGATCTGCTGAATCATTTCATAATTTTTAATATTTAATGAGAACCATAAATCTTTTTCTGATAATTGTTCTTCTTTTGAACATGAAACAAAAAAAATCAAAACTAATACGAAGAATAGTCTAATGGTCATCTTTTAATTTAACGTAATTAGATGTCTTTTGTTTGAATCTATTAAATCTAGGTATTGAAACACTTTGAACATAAGGGCTGTATGGATTCTTTTTTTCATAGTCTTGATGATAATCCTCCGCATAGTAAAACTTTCCAATTTCTTTTACCTCGGTGATAATTTTTTTCCCAAAAATTGAATTTGTAGTTAACATTTCAATATAGTTTGTGATTTTATTACTTTCATCAATATTAGAGTAGAATGCTATTGATCTATATTGAGTTCCATAGTCAGGACCTTGTCTATTTGGAGTTGTTGGATCATGAGAATCAAAGAATACCTTTAGAAGTGTATCAAATGATATTATATTACTATCATAGATTATTTCTATAGCCTCAGCATGTCCAGTTTTTCCTGAAATAACCTGGTAATAATTTGGATTAACTGTTGAACCACCAGCATAACCAGAATAAACTTCTTTAACTCCGTCTAAACTTTCATATATTGTTTCAACACACCAAAAACATCCAGATGCAAAGTAGGCTTTACTCATCCCATCATAGCTTTTATTATCAATTTGATTAACAGGCTGAGGATTATCAACTGCTCTTTGTGAGCTTATATCGCAGGAAGTAAGTAAAACTATAGAGGTAATTATAAATCTTTTCATTATAATGAATTTGGCTACAAATATAATATGATAAGATGTCTTGGAGTAAGGATGAAAGTTAATTTTATTTTAAAAGGTTATTTAACAATTTTATATCGTCTTTATAAGTTAAATCTGGAACATGCTCACAAATTTTAAAAACTTTTATAGACTCCTTCCTATCATTTATCATATTCTGGATAGCTGTTGCAATCTCTTTTTCACCTCTATCTTTATTAATTTCACAGTTTCTTAAATAGCCATATACTTGATCACCAAAAAATGAGAAAATATTCATACTTACAAACTTTTCCTCAGAAACATCTTTAATTAAATTAATTGATGGCTTCTCAATAATCTTACACAAAAAATTATTTTTTATCTCTAAAATTGAAAAAGAAGATATTTTTTCCTCATTAAAATCTAAACAAGCAGAATTATAAGCAATCATTGAGTTATGAGTAGATTCTAATTTTAAAGTTTTAATTGCTTTTTTCGAGTATAAATTATCAGAATTACATACTATAAATCTTGATGATTTTAAAATTGGAAATTGATTCATAGCTTGAAGTATAGCATCAGCTGTTCCCATAGGTTTTGAATTCCCATAGTAATCTTGAATTGCAAATCTTATTTTAACTGATAATTTTTTTTCAATCTCTTTAAGATAATTTTGGAATTCAATTGAGTCTTCTGATAGTATTACATAAAAGTATTTAATTCCTACAGTTAGTGAATTATTAATAATATGGTAAATCAAAGTTTCATTTTTTTCATTTATCTCAATAAACCCCTTAGCTCGATTATTAGACTGAGAAATCTGATCTTTAGAAAGATTAGAGTTATCAATAGAATTTTTCATTCTAGACGACATACCAGCAGCCATAATAATTAAAGGGATATTATTCATAAGAAATAGTCGGGACCTTACCTATTTTAGCTATGAAGGCATCTTTAACACCATATTTTTTTAATTCATTGACAATTTTAAGTGAAGAAGATTTATCCTCTGACAGACAAACAATTGAACCTCCTCCACCTGAACCAACAATTTTACAACCAATTGAGCCATTATCCATTGCAATATCTATCATATCATCAATTTCAGGAGTAGTAATTTTTAAGTCATTCTTTAAGAAACTGTGATGAATATTTATTAAATCTGCAATCTTTTTAATGTCTAATTTATTTTTATGAAATTCATTTTTTGCTTTGAGTGTAGTTCTGTAGTTACCTATAGCAGCTCTAAAAAATGGCTTTAAATTATCATCAAGGAATGATAGGCATTTATTTAGGTCTATTTTATCAATATTAGTAAAACTAAAATCTAAATCATGATTTTTTACAATCTCAATTGACATTAATGCATTCTCTTTAAGTTTCTTTAAAAGACCTTGTGTGTCCTTACTCTGACTTGAAACACCAACAATCATGTTACATAACTTGTGATCAAAGGGTATTATATTATCAGTTTTAGTATCTAAAAAAATTGTTTTTCCATTAGCAATTGTGTATTGATCCATTTTTCCACCTGAACCTCCTACCTCAAGAACTTCAATTCTGTATGAAATTTCAGCTAATAAATCTGAAGTTATTTCCTGGTCTGTAAATGTATTAAGAAGGAAATTTACCCATGCTACAATTAATGCCGATGAACTTGATAAACCTGAATTTATTGGAATTTTACTACTAATAATAATATCATATCCTATATCAGGAATACAGTCAAAGTCTTTTAGAACTTCCAAAGCTATTTTGAGAAAATCTTTTTCACCTGAATCATATTTATAATCAAGAGGTATTACCTCTGTTAATCCTAAATCTTTTTTTATGATTTTAAATTCTCTGTAATTATTTTGAGTAGCTTCAATTTTGATTTGACTATTTATTGTTGTAGCAATAATTGGTAGCCCCAGGTAATCTTGATGGTCTCCAAATAAGCATATTCTTCCAGGTGCTCTGGATATAATTTTTTTATACATCAAGAAATAATTTTGAAGTTTCTATTTTCAAATTTAAAGAAATCCATTTTGTTTTTTTTAAATTAGTAAAAACTTACAGTATTAACATGATTCCAAAAAATGATCACAAAGAAATTCCTGGTAACCCATCAACAGCTAAGAGTTCAATTAAAAAGCTGAGAACTGAAGCTACTAATGATTCTTTAAGAGTTTTAACGATTGAAGATTGGAAATTTTGGAAAAATAATGGGTATATAATAATAAAAAATGCAGTACCAAGAGAGCAAGCTCTAGAAACTGCAGAATTTATTTGGGAATTTGATGATAAAGACCCAAAAAATCCTTCAACATGGTATGCTGATGCAAGAGCAGAAATACAAATGAAAGAACTTGCTGGTACTGGAATGGTTGAGGTATACAATAATCAACATCTTTGGAATAACAGACAATATCAAAAGGTATATGATGCATTTGTTGATATATGGGGAACTGAGAAACTATGGGTAACTATTGATAGGGCTAATCTTAATTTTCCAATAAGGCCAGGATTTGAATATAATGGATTTATACATTGGGACT
>Ga0255761_10002847_pt1 | contig 15827 bp, 9 predicted proteins | sample 071ome_29_FD_179961 | JGI IMG/M metagenome (GOLD analysis project Ga0255761, IMG submission 179961) | Coastal salt marsh microbial communities from the Groves Creek Marsh, Skidaway Island, Georgia - 071407BT metaG (version 2) | ecosystem: Environmental > Aquatic > Marine > Intertidal zone > Salt... | reverse complement strand
GAAGCTTCCAATGTTGTTGTTGTTGTTGTTGTTGTTGTCGTTGTTGTCGTTGTTGTTGTTGTTGATACAATCGATATTCGATATCTTTCGATGTCTACGTCGTTACTTGCTAGAAATGGTGTGCGTATTAGGTTTAAAACCCGCCGAAACCAGCGGGACGTGTGGAATCGCCCTCAATGGCGAGCTTGCCGAAGACGGGCGTCAGCGTCTTGGTGCCGACGGGATTGGCTGGCATGACGATACCTGGAAGCGAACCGACAGAGTTACTGCGCGGAATCGCGTTGGAGATGTTTTGTTTGGGTTCTATAGCCGCGCGGAGGGCAGCTTCGGCGCGCTCGCACTTGAGCTGAGCCACGGTGAGCTCTTCGCGAAGGCGTTTGACACCCTCGCGAAGCTCGTCGACGTTTGAGCTCGATTCGAGCGAAGTGAAATCGGAGACGTTCTTCCGCGTGTCCACGGACTCTCCTCGTCGCCACTTTGCCATGATTTCGTTGAGTTGTTTGATTTCGATAAGAAACGAATCGTGGCCGTGCGGTGAGTCGATGGTGTAGAGCTGAGAGTTTGGAAGAGCGTCGGCGAGCTCGCGCTGCAATGCATATGGATACAAGACATCCGAAAGAATACCCACCACCAGCGTGCGCTGCTTGAGCGCCGCGAGGACGTCAAAATAATCTCCTCTCCCTCGCGAAACGTCGTGTGAATCCAACGTGTATGTCAGCTGAATGTAACAATTCGCGTCGAATCGCCGAATAAACTTTTTCCCTTGATACTGCAGATACGATTCCACAGCGAAGTACGGAAGTTTTGTCTCCTTTTCGTGCGCGCGAACCCCGAGTTCGGGCTCTTCCGCCGGCCTCGCAACGTCACCCATGTCTGATCTCGAAAATCTCCCATCTACGCTCGCCGGCGCGCGATAACTCAACATCGCCATCATTCTTGACGTCGCCAACCCGGCATTCGGTCCTTGCCCGCACTCGTACGCGCCACCCTTATACTTCCCATCGCTCATGATTGCGTACCTCTGCGCCTCCCCGATCCCGATCGCCCAGTCCGTGTGTCTCCCACACCCCGCGATGAGGATGATTTCCTCGACGAAATCCGGGTAAGTCGCCGCAAACTCTAACGCGAGCATGCTTCCCATGGATCCGCCCACGGCGCACCGCACGCCCATCGCGCCCAACTCCTTCAACAACATCATGCACATCCTCGCGTTGTCTCTCACCGTCACCGGCGTCGGGAAATCAATCCCATACGGCGTCCCATCGCCTTTACGCGGATCCGCGCTCACGGGCGACGCCGTACCGTAGGGTGAACCGAGGTAGTTTACGCACACGACGAAATCCTCTGCCGTGTTCAACGCGTAGTCGTTCGACTCCCCCATCACCTGCCCCCACCACTCGCGAACGTTTGAATTGCTCGTTAACGAGTGTCCGACAAGCACGACGTTGTTCTTCGCCTCGTTGAGCTCGCCGTAGGTGGTGTACGCGACGTCGACGGCGTCGAGGGTGTCACCGCTTTCGAGGTGGAGAGGATCGCGAAGCGTTCGAAGTTCCGCGCCGGGTGGTCGGCCGGTGCCGACGTCACCCATGTGATCGTCCGGGATCGGCGCCGCGCTCATCGGGATAGCGTTCGAGCGGGCGGGCAGACGGACGAGTGCGCGATGGACGCGCGAGCGGTGCGACGCGCTGTGCCGTGCGCCGCGCTGTGCCATGCCTTTCCGCACCGGTTGTGGTCCAAATAGTGCAACGAAGAACGCGCGAGTTGCCGACGCCGCGTCGCGTCTTCGCGCGGCTCCGCGCGTGAGTAGTGAAAACGGATCGACGGGCGGTGTGTCCGAGTAATTGCGCGCGCCGAGGCGGACCAAAAGAGAGCGGATCACAGTTAGAGCGAAGATGTCGGATGCGAAACGCTTTCTGGACGCATTCTTTGAATCTGCGCGAACGAACGATGTCGAGGGCTTGGACGCAGCGATCGGCGCTCGAAAGATTGACGTCGAGACACGAGACCGATCGGGATTCAGGGTACTGCATCACGCGGCGGCGTTGGGCTGCGATGAGGCGGTGGACGCGTTGGTGAGGAGACGCGCGGCGGATGCGGACGGAGAGGACGCGGACGGAAGAACGGCGCTGCATCACGCAGCGGCGAACGGACGAGATGACGTGGTGAAGCGACTAATTGATGATTGCGAATCGTGGATTGATGCCGTGGATGGGAGGGATGAGACGCCGCTGTTGTGCGCGTGTAGGCAAGGTGACGCTTCAACTGTGAAGATATTATTAGCGCGAGGCGCCGATCCCAGAGCGAGGAATGTGGACGGGAACGACGCGTTGACCGAGGCGCTGTGCGTGCGAGGCGACGTGGAGATGACTAAGATTATCATCGCGGCTGGGGTGGATCCGAAAAAGGCCAGGGCAAAGTGTGGTAAGATGGGTCCCAATGTCGGTCGATCGTTGCTCAACGTCGCGTGCGCTTACGGTACGATTCAGGCTGTTCGCTTTCTCATCGACGAGTGTGGGTTTAGCGCAAGCGGGGAGGACGCTGGAGATGTCGATTACATGACCCCGCTCATGGCTGCGGCGATGATGGCGCAGGTTGAGGTGATTGAGTATCTGCTCTTGAGCGGAGCGACGCAGACGGCGCATCTCAAAACGGAGGACGATCTCACAGCTGCCGATCTGTTTCCTCCGTCGCATCCGAGAAAAGACGTGAAGAAGCGATTAGAAGAGGCGGCCATCAAGGCGGGACAAACCGTAAAACCGCGGTCGGTCGCTAAATCGTCGCCGGCTGAACTTCCAGCAAAGTGGAAGACTGCGAAGAAGACGGAATCTTTGGATCCGATTGAAGTACGAATGCGCTCTTGGATCGCTGCGGGCGTTGAGAAGTACGAAGGTGTTCCCGCACCTGTGCGTCACCTACTCGAGCGCTACGCAGCACTCACAAAAGAGGTGGAACTTCGAGAGTTTCTCTTGGGAATTATTCAGGATGAAGACTTTCAAGAGCACATGCAAATCGAAAACGTCCGCACGGCAGTGGATGACGTCGTCGAAAATTTCCACAACGTGACCAAGTACCGGGAAAACGCGCTAGTCATGAATGTTCTTAACAAATTTAGACACGTTCAGCGGTTTTGCAAAGATCGCGGCGAGAAGATTACGTTTAGCGATATCCTCGCAGAGGATGAAGATGCGGTGGACGCTCACAAGGAACGGCTCGCCGAACTCAAAGCCGCTGCGGGCGTAGCGTGGGACGACGCCTTAACGGCGCTGAAAAGTCACACGACGGGCGAAGACATGAAGAGCATGGCAATGTCCGTTGGTGTACAGTCTACGTGGCTCGTACGTGCCAAGGGTAGGATGTTGGATGTCCTTCAAGATGTCGCCATGCACTCGATCGCCGCGTTTGTCTTCGCTGTTACGCTCGCCGTTTTCTGGCGCCTGGGAGGGTTCCATGAAGATGAGCTCTCGTCGTTCGCTACTTAGCTATAGTCACAATTGTTACAATTAATGTATAATTCTCTAACTCCTATGCTTTCGCTCCGCGATATCCGTAGCCGGCGCTCGCCTCGGATGGGGCGTCAATTGACTCGGTTTCATCGCGAAGCGAGGACTCTCTGCTGCGTCCAGTAAGTCGTTCGAGAAGGTCACTCGCTCGTTGCATCTCGTCGTCGAACGATGCGTTCCGCGAGCGCTCTTCTCTCGGTTTGATGGGGGAGGCTGTGTCTGGCATGGATGGCAGCGCGATGGATTCGACGAGCTTCGGGTGATCCTCTTCAATCCTCATCTTGCCGCGCAGAGTTGTGAGCTCCTCTCTAGCTTTAATGGCAACCTTTTCTGCTCGCGATGCAGCCAAGTTCGCTTTGCGAACGGCTTCTTTCGCCGCAGTCTTTGTCTGTTCTACCACTGCGTGAGCGCCCTGTAGTGCCGTCCATGTGTCCTTCAATCGCTTCTCAAGACGAGCATTCTCCTTCTTAAGCACAGCCAATCTCTCGCGCTCGCCCACAGTAGCATCCTTGAGTTTCGCTTCAACAGTCGCTAGACGCGATGCATCTAACACCCGTCCATTATGCATCTCGGCGAGTTGAGCTTCGAGTTCTCGCTCTCTCGTTTGCAACTGCTTGATGACGAGCTCCTTCTCTCCCGTGAGTTCAACCGCGAGGACGACTTCGTCTTCGAGGTTGTGCTTCATAGTCTCCATGGACTGATTCATTTCGGCGATCAACTTCTTGTAGTCATCCGTCGAATCATTCGCCTTCGCTGATACCTTCTCTAACAGCGTACAGGTCTCCACGAGATCGGCTTCCATGGCTTCGTGTTGCTTTTTGAGCTCTTCGTGAACCCTCTGCGCCTCTTCAAGTTGCGCACTAAGGGCGAGCTTCTCATCGTTTGCGATTTGGACCGCCTTGCGCATTTCAACGAGTTGATCTTCACATTTCGCCTTCTCGAGTTCCAGAGCCTCTTGGGCGCGAGAAACGTCGCCCTGGGCGTGTGATTTAGCCTTCTCTGCGAGATCAATCATGCGTTTGGCGCTATCGAGTTCCTTCGTGAGAGAAACAATCTGCTTCTCTGCGAGCTCGCTCGCATCCCGCAAACGTGCTTCATAGCGCCGCTTGACAGACTCCACGTTACCAGAAGATGTCGCCGCGATCTCCTGCGCTTCGACGAGTTTTCGTCGAAGTTCATTCACTTCCTGACTCATGTCTGAGCTTCTCGATACAGTCTCTTGGCTTAGAACGCGGTTAGAATCTCTGCTTTCGTTGAGCGACTTCTCAAGTTCGTCAATTTGGCTTTCTAGAGCAGCCGTCTGCCGTTCAGCAGCTTCAAGTCGTGAGCGAGCGTCTTCCTTGACGTCTTGTAATTCGAGCACTAGATCGCTTATTTCTGCTCGGAGATCCTCCTCACGCTGCATGTACTCCATATCAAGTTTGTCTCGATTTTTTGCATCTGCTTCTCGTTCGGCGATGTCGAGCTTTTCTTGGAGATCTTTCGCTCGAACCTGCCATTGAGAGGAATTCCTTTTCAACTCGTCAGATTCGGTCTGCAACTTTTTCGACGTTGACTGCAGCTCGCGGATCTGCGTCTTCAAGTTCTCGACTTCCTTGGCGAGCTCTTGCGCGCGCTTTCCGCTGGCGTTGACGGCCTCCTGTACGGCTCGAGTAGCAGCCGTTTTGCTCGACTTAAGAGAGTTCTGCGCAGTAGCGAGATCTTGCTTCAGTCTATCCACATCCTTCACGGCTTCCTCTCTGGCTGCATCTGATATCCTCAGCTGTGAAGCGAGACCAGAGGCGCGCGACTCGGCGGCAGCTGCAAGCGACGTCGCAGTCTTGAGTTCTATTTCGTGCCTCTCGGAATCCTCGTGATGCTTGCTCGCCACAACTGCGATTTGATTGGCCTTAGATTCGGCTTCATTCGCGCGCGAGCGCGTTTTGTCGAGTTCCAGGGCCAGTTGACGAATTTCGGCATCCTTCTTCGTGGTGTATTGATTCGCCTGTTCGAGCTTCTCCTTAAGTTCACAAACTTCCTTCTCAAACGCGTGAACTCTCTTTCTCTCTTGGAGCAACTCAGACTCGCTCTCTTCTATGGACAGCGCCGCCGCCGATGTGGCGTTATTTGCCGCTAAAAGAGCTTTCTTCAGATCAGCAACTTGCTGTGCGGCTGGTTCGAGTTCGCGAACACGTGCTTTCAATTCGTCAACTTGCACCTGCTTCTCCTTGAGCTCGTCTGAATCCGTACTGCGTGATTCAGCGAGCTCACGTCGAAGGTCGTTTTTCTCACTCTCTAGATCGACCGTTTTCTGAGTCACAGCGCTCAACTTTTCCTCAAGCTCTCGCGCTTGCTCTTCGGCTCGAGCAGCGCGTGCCTCTGCGGAATCCATCGCCGACTTTGCTGTCGCTATCGCCTTTTCAGCCGCGCTGGAAGTGTTCCTGATCGCACTCATCTCATCTTGCGCCTTCTTCTTCGAGTGATCGTGTGCTTCCCGTTCCTTTGCGACGGATGCCTCAAGAGACTTGACTTCAGACTGGAGTCTAGAGACTTCGGCTTCAAGTTCGCTCGAATTATTGCTCGATTCAGCTTCCGCGACGCGTTTCTCAGCCTCCACCTTCGCCGAAAGTAGCGCCGATTTCGACGCCCGCTCGCCCTGTAGCACGCGTTCGAGTGCGACCAGCTTTTCTTCGAGACGACCTATCTTATCAAGATCCTCTTGGCTCGTCGTCGCCGGCGCCGTGCTCAGTTCCTCGACTCTCGCGCGCAAACGTTCGAGCTCGGCATGCACGCTGTCATCTCCACCCACGCCCATTTGCGCCTCTAAGGCCAATTTCATCGACTCCACAGTCATATCCGCTTCTTCTTTCGCGTTCGCGGCAGCCTCCCGCGCTTCTGAAAGCTCTACTTCGAGTCGTTGAATCTCGCTCGCCTGTGATTCCGTCCTCTGCGAGCCCCTCTTGCGCTCATCCTCTAGCGTCGTCCTCAGCTCTTCAATCTGCCCCTTCAACGACTCAACCACTCGATCCTGTCTCGCACACCGATCTTCTAGCTCAACCTCCTTCTTGCTCGCCCGTTCGAGCTTTTCCGCGCTCGACGCAATCTCACCCTGAAGGTTCTCGCTGGCGTACCGCTCCCACTTCGCCACGACTTCCTTTTGTTCCTCCAACTTACCCTCCAACTTTTGCGCCTTCTTCTTCGCCGTCTTTGCAGACTTTTTCGCCTCACTAATCTCCCTCTCCGCGTTCTTCTTCGTCTCCTCGCCGCTCTCTTTCGCTCGCTCCAGTTCCGCCTCGAGCGTCTCAGCTCGTTTTTCTAGTTCCCGCTGTTCATCCAACGCCCGTCTCGTCGCCGCCATTGCGCTCGCCGCGCTCTTCTCTTGCGCCGCGCGCAAACGATCAATCTCACGCAACGCGCTCTGCAAATCCTTGGGCGTTTCGAGCGTTTTTATCGACGGCACGGCGGTCAACTTTACCGGTCGCGCGGCAACGGCAACACCATCGTCTTCTGCGTCGTCGTCGGCGGCGTTCCCAACGGGTTTCATGCGCGGGCTTTTCGAGTTCACGCGGCGGCCACCGCGCCACCGGGGGCTTTGCGACGATGATCTCGTCATGACGCCGGCGAGCGCCGCAACCGGGCGTCGTCGCACCTTCAAGTGAGGTGAAAGGTGAAGGTGAGATACATCTACGTCGAGTTTGATGTAGGAGACGTCAATGTTACGAATTCCAACCCGACGAATGCGTAATGCGACTGTAGATTTACAAGACTATCAATCGTGGTGCTGCTACCGATAAAGACGAACGTGCAAACTGATTGCGCGACGCGTAGAGCGGCAATCGGGTTACTTTCTTTTCGTTGCGACGACGTGCGCGCAGCTATACGTCGTCCGATGCATCGAACGCTCGTCGCTCGTGTAATCGACGTCTCGGTACTCGCACGTTTGCACGTCAAGACCGAAGAGTTTCGCAACGTCGAGGACTTCATCCATGGATAATTCAACGCTCTGTTCATGGGCGTAGTCTTCCCAGTGGTAGAGCAAGGGACCAAAGTTGATCCAGACGCCACCCGACCGCAGACAGTTGGCGACGACTTCTAAATACTTGACCACGTCGTGACCAGTGTCGATGAAGAAACAAGTCACAACGGCGTCCCAGGCGCCTTTTTCGCGAGGCGAACCGTAAACCTCGACGAAGTCACCAGCCACCATGCTCATCGCCGCTCCCGGTGGAAGTTTGGCGTTCCCCGGGACCTCGTCCGGAATGGCACACTCGCGCCACTGATCCGCCGCGCGTCGGTGGTTACTCCGCCCGTGCATCCAAGGATGGATCCCGAATTCACGCACCACGCTCGTCGCGTTCAACATAAAGGATGAAAACAAGAGCATGAAATAACTAAACTCGTTCCCTTGCGCGTCGTACCCGCGCTTCGCCAATTCAAATACCAACCGCCCGAGCCCGCAACCGGGCACCAGCACCCTCGGTGCCTCTCCATCTGGACTTCCCACGTCCACATCCACCGGCAACGCCTCCGCCAACGCGTTGAAGATCGCCTCGTACACCGGTGTCCGTTCATACAGCCCTTCCGCGGACCAATCCCTGTACGCATTCTTCAACACGTACCGCACCTTTTCCGCATCTTCCCTCGTCGCCCGAAACGTCTCATCGGCTCTCCACGACTCCACCGCTTCCCCCGGGATCCTCAAGTGCGCTGGCACCCGTTCGTTATCCACAAACGTCCCAATGACGGATCGAAGAAACATCACGTTCGCCTCGGCGCACGCCGGCGCGTCTTTCAGCACCCGCGTCCGCGCTTCGCGAAGGATTGGTTCATACTTGGCAACGCTCAGAGATTCCGCCCAAAGCGATGCGTTCCATCGGGCAATCAACGCGTCGACGTCTCTATCGTACGCGAACACTGCGCGGGCAATTTTTAAAAACGCGTCCCGCTCAGCGTCGTCGTCATCGTCGTTGGTTTCGCGTTCCGGTGGCATCTCTAACGCTAAGACTATTTCTAAATTCGTGCGACAGACTGACGAAAGGGCAAGGGCGGCGCGACACGTCTTCAACAGATTTCGACGCCGCGAACTACGGGATACTGACGACGACGATGCGCGAGAACGACGTCGATTCGACGACGACGACGACGACATTGGTATCGGACGGTATCGACGCGACCGATGGGCGAGGAGGCTACGGCGACGAACGTGGGTCGTCGTCCCTCGTGACCTCATCTTCCACGACGAAGGAAACGACGACGACGGAAGCGACGGCGACGACCGAGGGTAAACAGCAACAACAACAGCAATCGACCAAGAAGAGGCGTGAACGGAAAACGTACGAGCGGGTGAAACTCCCGACGCCCGAGGAGGTGTATCAACAAGATGCCATGGATAACTGCGCCATCAAAACGGTGATGTCGTGCGTGTTGGGCGGGGCGTTGGGCGGGGTCATGGGTGTCGTTTTCGGGGCGTTTGAGCCGATGGAGGTGCCGGCACCGGATGCGCCAAAAGTGAAATTGACGGAGACGATTCGACAAGGGGTGCGAAGCGCGGGGGCGAGGTCGTGGAGTTACGCAAAGGGGTTCGCGGCGTTTGGCGCGCTTTACGCTGGGAGCGAGTGCGTGGTGGAAAAAGTGAGAGCGAAGCACGACGTGACGAATAGCGCGTACGCTGGGTGTTTCACGGGTGGGGTGATGGCGCGTAGTGGTGGTCCGAGTGGGATGGCGTTCGGGTGCGCGAGCATGGCAGCGTTGAGCGTCGCGATGGATAAGTTTATGGACCATTAGCACGCTTAGAAAAAGTAGAGAAATTTATCCGTTGTCGTGGAAAAATGTTTTATTACGGTGTGATTACAGTACAACCCGATGTCTTGGATCAAACGCGTTTCGCAGAAAAGAATTTTATAAGAGTACACACATTGCGTTGGTATTCGGATGCGCGCCCACGTGCCCGGTATGATACACTTTGATACAGTGCCGATGCGTCTTCGGCGTTGGGCGAACGTTCGCGCTCCGTTTTGCCACAAGGAATACTGGTACAGGGATGTCTTGAGCTGTGTTGCTGTTATTGGTTTCTCAATCCTCTTCATCGCCGTCGTGCAAGAGCATCAAAAGCACGGCTCCATCGTAATCGGTGAGTATCGTCGCCGAGTCCATCCTCGGAAAAACGCTGTTGGAACCGCTGCCGTTCGTGCGCTCGAGTTCGTACACTTGAGTGTCTTGCACGGGTGGGTAGTGGACTGTATTCTTGGAAAGCTTGGGACGCTTCGCAGCCGCCCCATCGCCAGTGTGATTATTCGTAGACGAGACCGATCGTCTTCTTCCAGTCGTCGGTAAGGTGATGACGTTGCCGTTCTCATCGCACACGATGCGCCCGGCTTTGAATCGAACCCCGCAGGCGTTGCACAACGTCTTCGCCCCCGTGGGACCGTTTCTCCACAGAGGCGTCTTTTGCGTCCGACAGCACGCGCACGTCACCCCAGCTTCTGGTCTCGGTCTAACATCTACTTCTTCATCATCATCCCCCTCTTCAATTTTCGCCACGGAAGTCTCGGCAAAGGGCATCCTCACTTTCGGTTTATCCGTCGTGTGATCTGACTCGACGCTCGAGTCGCGTTCCCCTCTGGGTCGCGTCGGCTTGCGTTGCGCCGCCATCAACTGCGCGTACGGTGGCGGCTGCGCCGCGTCGTACGCCTGTGCTATTCGCGAATAAGGATTAAACATCTGCGTCGCGCGCGTAGAAAGTATCGTCCTCATCGTCAGTCTCAATTCCTCTAAACGTTTCGTATTTCGATGCGTGCGTCGTCGCTGACTGGGCACCTCGCCACGCACCTGACTCGCGAACGCGTAAGGTCTCGACGTTGCGAACATCACCACGCGCTGCGCCTCCGATTCAGCCGCCGAACCGCTCGTCTTCATCGTTTGCATCGCCTACGCTGTCACGCGCGAACACTTCTCGTCAGTCCCCGTCCGATCGCGTCGAGCCATTCGCTTTTAAATTCTCCCGCTAAAAGCGACGTTTCGCGGCGCTTTTCGATTGCATTCCGCGCCCAATCGAACGCTCGTTCGCGACCGGCGCTCGATTGAACGACCGGCGCTCTCGGTGACGAACGAGTGGACCGATAAAGAAAACTCACGCGCGGGTTATCTCTCGACCGAACGCGCGCGCACCGACGTACCTTTCGTTTCGTTTCGAAAATCACCCGGCGCGCCCCCTTCTTCGCTGGCGGCTCGCGCGCTTTTAAATTTCACACGAAGTGAAAACGAAACGCGTGAATGCGTGACGAGACGTCACCGAATCCCGTCGTCGAACGTCAGGCGTGAGCACACGCGCCGTTGTAAGCGCTTCCTCGCGCGTCTCTTCGTCGGATCGCCGGGCGGCGGCGACGTGTGACGCGTCGTGTGGGAAAGGAATGTAAAGTGAAATGCGATTCGAAACGCACCGCCGCACGTCAACCGCGCGTTGTCCAACAACGGAGCGATCTGTATAAAAACATGTTTTAAACCCATGTGATTTGTGTAATTGTGTATCACGCGTCAAACGACCCGCGCGTGGTGCCCAGCGCTCTTTTCGGATTGAGACGGGAGATCTATAGATTAAGAGTCATCACTCGCGAATCGAACAACGGGTCTTCTCCGTGTGACCGTTGACGAAAACTGCTGACGTCAGCACTTGTTTGTTTTTATTCGATGCATATGTTTCAGGTTGATTTTAATATGTGATCAAGCGCATATTGTATTGTGCTAGATGATCAGTTAGAATTAGACCTAGAACGTCTGTGTTATCCGTATCGCAATCTGAGTGACAATGGGTTACATCATCTAGATTATGCGGTGGGGGCTTCAACGCAGCGTGAGGGGCTGGAACGATCGATCGAACGCGAACGACGTTGCGACGTCACACGGCCGCGTCGAGGGGTACGCGCGACGCGAGAGACCGAAGCGTTGTGCACGTAGACGCACTGTTTCGTCTGTAAACGCTGAAAAGGCGCGACAGATACGTACCGAGGAGAGAGGTCCGTTTGATAAACCCGATCGATCAAGTCAGTGGGAAAACTTATGATGTTGACGATGAGGACGAAAACGTGTAAGGCGTCGGCTTTGCCGACGACGCGAAGAAATGTGCGCTCGAAAGTGTCGCTTTCAAAGATGGCGCGAGGACGGGGTGCGTCGGTGGCGGTGCGCGCTGTGATGGACGTGGACGAAGCATCGTTCGAGGCGGAGGTGTTGCGCTCGTCGAAGCCTGTGCTCGTGGATTTCTGGGCGTCCTGGTGCGGGCCGTGCAAGCTCATCAGTAAGATTGTGGAAAAGGCGGATAATGAGTTTGGTGATAACCTCAAGGTTGTTAAGATTGAATGCGATGGTAACCCGGCTCTCGTGGAGAAGTACTCGGTGTACGGCTTGCCGACGTTGATCATGTTCAAGGATGGGGAAGAAGTGAAGGGATCGAAGAATGAAGGGGCGATTTCGTACGACAAGTTGAAGACTTGGTTGAACGAGCACGCCGGATTGACGGTTGCGTGAATGCCACACGCGCGCACCGTTGCAGTAAATTCTAAACTTTAATATAATTTCACATCTCGCCGCTAATACATTTCGTCTCGTTCGCGCAACTCGGAGGCTCTGCATATCCGTTCTTCTCTTTCCTACGACACGCTCGGTTTCTCCGATGGGTGCCTACTACTTTTGACCTGAGGCAAGCTAGTCTAGTTTCGGGGGAACACAACCACGTGCCTGAACGGAACAGCTCTGTGTGCGGGAGCATCTCCGTCGGCGTCTCCGTCATCCTCAAACTCCAAAACAAATTCGCTATATTCCGCATTCGGCAACCTTCGCGCGGGTTGTACCACCTTGGCCTTGTAGAACGTCGTCGTGTTCGGGTACACAGCCAGCACGCTAGTTCCCACGGGGAAGTTTTGGGAGTGTCTAACTGAAGCAGTCTTCGGAAGCGGAATGACGTACTTTTGCGGAAGACGGTACACGTGCTTCTCAGCCTCCTCGTCGGCGTCTACAATCTCGAACACGCCCTCCGACGGGGAGTACCGCGTGACTGTGGCGACGATCCACTCTTGGCCGCCCGTCCCTTGGTTCAAAACACCCACATTGGCGGCGACTAAATCGCCCACCTCCATTGAGCTAACTGGTTGACGAGGTTGCTGCGCAGCGAGCGCCTGCGCCTGCGCCAACCGCTGCTGCTGTTGATACACCTTTTGCGCCTTTTGCTGGTACACTTGCGCCGCGGCAGAGCCGTAACCGTCGTCGTCGAGCTCATCCTCCGGATTGATCCCCTGATCTTCCAACTCTTTGCGGAATAGCTTGAGCTCAGAGTCCAACGTTGCAGCGTTGCCTTTTATGAGCTCAAGCGCCATCTGCGCGATGCGAATCTTCTCGTTTGAAACGATGGTCATCACGGAGTGAATCTCTTCGATTTCCTTCTTCAATTCCTTCGCCGCTTCTAAATCCGCTTGCTTGACGCCGCGCGAGTTTTGACTCGGCAGCGCGACGCACGCGTCCACCTTCTCCTGAACGAGCGCCCGAAGCCGCGTGTTGCGCCTATCGAGCTCATTGATAGTCGTGAGCACGCGTTGGAGCTCTGCTGGAACCTCAGCGAGGTCTGTCAGCGCGAAAAACGCGAGCAACACCCGTCAGTCTCGTCGGTCAATGCGCGGGTAGATCTAAGTTTTCGAAACGCGAGACGAGTTGTTCGCGTCGACGAGCGACGTACTGTCGACGAATTTCTCCAGGTAGGTGACGCTTGCTCCCCCCTCCGCCATGGTGCGATCACCAACCGTTCAGTCCCGAGGTCGAGGGTTGACAATCGCCTGAAACTGCGGAACGCACCCGCGATGACACGGGTGAATTCAACAACGCTACAACCCTTGTTGAATTCTTGTTGAATTCACTCGCGCAAGTCCTCATAACTCGACGCCATCCTCTATGGCTGACGCCAAGGACATTTTAGGAATCCCCCGTGGGGGCGGAGCGTCCGGCGCGCGATCGAAAAAGTCGCGCGCGGCGGCGCCGAAGCCGCCGAAAGGAGTCAGTCGTGAGGTGTGGCAGATCACGCAAAACCAGAGTTCTCTTGTCGACGGTGATGCGCGCGCGCCGATCATGCCCACGGCGCTCGCGCTCGCTGGGTTGAAAGAAAAACGTAAGATCACGGCGAGGACGGTGACTTGGCAGTGGCAACCGTTTAGAAACAGCGCTAGAACGGATCAGCTCATGTTGAAGCACTGGGTGAAGAAGGCCATCGGTGGGGCGCAGCCGACGCTCATGGGAACGAACGGTGGGGATATCGGAGGAGACTACGCGTTTGCCAAGTACAATAAGAAGATACAGATGTACAAGTACACGAATGACGAGTACGAGCGGCTTTTGAAGCACCTCGACGAATCTTGGTCAAAGGAGGAGACGGACTACTTGTTTGAACAGCTCGAGCGTTTCGACTTAAGATTCATCATCGTGGTCGATCGGTGGAGCTTTGATAGCCCGTCGACGCGGTCGGTTGAAGATTTGAAGGTTCGATATTACGCCATCGCCAAGGTTTTGATCGAAGCGCGCGCGGAGACGCCGGAGGAGGCTGCGGCTAATCAAATTGTGAAGATGCCGTTCAACCCGCAACACGAGCTTGATCGCAAGGTGGCGTTGAACACTCTGTTGAACCGCACGAATGGGGAAATGAAGGAGGAGGCGGAGATCCTCGCCAAGGTGCGCGAGATCGAAAAGCGTAGAAAGGCTGAAAACCAAGCCTTGCTCGCCAAGGCTACGGCGGTGTTCTCGACGTCGCGAACGCACATGGTTCAAAATCCGCTCTCCATCGACACCGTCCGAGCCGACTTTGAAGCTTTGGGACCAGAACTACCGATGAGAGGTAACTCTGCGCTCAAGTCTGGCGTCTATTTGCGCGGTGCTCACTTCATCACTGTGGCGAACGATCAAGCGACGGCGGCGCAAGGAGGCGCGCGATTCGCAAAGCGCATCGACCAAGCGCTCGAGGACCTCGGTGTAAAGACGCCGGTGATGAACACGCATGCCGTGTGCTCGGGCTGGCTCAAACTGCGAGAAGAGACCATCGAACTCCTTCGCGTCCGTAAGAAGATCGTGACTGTGTACGAGCGACTCGTGGCGAAGGGTAAGACTCCGGGATACATTCCAGGTATGGCTGACGTTGAGGCGAAGAAGGCTGTTCCGGCGCCCGCTGTTGTCGCTCCTACGCCGACAGAAAAAGCCACTCCGGTCACAGAGATTAAAAAGGAGATCGAAGCGGCGCCAGCTCCGGCACCTTCGACGATGAAGCGCAAGGCGCACGAGCCCGCGCGCGCGGGTCGATCGACGCAGCGACACAAGCGGCGTTGAACGTAATTAGCAAATGTAACCTCTATAGCAAGCCGATGTCTAGAAATTCCTAACTGATCCCGACGCCTCTGAGAAACTTTGCAAGCTGACCAGCCAAAGAGAGCGCGAGCAACCACCCGAAGAAGCCTTCGATACCAGTCGCCTCGGTGTGCGTCACCCCTCTGAGCGTGACTGAGGTTAACCACACCGGTGCGCTCACCTTTAACAGAGCTGGCGCCGCGGCTCCGAGCACGCCGACGAAATCGCCAGCGCCCAGACTTGTCATGAACACTTCCGCCTGAGACTCTGGAATTTTACTCGCCGGTTTCAGCAGCTGCTTCAAAACCTTAACAGGTTCGACGTCCCATCTCTCGATGTGCTTCACCACCGAGTTCGTCTCCTCGTCGATGACGTGTCGAGTCCCTCCGCTCGCCGCCAACGCCGGTCTCCACGGCAAATCGAGAATGCACGAAAACCTCCACTCCGTCGCCACACCTTCCTCCGTCTCCTCGAACGACGTAATCTTCAAATCCACGTCCCGCATCATCCCTCCGAGGTTCCCAACGTTTTGTTTAAACCGTTTGAGACCCTTAAACGACACGAACGGGTCGCTGAACTCGCACTCAGTCGCGTAGGCACGCATCGCGCCTTTGCCCGTGACAAAGTACTCCTGAGAGTAATCCTCACGAATGCTCGCAATCGCGGACGCCCTATCGACGACAACGACGCCTTTGGCCTCAGCGGTCTCGTCGTCGTCACCCGCATCCTTCCCGACGACTTTGCCGAGCGCTTCCGCGCCGTACCACGCAGCTTTGAGCCCGACCGAAGCTTCCTCGTTCTCCTCGTTCCCCGCCCGGACGACGCCGACGCCGGCGCCAACCCGGCGTGGGTTGGGTGCAACGCGCGATGCGCGACAACGACGCGTCGCAATCGGTGCCTTCGTCGTCAAGACGACGCGCGCGGACATGTTGGATGTGATGTGGTGGCGCACGCGCGCGTTGTAAAGTGACGTCTCTC
>Ga0255761_10002846_pt1 | contig 15828 bp, 16 predicted proteins | sample 071ome_29_FD_179961 | JGI IMG/M metagenome (GOLD analysis project Ga0255761, IMG submission 179961) | Coastal salt marsh microbial communities from the Groves Creek Marsh, Skidaway Island, Georgia - 071407BT metaG (version 2) | ecosystem: Environmental > Aquatic > Marine > Intertidal zone >... | reverse complement strand
TCTAAACCTCGCACTAAACCGTTATCTCGGTTGTAACCTGGGCCAAGAATATCTAAGATTGCGTTAACAAACTCAGATAACCACCTCTTAGCTTTACCCACCCAGCCTTTATCTTTTTCACTAGCCTTAACTAATAAGTCAGACCCATTAACCGCCCACCATTCACTAGGGTCAGTCTGACTATAAAACTTTAAAGACTCGGCATTAGAATCAAATATTGGGATTAGGTCACCTGGTTGCCTTGCCAAGTTTGACAGTTTTTCTACTTCTTTAATTAAAAGATCTGGGTTGTTACTAAGGTCTGGGTATTTTTGTATACTTTTTTGTGCAGCTTCTATAATAGCTGGGCTTATATTTCGTAGTTCTACAGCAGAAGCTACAACCGTTCTAGCACGTAAATCACCCTCGTGCGCCAAGATAATAAGCTCATAAACCGCTCTTTTACCCTGCACCTTTCGCAAGTTTAAGTCTTGGGTTATGGCACGTTTTAGTTCACCAGCTGTATACACCCCTTGTTTTGCGTCATTAATATAACCATCAATAATTTTATTTTCTTCTGCTGTGAGGTCTGCGATTGTTGTATCTATTTCTTTGCGCCATTCATCGCGTATCGCTTCTCTTATATCATTAGGTAGAAATTGCTCAGCACGGTGTAGTAGTTCATGGATACCGGCGCTAACGCTGTCAGTCCTATTTGTAAATAGGTATATAGTGCGCATAAAACCGCCAACATCAGGATCTTTTGCACTACTAAAGAAAGCACCTTGAGCACCTGTTTTTGTCGCGCTTAGAGCATCTTTTTTGCTATCTATTTCTAACGCGAGGTTGTCTGCCAACCTTGGATTTTTTTCTAGTACCCATAGTAAAGCTCTATACGCTTTGTTGGCTGTTGTATTTGAGTTGGTGTCTTCTATGGCTTTAAGTAGTTGCTTCCTGATCTTAGAGTAATTTTTCCTACTTTCTCCACGAGGAATAACGTTTGTAGCTACTACTCTACGTCCAGGCTTACCATCAATCTGTTGCGTATCCATAACTACGTTGCCGTAGATGTTTCTAGATATGGTGCCTAGACGTTGTAAAAACTGTGCCTGACTAACTTGGGACGGTGCAACACTTTCTGCTTGTAGCTCTTTCTTAGCTGCGGCGATTAGTTTCTTAGCTGCTGCAACAGCATCGTTTCTCGTTGTGCCGACTACTGCTAGATTTTCGTAAGTAACATCTAAGAGTGGACCTTGGTCTTCTAGCACCCATAATGGCGCATCTCTCTCACCCGCTGGAGTTCGCACATCCCTAACAGCAACTTCAAGTCCGGTTTCGTTGTCTGTAATTACAGTACGCTGATTTGACGAGTCAATATCCATACCAGGACGACCCACATTTTCATTGCGCACAGTAAAGCCTGTTTTCTTGGGCGCTGGTTTTGCTTCTACTTCTGGCTCTTTTGCAGGAACTTCTTCAGGTTTTGTAGCTAAGTTACGCAACCTTTCTTTAACGCGATCAAACGAGGTATTTATATTTTCTTTTACCTCAGGGGTAACTCTTTTTGCCATGCGAGCAAACGTGTCATCTTTTAGTTGCTCTAATTGCTCAGTATATGTTTTACGTGGCGTAACCTCTGTTTCAACTTCTTCAGTTACTTCTACGTCGGAATCACGTGTGATATTTTTCTCTACGGTTTTAGTGTCAATCTTTCCTAAATCTCTAGCGACATCACCTAAACCAACTTGTTTTATATTTTTATACCTATCCGTTTTAGTCTTTACAGGCTCATCTGTGTTCTTTAACTTATCTCTAGCTTCTTCGACTACTATTTTTTCTTCTGGAGTAGTTAAATCTAAAGTCTTTTTAGGCGCAGCTTTTTTAGCTTTTGGTTTTTTCGTTGGTTTTGCAACGGGTTCTGGCACGCGGACAGCGGCTTCGTCGTCAAACTCAGATACCTCTAAATCTAACTCTTGTTGTCTAAGAGGCGACGTATCTTCTGGTTCTTCAGCAACCTGTGTGTCATCCAACCAAATAATACGTTCCTGTTTTTGTTTCGCGCTAAGTTCTGGTCTATCTAAATCTAGCTCTAATTGATCTCCAGTAGGGGATCTCCTAACACCTTCAGAAACATCTAACCTACGCTGCATATCTTTAACAGCTTGTGGCACTCTACTAGGTGTTGCCTCATCTAATGCGTCAGAAAGTTGAGCTTCTTCTTGGTCTTTCGCGGCTGTTTGTTCTACGTTTTCTTGTGCTTCAAACTCTACTTTTTGTGTGGCGTCCGATTCTACGCCTTGAGCTTTGTCAATAACGTATTGGTAAACTAAAGCATCTATTTCCTCTCTAGATGCACCTTTTGCAAGTGAGTTGGCTACTGCATTTTTAAGTGGTTCTAAGTCTATACCCGCAGTTATTGTAGGATCTATGTCTTTTACCGCAGCGCTGATAATGTTCTCCGCCTGCCTAGCTCTAGACAAACTATTGCGTGTGGCTACTATATCTACCGGAGCTGTAATACCTTCTCCTAATGCCTCTAAAGCAAGCTCACCCATTTGGGCTTCTTCGCCTACCGCTTCCGCCGCTTGTTTCGCACCTAATGCGCCCCCTGTTCCTTGTATACCAAATTGAGTAGCTACATCGGCAGTAGCAGCAACGGAAGGAGATTTGATAAATTTAGAGAATGGGGAAAACCCTACAAACGTCCCAGCAATAGCATTGGCAGGAACCTCGGCAACGGTTTTATCCACCGCATACTCTCTTGCTTTTTCCACGTCTCCACCAAATTTTTTAAGTCCTTCCATATAGTTTGGACCTAAAGCCCCAAATACTACAGATGTAGACGCTAGTGAAGAACCCCCTGTAGCGGTACCAATAATTCTACTTATAGCTGGACGTAGAAATTTAGCAGCTGTTTTTGCAGCAAGAAACCCTGCACCACCACCAGCGGGTAAAGCAGCTAGTACCGCAGGTAACTGCTCTCCAAAAAAGTTGATAGCTGCGGTTGGGTTGCGTAGAAAAAAGCCAAGCATTTCTTTAGCCGCCGCAGTAAAAGATCCACCTTGTGCATCCGATGCTTGGGTAGCAAGCTGTATAGCTTCAGCAATACGTGGGTCAGACGCCATAGCGTCGTATTCTTCTTGTGCTTGTTTTAAGTTAAGTGCGCTCTGCTCGGTACCTTGAATCATGTCTGCCAAGGTGTACCAAGTAGTCATTAACCGCTGTGCACCCTTTTGCATCGAGCTTCGGAAGGTTACTTCATCATCTCTTAGGGGCATACCCAGTTCAAAGTTATTTCTCTCAAACTGGTCGAGCAAGCTCTCTTCGCCTGATCTGAGTTTGTCGTTTTCTTCTTTTACAAAATTCCAAAACCTATCAGGTTGTGTTTCTTCAGGCCCTTCTTTTTGTAGCGCATCGGTAAGAAGCTCGGCATCAGGGAACTGACTTATAAAACCTTCTGCCGCTATACGGTCAGGAAACTCGTAAGTTTCACCATTTAACCTAACATCTGTTGCTAACGTAGGTGATTCTTTTTCGGTAGGGGTAATATTTGTAGTTGGAGTGGGTAAGTCTAGTGGTTCTTCAACTACAGCCTGTTGTGGGGTTTGCAAGGTGCCCCCATACTCAAGCATAAAACCTCTAGCATTTTCTTCTGAGGGAAAAGCATACTGGTTTCCGTTTGGATGCTGAACGACATACTCCATATGCTTCTTTCTTTATTTTGGTTCTTTTTTCGTACCGCCAAATCTACCAGCCGCAGCGTCAGGATCATTAGGATCATAAGGTTCTTCACCTAGTGCTTTAGCCAGTTTAGGATTTTGGAACAATACGTAATTTCTCAACCAGGATCGGGCTCCTACCTCTCCTTTTTCTGCTTTTATTTTTGCATATTTCAGACCTAAAGGTGTGTCGGTTTGTGCGTTAAACATAGCGTCATAGTTTTGCATCAGCGTATCCAACTTTCCTTCGTATTCCACCTCAGCTTTTTGCTGGTTTAAACGTTTCGCTTGTTCGGCAACTGGGTCATATGCTGCTTCTTCAATAGCCATACGAGTTAACTGTTGGTCAGTCTTACCTTTAAACCTTGAATCTCCTTGCTCCCTAAGAGCTTTCATGTTTTGCAGTGTGTAGTCTATTTTGTCAAGATCAGCTGGCTGTTTACTAGAATACAGGCCAGCAACAGTTCTTTGAGTTGCAGCAGACTGATCCGCGATGTACTGCTTAAGCCCCATTTCTTCGTTAGCCATACGAGCTTGAAGTTGTAGCTTTCTTTCGCCAGTAGCTTTTTCAGAAGCAATCTTAAGTAGGTTGATTTTCTCTTGTCGCTTAGCGACTTCGTTAAGAGCGAGTTTTTCTTGAGCGTCCTTAGTTCTAGCAATAGCCGCTTTAGATGCTTCTTTAATGCTTGGTATCGTACCAGCCCCAGCTTCGCCCGCAGCTTGTAAGAAGTATGGAGAATCTGATGCCGCCATACGGAAACCAAACTCAGCAAGGGAGGTGTACAAGTCATCACGCTTTGCTTTATCCGCAGCTTCAGCTTCACCCTTAAGGAACTTCTCGTATGTGTCATCTGCTTCGCCAAGCCGTCTTTCAAGTGCGTTCATCTCTGCATCAGTAGTATCTTCTGGGGCAACAATCTCTTCAAATACTGCTGCTGGTCCCTCTGCCTTCACCGCTGGCCTATCTAGTGGTTTTTCAGGGATAGGTGGGTTATTTAGTATGTCTTCAATTGACATTTTGGGTCTGTCCGTTGGCACCACAGGACCTCTACGTTCTGGCCCAAAATTAGTTTGCACTGGAGGCTCTAAAACGTCATCAGACTCAAATGATGGCTTAAACATATCTGGTTGTTCTACAATTGGGGCTGGTATAGCTGAAATTCCAGCAGTAGGATCTGGCACCACAGGGTCTCTACGTTCTGGCGTAAACTCTGGACTAATAGGATAACGTATAGCCAGAGGGTACTCCTCAAGTTTTTGAACCGCTCTTCGTTTCAACTCATCTCGTGATATTTCACCATCTCTATATTGTTTTTCGTACGCTCTTAAATACATATCGTATTCGTCTTGCTGTGCTTTTTGACTCGTGTCTGTCCTTTCTCCGTCGTCTTCTCTTAAATCTAGACCTGCCAAACCAGCAAACTCATCCTGAGACATACTAAATGTAGTAGGTAAATCTCCAAGCAATCTATCTGATTCTGCTTGTAGCCTAGGCACTACGTTTTGATTGTAGTCTTGTAGCTTCTTAAATCTTTCTCTTTCTAGCCGTGCTCTATCTTCTTCAGACATACCACCAGACACTCTGTCGCCAGTAGCAAATGCAACCAACCCACCGCCAGCAGCTGAAGGCATCATGTTAGGGTTTGTTGGAATCTGGTTTACTCCAGCTATACCAGGTCTAGGAGCCATCTGTTGTTGCATAGCCGCCATTTGAGGGGCTTGGGGTGTAGCGCCTAGAGCTTGTTGTGGCCCTTGCATAGGAGCGAAGGTTTGCTGTGCTACTGTCTGTTGAGGAACTTGTTCCTGTGCCTGTGCCCCTCTCATACGATCAATAAACATCCCAGCCAACACCGCAGCTGTAGGATCAAGCAAGCCCATCTGAGCCGCTTTAGCTATTTTCTGTTTGTTCCCGCCGTATTCTTTAGCGATGTCTTCAGGAGCTTGTAGATTGTATGGTTTAGTTTGCATTGTTTAGCCCCTACCCATTAAGTTATACATACCAAGACCCGCTAGTCCTAGACCACCTATCTGAGATGCTATTGATGGGGGTGGTGCGTATGTTGTTGCTGTCGATCCAAGCTGTACCGGTATACCTCGCATCAAGTTACTGAAGTACCCCAGCTGCTCCATCGGATAGTCACGTTGTGCCAAGAAGTCAGCATATGCTTGGTCGAGTTTCTGTTGTTGCAACCCTCTTTCTTCTTGCCCAACTGCGGCTTGTGCCTGTAGTTTCTGAAGTTGTGCAGCTTGTGCTGATTGGCCTATATCACTTAGTGTAGCTCCAGCTTGTGCAGCTTGTTGTGCACCTTGTAGTCCAGCTTGTTGGCCTTGTATACCTGTTTGTAACCCTTGTAGTCCAAGAGTTGCCCCGAATTGTTGCGCTTTTTGTGCTTGGTCAAACGCACTCTGTAGCCCTCTGGCTCTAATATCACCAAGTTGCTGACCAAGATTTCTTTCGCGTTCTGTCTGAGCTAGTAGTTGTCTCGCACCGCCATATGTACCTTGTCTAGCCGCCCCTAGGTTTGCACCCAGCTGAGCTTTTTGTGCTTCTCTAACAGCTTCTCTTTGCTGCACGTCAACAACTTGATCCATGTAAGGAGACATATATGCTTGCATAGCGGCTGGACTTGTAGCCATCTGCTCATATTGTTGTCCAGCACCCGCACCAATTGCACCTAATCCAGCAGCTGTTTGCCCAAACCCTAGTGATTGTTGCCCACCAGTTGTAACCATGCCTGCACCCTGTTGAAACTCAGGGCGTTGTTGCATCCCTAATGCTTCTTGTTGTGCGGCAGTTTGTGCGCCAGTAAACCCAGCAATACGTGGATCTTGGTATTCTTGGTAAGGCCGATAAGACTCAGCCTGTGCACGCTGCATAATGTCTTCAAAATACGGACGCGCATATTCAGGTAGGTTACTTTGGACTACCTCTTGTTTAGTCGGTGCTGATGGTTGTGGACTGCCCTTACCCATTTATATCTCCTAAACCTGTTTCTGCTACAGGTAATTCATATGTATTCCATAACGGTTTGTGACCGTCTGATCTAAAAATTTTAGCCCACCCTGGCCTACCAGTAGACTCAATTCCATCACATTTAGTATCAAAAGCCCATTTCTGCAACAGTTCTAACATAGGCTTTTTCCACGCTTCTAACTCTACTCCCCCTGTAAATACCATATCTAAATACTTCTTTCGGGGGTATTGCCTAATACTTGTAACTACTGCGCCTTTAATGCCTGTTTTATCAAATGCAACCCAGAGTGTGTAATCATAGTCTGTAATGCAATCTAATATATCTTCAACTTCGTACCGCCCGTATGTATAAATAGCGGCTTTCTTTAAATGTGGCCTGACTTGGTCCCATAACTTTACTACATGCTCTGTAGGTACCATGGAAACTTTCATCATGCTGTAGCTGTAAGTCCTTTCAATAGTTGATCTGCACCAGATGGCTTACCACGATCGGCGCTCTGTCTTGCTTTGTGTACATTATCCATAAGAGCATACAACTTACGTGCTCCTGCGTCAGAAGAACCGTTACCTATTTCAGATACAGTCCTAGCATCCAGCACAAACTCTCCATCTGCTAATCTTGCTGGCTGATCGTTACCTATCATAGCCGGTATACTATCACTAGTCCCATCGCCGCCCCCTTGCAAGTAACGTCCAGCGGCCATCATATAACCACCATCAGCAGCAGTACGCACCGCAGGGTATGGGTTAACACGGTCGAAGTATCTAAACTCTTCCCCAGACCCACGTAATATATCGTCTCCACCTCTAAACCTTACATTGCGCTCAGCTGGCAAATATGGACCTTCGTAGTTGTAATCTTCTTCCTCAGCCATAGCCATTTCTGGTTGGTCAAAAGCACCCGCCCTGTACGCCATACCCCCTATAGTACCTAGTCCACTAGCTAAAGCGCCTTTTTTACCCATAACATTTAGGTACTCACTACCAAACTGCTTAAGCCCACCTTCTTGACCTAATGCGTCTAGACCATAACCAGCTTTACTAAATGCGCTTGGGACTCTATCCATAGGCACGACGGAAGGGGATATTGTCGTAGTTAACTGATCTTGTAGCTGTCTTTGTGTGGCGAGCTGTTGCAACGTTGGTTGTTCAACCCCACCAAAAGGAGTAGCCCCAGGACCACCACTAAATTGCATCCCTGAAAAACCTGTTGCAGGCTGTTTTAAAGATTGCGTTGTTAAATTTTCACCCAATGTGGCACTAGGATTAAAGTATTTTGGCGTGGGCGCTACAGTTTTCTCGACTATATCTATAGGTGCTTGGTTTGCCGCCGCAGCGGTAGCTTGCTCCGCTCCCATATTTTGTAGCGAAGTGCCCATACCAGCACCACCATAAGCTCCTAGACCAGCTAATAAACCACGACCAAGGTCTTTAGTTCTCAATGCTTCAACACCGCCAACCAATAGCCCAGCTGCCCAAGGCTGCATACCTGGAACAAAACTTAGCCCTACACCAGCAATAGTTGGGAGGAACGCTTTGAATGTATCACTTAGAAACCCAGCTTCTGGCAGTCCTGTTTCTGGGTTAATTGTAAGAGAGCCACCCTTTGCCATAGCTAGTGCCTGTAAGCCCTGCACCTCACTTGGTGTCATGTGGACTAGCATTTTGTCTTCGCCGCGTCCTCTGGCTGCTAAATTTTGGGCTATCGCTGGAGTATTCATAACAATATTATCCTAGAAAATTAAGCGTTTGCCTACCTATGGTGCGGCGGCAATAGTAAATCCGTCTTTATTAGAAATAAAATTAACCGCTATAACTGCTGACGGTATACCTGGGTATGGGCTAGATGCAGCTTCTGGATCAAAATATAAGTCTGTATCATTAGTAGCCCACATCAACTCTATATATTCATTAGCATTTAGATCAATATTAAAGTTCCAGTTAGCTTCTAAATGCCCGTTATTCATGTCAACTGTATATGCGTGGGCAGAATAACCGATATCCGTGCCGTTTTTACGTATCCAAACTTGTGCTTCTTTTTGGCTAGCGCTGTTACTCCATAGCTGCCCAGAGAACTGAAAGTTATATATTCCGGGTTTTGTCACAGTAAATGTCGTACCACCTGTGCCACTAACTGCAATACCATTCTGAAAGTACGTGTTACCAAACTTTAACTTATACGCGGTGTTTATAGTCGCAGCAGTTTGTTGTGTTGTATCGTAGTATAACGCAGTGGGTATGTTTAACTGCCAACCCCCTAATGTGTCTCCTAATGCGGTTAAGTCGCCATCGAGACGGTTAAAATACAGACGTAGAACATCAGCAAAAGCGTTTTGAGCTGAAGCCTCATAAGAAGCGCTAGCGTTAGGTAAGGCCGGTGCTCTTACTTTAAAGAATGGCATTAACGTCTTCCATCCGGTCTGACATCTATACGTGGGCTACCTAACTGCCAATTAACCCCTAACCCATCAGAACTCAACTTCAAAGCCATTTGTCTAGCGCGGGCGCGAATAAATATCTGGTCTGTGTACACTCCAACAGAAGACTCTACAACGTTCTTGCTATCTGCCACATCTGACTGGAACGTAGCTCCTGGGAAATTACGTGGTCTTACTTGGAATGTAACTTCAGGTTCTTCTACATCTGACCCAGTAAAGTTTAGATCTGGAATAATACGGCGGCTAAGCATAAATTGGTCGCCATCACCAAGATCAAAGTCAGAAGACTGAATATACGCGGACATAGCCACTCCATTTGCATCGGTTCCGTACTCATGGAAGAAAATATCTCCTTGTGCGTCATCTTGTTCTGTCGCTACACCTTGTGGGTAAGGTCTTAACGGGCTATCTAACCAAGCAGTGCGTACCATAGTGCCGTAGTACCAGATTTTTTCAAGGTGGTTATAAACAACATACCTGTCGTTCCAGTTTGATTGTCCGCTTGGGTAGAACCACCAGACCTCGTTATAACCTTCATTAGTGCCACATACAATCTGGTCTGCCTGTGTTCTATTCATATCAGTGAATACGTATTCCCGAACCTCACAAGGCAACGTCTCAACCCTACCAGTGTAAGCATAGAACTTATCGTGTCCCATCCAGAACACTTGGTTATTAACAGCCACACAAGCACGAGGAGAAATAATAGATATATTGTCAGCCAATTCCTGCAAGCCAAACACGTCAGTAGTGCCAAGGAACTGTAGCGAGTAAAGCTGACCTTCAGTCCAGACTAGAATCTCCTGTCTGGTAGCTAGCGCCCTAACGATACGCGAACCACGAGAAACCCTAATAAATCCAGCACTATTGGTAACTTCTGGAGTCCAGTTAGTTGGATCGTCCTGATTCGCCCAACGGATAAGTAGTAAGTCTTGATCCCCGCCACCGTATGGAGTGCACCCAAATGCCAACAAATGCTTATCGTTCTGAGATACCAAAGTTTGCATTGCTATTGCGGGTACATCGGTAGCGCCGGACAAAGACGAAAGTAGAACAGCACGGGTACCAAGAGCCGTACCAGGATCTAAGTTAGACCCACGCTCCCAATAATAAACAGCTCCGTTTCGAATATTAGCGACTAGATCGTTATCGAAGTTATCAAGCCACCAGTCACGTTGTGCCAAGTCAACAGGCTGTGTAGAACCAAGACCCCAGTAACTTCTACCCCATGTACCTGTTCCCCAACCATAACCTTGTGCTACTGATCTATAACCTGGCTCAATCTCAAAAGAGGCTATGATTGCCGTACCACCACCAGCCGCAACGGTTGAAGTAGCCGCAGTAGACACGGTAATTGCAAAAGTATCAACGTCTATAACATCAATAACATGGCTAGTGTTTAACTCAGCAGCGGGGACACCACCTACATCAGTCGCCCCAGTAAATACAACAGTATCGCCAGTATTACCACCATGAGCAACAATCGTCACAATGACTTCAACATCCCCACTATTAGTGGCAAAGCAGTTATCTGTATCCGTCGTAGTGTAAGTCGCACGGAAGGGGGTGATGTTATAAATAATGCCACCAACTTCGATATATAGCTTAGAGTTAGTACCCATAGCTAAGAAGTTGTCGAGGAAAGACGTTACATAATTCCACATCTGACGGCATACACCATCAAACTTCTGTGTAGTTTGCCTAGTCCACCCACCTAGTTTTTGTGGCAGTCCAGAAAAGAATCTAACTTTATCCGCATCATACCAACCACCCTCATTAGAATAGTTAGTTACGTTACGGTTGATTCCTGGCTTTAAGTTGAGCTTGATAAATGCCATCTTTATACCAATTCAAAATGAGGCCCATCAAGGAACGGCTTTTTACCTGCTAAACTCCGCATGTCTATGTAGTAGTTCATAGCTTCTTCCATAGACTTAGGCCATGTAGCAATATTGTCTACTACCCAAGCACCGCCCCACCTAACGGCTACAGCTAATTCGCGTGAAGCCTGTTGCATAGCATCCGCTATGTCATCATAAAGAGCAATCTCCCAAGAAACTCTTGGCCCTATATAAGCAACGAGATCAACAGCTTTACCATCAAGATGCTTACTTTTCATAGTGTGACTAGCTCCCGCAGCAACCAACTCTTTCTGGCGCTCTACGGTTCTAAGCCCTTCAATTACCCCGAAGTCTACGCTAGTAATTTCTATAGCTCTTTTTACTACGTCTACTAAGTCTTTGTCTACACCTACTAACCTATCCAGACTTCTTTGAGATAATTTAAAGCTCATAGTTATTTCATCTTGTTAATTAGATCGAAAAGGGTTTTTACTTTATCTTCTAGGATCTTGACCCGCACAGTAATCTCAGCACGAAAAGCCACCCCTATGGCGGCTACTGCGATAATGCCTGATATAACAGGCCAAAAATCCATAAACTCATTCATCTACCTTGACCTCTATACTTCTTAAAATTCCTCTTGTCGTGCTTGTTACGAGGTCGAGAAAAAGGTGAACAACCATCGCTGGTCTTATGCTTGTGTCGGATACGGGGACCGTTCTCCCCGATACCCATTTTTACTCTTGCCATTACCTAGCTACTCCTTTGGTTTTCTCAAAGCTACGAAGTCCACCAAGTCCTAGCATACCCATGAGCACGGTCATCAACTGACCCATCTCGAAATCAGGGAGAGCAGGTACTTCCATACCATAGGCAGCGAGACCAAAAATAGCCAAAGGCTGGATAACAAAATGATAAGCAAAGGCAGTGCCGCAAACCCAGCCCACAAATGGTCTCCATCCGCCCTTCCAAACAGAACTGCTAGCTGCTTCCGCTTTATTGACTTCAATTTGTGCAAGGGCAAGTTGTTGTGCATGCCGATCTGCCATGGTTGAAATTTCATGAGCTAGTTTCGCTTTCTGATCTTTGTCTTCAACAAACTTATCCAGTAAGCCTGTTACTGGTTCGATTAAAGAGCTTAAAAAAGGTAACGCCATACAGCCTCCTTATGGGCACTTACAAACTTTAGCCATCAGCTTAGATATACACCAAGCAACACCCATAGCGATAGCACCAGTTAGTACAGCTTCGCCCCAGAAATGAGCCGGATGAGAAGCCATATCAGCAAGAGTTACACCAACGCCAATAAGTGCGCCCTTAACATAATGCTCATCAGCTTTGTCTTTGAGTGTCACCATACCAACAAAAATAAGAATAGAAGCTAAAATACCTGTCTTACCTGCTGTTAGTAGATGCTTAGCGTTAAACATAGCCAGGATGTTTCCTTGTGCCATAACAGCACAACAGCTAATAAATGTAGCTGTCCATCGCTTTGCTAGAGTAATCTTCGCCCGTTTAGCCTGCTCAATAATATTTGAAATCATAATGACCTCCTATTGTCCCATTGTCTTGGCACCAGCCTGAGGTACGGACGTAGCCCAAACTGAAGTTGATTGTCGTGGTTGCCAAGGTTCCCCACAGTTAGTGCATGTACCTGTAGCTTCTTCGTGCTCACTAACAGGATCATTACAGTTACTACATAATATCTCAATTTCGTACCTGCAAACTTTTGTTTCACCTTCTTTATAGGCTTCTACCGTAGTCTTCATAAATCACCATTTATCTAGTGGGCAAGTAGCGTTTTTTAGCGCTGTTTTAAGTTTAATAAAGCAATAGCAGTCTTGGCACATATCTATTTTGAAGTGTTGTACCTTATTATTGCACCCATCACATACGGCTTTCCTACGTTCAGCTTCAGACGCGTCTACTTTATCGTCTTGCGTAAGACTTGCGTAATGCTCATCTACTGCTTGCCTGCCTTCCTCAACGGTTAATTTTTTGGGTGTCATAAAAAATCCTTTTACTCTTAGTGTCAGTCTATTTAAGGCTTCTACCATGATATAAACACAGCTCCTTTGCTACCACTAACCCCACTTAGCTGCCCAGCTACAACGTTTCCACCTCTACCTCCAGACCCGTATCCAGTGCCATTGTTGCCGCCAGCACCGCCAGAAAGCCCAGATCCCCCACTTCCACTAACACCGTTTGGAGAACCACCAGATCCTCCACCTCCTGGCAGACCAGGTTGTCCACCTATACCTCCAGTTGCACTTACAGACCCAGATCCGCTAGTTACAGACGAAGTACCTCCAGTACCCCCTGCTGGGTTTCCTCCACAATTAACGTAGTTACCCCCTGCCCCGCCAGCACCAACAACAATGGACAATGTTTCTCCTGGGGTAACAGATAAGGACTCATTGGTTCTATAACCACCAGAGCCACCGCCCCCTCCGGGAAATCCATCTCCACAAAACCAAACTGAGTTTCCTCCACCGCCCCCTGCGTAGACAGACACATTCATGCTATATACGCCACCAGGTACGGTAAGGGAAAAAGTGCCATTAGTAGTATAACTTTGAGACCCGCTTTCTGGGTAGGCTTTAAACCAGTTACCAGTGTCTTTAATATAGATACCGCCTTCTATACGTATCCACGCCCCATCTTGTTTAATATAAACATCTTGAGGTTGCTTCCAGACACCACCATCTTTTACATATAACGTCATACTTCTACCTTAAGTAGTCTTGTACCAAACGTCACCATTAGCTCCGTCACCAGATGTGGGCGCAGAAGAAGAAATATGTTTTGTACCAGTAGCATTTGAACCGATTGTGTAGGTGTTTATTGTTGTGCCTGTAATTGTTCCGCCCGTAATAGCTACGTTACTAGCTGCCTGAGTAGCAATAGACCCTAAACCTAATGAAGTTCTAGCAGTCGCACCAGATTCTGCAACCCAATTAGCGCCGTCACCTACAACAAAGTTACCATCTGTAACAGCTAAGCCTGAAATATCGTCTAGTCCAGCATCCCAAGCCTGTACATCAGAACCGATCGCCACACCAAGGTTAGTCCTAGCAGCGGAAGCAGAAGAAGCACCAGTACCACCGTCAGCTACAGCTAGGTCAGTTGCTAAGGTTAAAGAAGATAAATGCGTTACCGCATCGACAATGTCTGTGCCATTGTTAATCAACAATATAGTCTTACCGGCTGGGACTGATACACCTGTTTGTCCAGAAACCTTTACAGTACAAGCGTCAGCTAGCCCATTATTGACTATATACATCTTCTCTATAGCAGGGACAATTAACTCCCGTGCGCCATCCGATACACCTGTCAGATTAAGGCGCATGTGCCTAGCATCTTGTGTGGCGTTGGTGTTACTCAAAGTGAGCGTGATATCTGCACTTGAAAACGTAATGTCAGCAGTGGCGCATATAGCTTCTTCTAACGCTGTGCCTAGATTAGTATTAGTAACAATCCCCCATGTACTAAGGTTCTCACCTGTAGTCATAAGTTGGATTTTTAAATTACTACTATATGTACTTGCCATTTATAGCTCCTATGCTGCTATTTTAAGCCATTCTGGGTTTTGATTAGTCTCTATTTCTACCCAACCTGGTGTTTGTGAATCATCAATTAACTGCCAATTTGCATTTTGATCTGGGTCTATATTTTCCCATATCAATGGTGTCTTAGTACGTCCATAACCTACAACACCAACAGGATAAACAGTTGCTTTACCTTCTACATCTGCTTCACCTATCTCACTAGTTCCAACTACACCCGTAACCTGGATAAAGTTTTGAGACCTAGTAGTTACTGTACCTAGCCCTGCTGTAGCTTCTAAGCCTTCTGGATCTACGTTTGCTTTCGCAGTAGCAGTTACTGTGCCTACGGTATTAGCAGCTTGGACTCCTGTTACAGAAACCTTTATCTCTGTAGCTACATCCGTTACACCTATGGCACCCGTTGCTTCTAGACCCGTAACGCTTACGTTTGCTTTGGCGTCTACTTCTATAGTGCCTATGGCACCAGTGGCTTCTAATCCAGAAGTATCAACATTTGCTTTAGCATCTATCTCAACACTATTTAGTGTGATATCAGCCTGTACACCAGACGGCTGTATTCCAGCATCTGAAGCAACACCAACGCTACTTATACCGCCAGTAGCTTCTAATCCCGAAGTTTCTACATTTGCCTTGGCATCGACTAGAACAGTACCTAAAGCACCGCTAGCATCAACACCTGTAACTTCTACTTTCTTTATCGGTACAGCTACGGCTGTACCTAGTTCCCCTGTGGCTTCGACACCAGTAACCGAGACAGACTGGTCAATCTGCCCGTAGCCCCAATATCCGAGGCTGTAACTCCCGTTACCCCAGTTACCGTCAGCAGCCATTTAACTTACGCGATACGAATAATAGCGTTCGATGCGTCGTTTGTTGGGAAGATAATAGTAAAGTCGCCGTCAGTAGAGGTCTTGTCCGCACCAAAGTCTAACACCGCAACAGCAGCATTTGTGAGTGTAGCCCCACCGATACCCGCAGCTGAAGGCGTGTTGTTGTAGATAAGCGCTCCACGAGCAGTAACGGATACGTTTGTAAATGTAAGGTCATCAAAGTCAGTAAATCCTGTACCTGTTGAAGCACTGGTATTTGTTGACGTCACACCTGCATTAGTAAGATCCGCACCGCCAGCTGTATAGTTTGTACCTGATGACTCGTTAGTCGCACTATAAGCGGTAGTGTTAGCGTCAATAGACGCAGATGATGTATAAAGTGCTAGTTTGAAAGTGTCTCCGGTACTGGCCCTAAAGTCATGTACGGCAAGCAAAATCTCAGCCTTAAACGAAGTACACATTGCTTGGGTGATTGCCA
>Ga0255761_10002838_pt1 | contig 15841 bp, 15 predicted proteins | sample 071ome_29_FD_179961 | JGI IMG/M metagenome (GOLD analysis project Ga0255761, IMG submission 179961) | Coastal salt marsh microbial communities from the Groves Creek Marsh, Skidaway Island, Georgia - 071407BT metaG (version 2) | ecosystem: Environmental > Aquatic > Marine > Intertidal zone >... | reverse complement strand
GTAAATTCTGGCTTGTAAATCTGTAGGTGGGGAGATAGCGGGCGCTGACCCGTAGTCATATTAATAATCCTGTATCTAGTTGTAATTCTTTACTCAACTCGTCAGAGTTGGTTTCTCGTTTAGCCCCTCGAAAAGATTTCGTCAAATGAACCCATGAAAGGGAAGCGCGTCTGCCCCTCCTGCTCTACAATTACCAGCCGTCTATCCTCCCTAATTTTTTTTACTCATTTACCGAGGTAAGCCTGTCAAAAGCTTTGTCTTTTACAACATATACGAGCCTAAAAAACATTTGGATTGATCTGTGGAACACGCCATCGGGGCTGTTTCTTAGGGGAAAAGTGGGATTCCGGCCCAATCAAACCTTTTCATGGAAACTGGCGCAAAACTTCACAAATAATGCAGAAGCGAATGAAATGATCTTGTGATTTATTGGATATTTTCTCGGTTCTTTATTAACGTGTCTAATTCAACCAATCTTTGTGCCTCAGCGACATGCAGCCCCTCAACTAATTTTCCATCAACAAGTGTCACGCCCTTACCTTCCGCCAGCGCCAAATCGTGGGCCTTCGAAATTCGCGCGGCCCACTCTAACTCCTCGATTGTGGGTCCAAATACTTTGTTTGCAGTATCAATGGTTTTGGGGTGAATCAAAGTTTTTCCATCAAAACCAAAGTCACGTCCTTGGCAACATGACTGGTAAAAACCATCGTCATCGGATAAATCAAAAAACGGACTATCGAGCGCGTAGAGACCGTTGGCACGAGCCGCAAGAATACACAGTTGTATGGAGGTAATTAAGGGCAACCTATCCGAGGTATGGCGAGCTCTTAGATCCTTCGTTAAATCAGCACCTCCAAGTGTCAGAGCAGCCACCCTGCTATGAGCACCTCCAATTTTCTCTGCATTGAGAATACCCCGGGCATTCTCTAACATACACCAAATCTTCATACCTTCAGGAGCTCCGTTTTTATCCATTAACTCGGCTGTATCAACAACAAATCTCGGATCTTCAACTTTCGGGAGCACAATCGCGTCAACGCCAGTACGAGATATCGTTGAAATATCTTCCTCATACCAAATTGTCCCTTTGCCGTTTACCCGAACACAAATTTCTCGATGACCATAGCCACCCTCTTTTACGATTGAGACAATCCTCGAACGCGCCTCCGTCTTTGCCTCAGGGGCTACCCCATCCTCCAAATCCATTATTAAGACATCAGCCCCCAGTTCCCGGCCTTTAACGAGGGCTCTCTCATTCGCGCCTGGCATATATAGAGCGCTTCTTCTCGGTCGAATCATAAAATATTCCTTTTATTCCTGTTAGCCGCCAATAACATCCTCGGGTATTGTTTCGAAAAATAATTCCAGGCGCAGCAAAATATTCAAGCCTAATAAAATACTAGGTCACCCTGATAGAGCAATTTTGAATTTGAGTGGATAAGATTGTTTGGGTTTATTGGCTATCCAAAGGGACCTGCAAAACGATATCCTCATTTTCATCTTGATCCTCAATAGGCTGGATGCCTAAAAGGTGCTCAGCAATTTGTACCGCATTTAGGGCGGCACCCTTTCTCAAATTATCTGCTACGACCCAAAATCCCAGACCGTGTCTCACGGTGGGGTCCTCGCGAATTCGACTAACATAAACCATGTCATCACCGACAGATTCTACAGGAGTGACATAGCCTTCATCAGCTCTATGATCGATTACGGTTACACCTGGCATTGCCCGCATCAGTCCCCGTGCCTGAGCTACTGTCAATTCATTCACCATCTCGACTGAAACTGCCTCTCCGTGCCCAATGAAAACAGGAACACGAACACAAGTTGCAAAAACATCTATATCCGGGTCCAGAATCTTTCGTGTTTCCACGACCATCTTCCACTCCTCTTTTGTGGATCCATCATCCATAAATACATCAATGTGAGGAATAACGTTAAATGCGATTTGTTTTGTAAATTGTTCTTTGACAACTGGATCGTTGACAAAAACGCCCCTGGTCTGGGTAAAAAGCTCATCCATCGCCGCTTTGCCTGCTCCAGAGGTCGATTGGTAGGTCGACACCACTACACGCTTAATCTTCGCAGCATCATGAAGAGGCTTAAGGGCCATAACCATCTGGATAGTGGAACAATTAGGGTTAGCAATTATGTTACGTTTAGAATGTTGGGCTATTGCCTGCGGGTTGACTTCGGGAACCACCAACGGCACATCAGGTTCCATTCGAAATTCCGAAGTATTATCTATTACTACGCACCCTGCTGCTGCAGCCTTAGGTGCATATTTTGCGGAAACTTTGGCACCGGGCGAAAAAAGGCCAATATCGAAACCTTTAAAGTCAAAGTCCGCGAGTGACCGCACTCTGAGAATTTCTTCCTCTCCAAACGAAACCTCCCTCCCTGCCGACCTTTCGGAAGCAAGGGCGACGACTTCATCCACTGGAAAGGCCCGTTCGTAGAGCGTTTGCAAAATCTCTCGTCCTACATTTCCTGTCGCCCCGACAACCGCAACTCTATATCCCATGACATATCTCTCTAATGGGTCCGTATAATCCCACCTAACTTAGCACAGAAACTTAGTTCTGAGCCCTGGTTTCCAAAAGAACAAAGCATTTTGCTCTCAAGGCTCTAATGATTAGCATGCCGAATAAATCTGTAGGCAAGCTATTTAATAGACTCTTACGCTTTTTCCGTTTTCACATTTCGGAGAGTTCCGCAATGACCGCGTCTCCCATATCAACGGTTCCCACCAATTTTCCACCATCACTCATAATATCCCCGGTGCGAAGCCCAGAGTTTAGAACGTTCTCCACCGCTTTTTCCAACCGCTCAGCATCTTCACCCATGTCAAAGGAATAACGAAGCATCATCGCCAAACTCAACAACATAGCTAACGGATTCGCTTTACCTTGCCCTGCAATATCAGGCGCCGTACCGTGGACTGGTTCGTAAAGAGCATTTCGATTCCCTTCAGCGTCCAAAGCACCAAGCGAAGCGGAAGGAAGCATGCCCAAAGAGCCCGTCGCCATAGATGCAGCATCTGAGAGAATGTCTCCAAACATATTGGTTGTTACAATGACATCAAACTGCTTTGGGGCCCTAACCAGCTGCATTGCGGCATTATCTACAAGCATATGAGATAAATCCACATCCGGATAATCCTGAGCTACCCTAATGACCTCTTCTCTCCACATGCGAGTGCTTTCCAGCACATTTGCTTTATCAATCGAACAAAGTCGCTTATCCCGTTTTAAAGCAAGCTCAAAACCAACACGAGCGATCCGTTCAACCTCAGGGGTGGTGTATAACAGGGTGTTAAAACCCCTTCTTCCGCCGCCCGGCATATCCTCGACCCCTCGGGGTTCGCCAAAATATATTCCCCCCGTTAATTCTCGTACGATCAATATGTCGAGACCTGAAACAACTTCATGTTTCAAACTTGATGCATCCGCCAAAGCATCGAAAACAATTGCAGGTCTTAAATTCGCAAATAATCCAAGTTCTTTTCTAATCGCCAGAAGCCCTGCCTCAGGACGAATATCAAAATCTACGTTATCCCATTTCGGCCCCCCGACTGCCCCCAATAATACTGCATCTGCCTGCTTGGCTTTCTCTATGGTCTCTGTCCTGAGAGGCTCTCCATAGGCATCTATGGAGCATCCCCCTATAAGGTCCTCCTCTATCTCAAAGCTGACAACTCCAGCTTGTTCCATCCAAGCCATAACCCGTCGGACCTCGCCCATTACTTCAGGACCAATCCCATCTCCTGGAAGCATAAGAATATTTTTGTTTGCGACCATATCAGCTCTCCATCAGCTCTGGATCTTTAAAATAATGTGGGTTTAACGTAATTGTCCCGATAGGGAAACGGTTACCGTGTTGCAACCGCAATAATCACTCTAGATAAATAAAGCGAGTCCAAAATGAAGTTAAAAGAAAGCATAGCTGACCTTGTAACTGCTAATCATATCCTAGCCTACGAAGGGGTTGTTGACGCATTTGGCCATGTTAGCGTCCGTCACCCCCTGAATCCTGAAAGTTTTCTATTGTCACGCTCATGCGCACCAGAATTAGTCCAATCGGAGGACATCCTGGAGTTTCACCTGGATGGCACACCCGTTGATTTAAAAGGGTTTTCCCCCTACGCGGAGCGTTTTATCCATGGGGCGGCATACGAAAAAAATCCAAATATCCATGCAGTTATTCATAATCACGCGGAAGATTTGATTCCATTCAGCATCACTAAGGCAAAGCTAGGTGCCTGCTGCCACGTTGCTTCGTCGATTGGTAAAGAAGTGCGGACGTGGGATATCAATGATCATTTTGGAGATACGAACCTGCTGGTTTTGAATATCGAGCAGGGCCGGGATCTTGCAAATTTTATGGGCAATGAAAATATCGCGCTCATGAGGGGCCACGGTTGCATCGTGACTGGCGCCGATCTTAAAGAAACGGTCCGGACAGCAATTTATCTGTTAGTCAATGCCCGAATTTTAACAAAAGCTATGCAGATGGGCGAACCAAAGTTCCTTACTGACGGAGAAATAGAGAGAGCAACTTCTCGGAAACAAGGGTCTATCGGGGGAGAACGCGCATGGGAGTATTGGAAAAAGCGATCGGGTTTGTAAGTTTAAAAAAGTCATCCCTAACCGAATTATCTCCCGCAACGCCCGCGAAACTTAAGCAAAGCTTCTATAAATTGAGGCCGACTGCTGATTGAGTTTTATCTGTAAAGCCAAGGAGTTGCAGCTTTCTGTTTTCCTTCAAAGTTGTCGATTTTCTCAACTTTCTGCATCGTCAGCCCTATATCATCGAGACCATTGAGCAAACAATGTTTTTTGAACGGATCGACCTCAAATGACACTTTGGATCCATCAGGTCGAGTAATTTCTTGGGCCTGAAGATCCACGGTCAAGCGCGCATTTGCACCGTTTTCTGCATCTTGCATTAATTTGTCGATCTCTTCCTGAGGCAGCGTAATCAATAGAATTCCATTTTTGAAAGAATTGTTAAAGAAGATGTCAGCAAAACTAGGAGCAATTACGCATCTGATACCAAAATCTAAAAGGGCCCAGGGGGCATGCTCACGAGAAGATCCACAACCAAAATTTTCTCCTGCCACAAGGATTTCAGCGTTCCGGTAAGCTTGCTTGTTCAATACGAAGTCTGGATTTTCTTCTCCTGATTTCGGATCATATCGCATAGCATCAAACAGGCTCTTACCCAAGCCAGTTCGCGTTAACGTTTTCAAAAAACGTGCAGGAATGATTTTATCTGTGTCACAATTTACTATGGGGAATGGTGCCGCAACACCGGTCATCGTATCGAACTTTTCCATTTCTATTCCTCGATTAAATCACGGACATCAGTCAAATGGCCTGCAATGGCAGCAGCGGCTGCCATTGGCGGACTAACCAGATGTGTCCGCCCACCAGGTCCTTGTCTCCCCTCAAAATTACGATTTGAGGTAGAAGCTGATCTTTCCCCTGGCAACAACATGTCTCCATTCATCGCAAGGCACATAGAGCAACCAGGCTCGCGCCAATCAAAACCTGCTTCGGTAAAGATTTTATCGAGACCTTCCTCTTCTGCTTGTGCTTTCACGTGGCCTGAACCGGGAACGACCATCGCGTATACGGATGACGCCACCTTTCGACCTTTTGCCACTGCCGCCGCGGCCCGCATATCCTCTATTCTGGAATTGGTGCAAGAGCCAATAAATACTTTATCGACAGTAATATCTTTCATGGGAGTTCCTGCAGTCAGGCCCATATATTCGAGTGACCTCTCCATCGAAGCACGCCGCATCGGATCAGATTCCTGATTGGGATCTGGAACCACACCATTAATACCCACTTCATCTTGCGGGCTGGTACCCCAAGTTACTTGCGGGACAATTTCTGAAATATCGAGGATTACTTCCTCGTCGTAGGTAGCGCCGGGATCAGATGGCAGCGTTTTCCAATATTCCACGGCTTGTTCCCATTGGCCTCCTTTGGGGGACTGAGGACGACCCTTTAAATACTCAAATGTTTTCTCATCAGGTGCTACCAAACCAGCTCTGGCCCCCGCTTCAATAGTCATATTGCAAACGGTCATTCTACCTTCCATAGAGAGGTCTTTTATTGCCGGACCGGCATATTCGATTACATAACCAGTGCCGCCGGCAGTACCAATTTTACCGATGATGGCTAGAATAAGGTCTTTTGCCGTGCAGCCTGCTGGTAGACGACCATTTACGGTGATCCTCATGTTTTTCGCGGGCCTTTGAATTAAGGTCTGTGTCGCTAAAACATGTTCTACTTCTGAAGTGCCCACACCAAAAGCCAATGCGCCGAAAGCCCCATGTGTAGCGGTGTGAGAGTCTCCACAAACCAGGGTAACTCCTGGCTGCGTAAAACCCTGCTCGGGTCCTATAACGTGCACAATCCCCTGGTTGATATCATTGATTGGGATATAGGGAAGATTGAATTCCATAGCGTTCTTTTCCAACACTTCTAGCTGGACACGGGACTCTTCATCATCAATTTCATCTGTCCCACCGCGACCAGGGGTAGTAGGAACGTTATGGTCCGGCACGCATATATTAGCTTCAGGCCTCCGTGCTTGCCGTTTTGACATCCTCAAGCCATCAAATGCCTGCGCGCTGGTGATTTCATGAATAAGCTGTCGATCAATATAAATCAGACAAGTACCGTCATCCTGCACATCAATGAGGTGGTCTTCCCAGATCTTGTCGAATAACGTTCTGGGTTTGGTCATACTTCTCACTCCTTTACCCAACTAAAAAAGTCACCAATTACAGTGACCCTTAGGCTTTATCGTTTTTTTCCTCTACCTGCGCCGCTACCACGTTCTCTTCTGGGCCAGTCGATTCAGTTTGATTAGTAACGTCCTGGACGGCTTTGGTTTCTTCAACAACCTTGCTTCCCACTCTGCGCTCCACTTTTTCAGCTATGCGCGCCTTTTTGCCCCGCAGCCCGCGCAAATAATAGAGCTTGGCCCTTCTGACCGCCCCACGCCTAACAACCTCTATTTTCTCAATGCGAGGAGAATAAAGCGGGAAAACCCTCTCAACACCCTCGCCATAAGAAATCTTTCTCACGGTAAAAGCAGAGTTCACGCCAGAATTTTTTCGAGCTATGCAGACCCCTTCAAACACCTGAATACGCTCCCGAGTTCCTTCAACAACCCTGACGGATACTCTCAGAGTGTCACCCGGTCCAAAAGTAGGCACCTCTCTCTTATCCGTTTGACGAATTATTTCTTCTTGTTCTATTTGTTCGATAATATTCATGGTTTCAGTCCTTCACCGCCATGTTGCAATCTCGATTCAGCACCCACAAATCTGGACGCTGCTCACGTGTAGTCTTAGCAGCTGCCTCACGCCGCCACTTATTAATCTTCTCGTGATGTCCACTCAGCAAATGCTTCGGGACCCGACGACCTTTCCAAACCTCCGGTCGCGTATATTGGGGGTATTCCAGCAGCCCCCCTTCAAAACTCTCCTCTAACACAGACTCTCTATTTCCCATAATACCTGGCAAAAGGCGAACACAAGCGTCGATGAGAGCTATTGCCGCTGGCTCCCCTCCAGACATGATGAAATCTCCCATACAAACTTGATCAAAGTTCCGCGCCTCTAAAACACGTTCATCAACACCCTCGAATCTGCCACACAAAATATTTAATTCCTCTTGTGCCGCAAGCCGTCTTATATCCTTCTGAGTGAGAGGGCGCCCTCTCGGCGTAAGGTATACAGGCTGCGTCCTTGGGTTGGCCGACTCTAGAGCAGAGTCGATGACGTCCGCTCGCATCACCATTCCTGGGCCTCCACCATAAGGCGCACCATCAACAGTCCTGTGTTTATCGCTCGCGTGAGCTCTAATGTCTACCGTTTCGATTGTCCAAATACTTCGCTTAAGACCGGCTCCAGCAAGAGAAAACTCAAGCGGCCCCGGAAACATTTCAGGGAAGATTGTGTAAACACGAGCAGTCCACAAATCAGTCGCGGAAGCCATCTCAGCCATTCCCTTCGCTAGCTGTTTGCTCCGCCATTGGTCCGAACAAACCCTCGGGCGGGTCTATTTCTATTCTTTTCGCCGATAAATCAACAACCGGGACCACATCCTTAGTAAATGGCACAAGGACGGTTTTTCCTTTTTTCGCGTTAACCTCCAAGATTGTGCCTGCCCCAAAATCATGCACCGCAATTACTGACCCAAGGATATCACCATTCACGGCATAAACGGGAACATCAATCAGGTCATCGTAATAAAACTCTTCTTCACCCGGCGGGGGCAATGCCTCACGGGTAACGAACAGCTCAGTCCCCCTCAGTCTCTCAGCCGCATCTCGATTATCTATGCCATCGGCATGAGCTATGACATGTCCTTTGGCTATTCTCTTTGGTTTGAGAACAAACTTTTCCTTGCCCTCTTTGTCTTCCACCGGACCATAAGCACAAACGTCCATGGGGTGCTCGGTGTAACTAGAGATTCTCAAATCTCCTTTGACACCGCTTGCACCTGCAATATGACCAATACGCACCATGGATCTTTCTCTATTCCGAGCCACCGACAAATATCTCAAAAAATACTTTATTCTTCCTTGTTTTCTTTCTCATCTGAGTCCGCGACCACCTCTTCGGCTGATCCTTCAGCCGATTCTGACGGCTCCCCATCCTGATCTTCAGCGGCCACATCAGCCACTGACTCGGAAGCAGCCTCTTCTGCGGCGGCCTTCGCTGCTTCTTCCGCAGCTTGCCTTGCCTCTTCCGCCTCCCTTAACCTCTCTTGAGCCTTTGCTTTAGGTTGATTCTTTTTAGTTTGCTCAGGCACAGAGGGAATGGGAGCCAGTTTGGCTGCGCCAAGAAAACGGGCAACCCTATCTGAGGGTTGTGCCCCTTGCGACAACCAATGCTTAATCCTCTCCTCGTTTAGCTTAACTCTCTCAGGATTATCGCGATCCAGCATCGGGTCATAGGTACCTACACGCTCAATGAAACGACCATCACGAGGTTTTCGAGAGTCTGCGACAACGATCCGATAATAGGGTCGACGCTTTGCGCCACCTCGAGACATACGAATTTTTAAAGCCATAATTTTTCCTTATAATAGTTAAATTTTTATTTCCTGATTTCGATTCGATTTAATCAAATCCTAGGCATCATCCCGGGCGGCATTCCCCTCATCATCCCTTTATTACCTAGTTTACTCATCCGCTTCATTGCGCGGCTCATTTCTTGAAACTGTTTTAAGACGCGGTTCACCTCTTGTACTGTGGTTCCAGCACCGGAGGCGATGCGTCTCCGCCGTGACCCATTAAACAACTTCGGATTCTTCCGTTCCGCAGGTGTCATGGAGAGAATGATCGCTTCCTGCCTTGCCAAAGACCTGTCATCAATATTGGCATTCTTAAGTTGGCTCTTTACCTTTCCGACCCCAGGTAACATTCCAAGAATACCACCCATACCGCCCATCTTCCGCACTTGGCGCAACTGCTTAGCCATATCATCCAAGTCGAATTGCCCTTTTTGGACCTTTCTGGCTAATTCCTCAGCCTCTTCTTCTGCTACTGTCTCTTGCGCCTTTTCCACCAAAGACACCACATCTCCCATGCCGAGGATTCGTGACGCGATCCGGTCAGGGTGGAAGACTTCAAGGGCATCGATTTTTTCTCCGGTTCCCAGCAATTTAATAGGTTGCCCCGTGACTGCCTTTATGGAGAGAGCAGCCCCTCCCCGTGCATCTCCATCAATTCGGGTGAGCACAATACCGGTAACTTTCAGTCTTTCATTGAAAGATTTAGCAGCATTAACCGCATCTTGACCGGTCAGAGAATCGGCAACGAAAAGGGTTTCAGAAGGATTTGCCATTTTATAAATGGCCTCAGCTTCCCCCATTAACTCCTCATCAACATGCAAACGACCAGCGGTATCTAAGAGAATAATGTCGAAGCCTTCTTTGCGGGCAACGTCAAAAGCCCGCTTCGTAATCATTTCAGGAGTTTCAAATGGAACAATAGGAAGTGTCTCTATACCATTTTCTTTTCCCAAAACCGCAAGCTGCTGCTGGGCGGCAGGTCGTCTTATATCAAGTGAGGCCATCAGGCTTTTTTTCCGATGGCGATCCCTGAGAAAAACGGCAACTTTGGCAGTTGTCGTCGTTTTACCAGAACCTTGCAAACCCACCATCATAACAGCCGCAGGGGGGCTTACTGACAGATTAAGATCGCTCGAACCGCCTCCAAGCATCTCGACAAGGTGATCGTTTACAATCTTGACCACCATTTGACCTGGCGTGACGCTTCTAGTTACTTCCTCACCTACCGCACGCTCCCGCACAAGGTCTATAAAATCTCTCACGACAGAGAGCGCAACGTCCGCTTCAAGCAGCGCAATGCGAACTTCTCTCAGGGCTGCGTCAACGTCAGCTTCCGACAAGGCCCCTCTTTTTTTGAGCCCGTCAAATATTTTGGTCAGTCGTTCACTAAGAAGATTAAAAATTGCCTTCAACTCCCAACTACAAAGACCTTAAACAAAACAAACTAGAAACTAGTCCCGACCAGAGTCTCAATATTCCATGCCCCTTGATCTCAAACCAAATATCGCCGGCGCGCGAAACTCGCGGACCAGCGTTCACCCATGAGCGTTGAAATCAAAAATTTGCCTTAGGCGCGCGCAATCTGGCTAAAAGATCGGGTCTAGTCAAGGACAGAGTTTATTTGGGGCAACGAGGCTAAACCACTCACGGCATTTTTTTGCACCACTGGTCGGCAGATTGCACAGTCCGATGCAGTTGAGAAGAAAATTAAAGAAATGCCAGACTATTAAAAGAAGGATCCACTAGGCACCTTTAATCGAGGCGAGAGAGTCCAAAGCCCTCTCTCGAGCTATTTTATGATCAACAATGGGCCGCGGATAATCTAGACCTAACTTAATTCCTGCAGTCTCTAGCACCATTTTAGGAGCTAACCACGGTTGGTGAATATACTTAGACGGAAGTTGGCCAATTTCTGGAATCCACCTACGAACGTAATCACCTTTTGGGTCAAATTTTGACCCCTGAGTCATCGGATTGAAGATCCGAAAGAATGGGGCTGCATCTGCCCCGCAGCCCGCGACCCACTGCCAGCTAGCTGCATTATTAGCAGGATCAGCATCTACTAAGGTATCCCAGAACCAGTCATGCCCACTTCGCCAGTCTAGTAAAAGGTGCTTGATCAAAAACGAAGCTACAACCATCCTCACCCGATTGTGCATCCAGCCCGTCTCCCACATCTGCCTCATTCCTGCATCGACTATTGGATACCCTGTCTCCCCTCTCTCCCAAGCGGAGAGCATTGTTTTATCCTCATTCCATGGAAATTTTTTGAACTTTTTTTGCAGGGGTTCTAGCGCCATATCGGGGTATTGAACCAGTAAATGATAAGAAAATTCTCGCCAAATTAATTCACGTAAAAAAGCTGTTTTCCCCTCGCTTTCCTGTTTATCAAGGAAATAATTCCAGCACGACCGCGGACTAATTTCCCCAAAATGAAGATGCGGCGATAACCTTGAGGTGCCAGTTAGATCAGGCCGATCTCTGTCATTTTGATAGTTTCCTAATACTTTCGAAAAACTCTGAATTCTCTCTTTTGCTCCAGCTTCGCCGGGCTTCCAATTTTCACGCAACCCGGAAGACCAATCCGGACCAGAAGGCAGAAAGGCCAAATCACTAAGGGAATTACTTTGTGGCCATTTGCTAGGAGAGGAAATTTTAAAAGGTTTCGGGGCAGGGGGGTATGGGGTCATGCCTGCAAGACAAGCCTTATAGAATGGGGTGAACACCCGAAATGGAGTGCCTGTCTTTGTCTTAATCGCTTCCGGTTCAAAAAGTAGATATCCTCGAAAGCGCTTGTAAGGTATGCTCAATTCTCTCGCTATCGTGCTGTCCTGATTATCCAGCCATGGAACATAGCGCCGATTAAAAAAAATTGCTTCGGCTCCTGTTTCTTCGATAATACGCAGGAGCTCTTGCAAGCGAGATCCTCGCCTAAGAATAAGACGGCTACCGTGTTCCCTGAGCCCATTATCCAATTCGGTTAAACTGTGATGCAACCACCATAATGAAGCCTGGCCCTCGGCCACACCACCAAGAACTTCGGTATCATGGATATAAAGAGGAACAACCGCATCACCGAACTCAACAGCCTTCTGCAGAGCGACATTGTCCTCCAACCGTAAGTCACGGTGAAATAAATGAATTACTGTTGTCATTACTTTATCTCAAAAAACATGGACGGGGGGTATCCGAACGCCCTATATAGCGGATTATGAAACTTTATATATCGTTATGAGTGATACTGCATTTATAAAAATGCATGGCCTTGGCAACGACTTCGTAATTATCGATTGTCGTGCTGCACCTGTGCAGTTGACCTCTGAGACAGTTCGATTGATCTCGGACCGCAATACTGGGGTCGGCTGCGATCAACTGATTCTTATAGAATCCTCAGCAACCTCGGACGTTTTCATGAGAATTCATAACGCAAACGGCGGAGAGGTCGAGGCATGCGGCAATGCCACGAGATGTGTAGCAAAACTCCTGTTTAGCGAAGCAGAGAAAGACTCCGTCATTATCGAGACCTTAGGCGGTAGGTTGCGCGCCACAGCCAATGAAAACGGACAAATAACTGTCGATATGGGCCCTCCTAAATTTTATTGGCAAGACATTCCTTTATCTGAAAAGCACGATACATTGCATTTACCAATCGCTGTCGAAGGCTTTGAGAAACCAACGGCGGTGAATATGGGAAATCCGCACTGCGTTTTTTTTGTAACTAATACCGAAGCCATAGATCTGCCCGCCCTGGGACCTCTCTTGGAGAAACATCCTCTTTTCCCAGAACACGCTAACATTGGCTTCGCGGAGCAATTAGATGATAACAAAATCCGATTACGGGTTTGGGAGCGGGGCGCAGGGATTACAAAGGCGTGCGGCACGGGGGCCTGCGCAGCAGCGGTTGCCGGGGCCAGGTTAGGGCTAACCGAGCGTTCAGCCTCTGTAAAATTAGACGGCGGAACTTTGCAGATTGATTGGCTTCAAGACGATCATGTATGGATGACCGGTCCGGCACAAATAAGCTTTCATGGAAAGTTAGACCTTTTGGCACTGAACAAGGGCCTAGACTAGTGAGTGAATGCAAAATCGTCACGATGGGCTGCAGGCTTAATGCTTTTGAGTCAGAGGTTATTAAAGGGCACATTCATAAAGCCAAATTAGAAAATATCATTGTGATAAATAGTTGTGCTGTAACCCAGGAGGCCGAGCGTCAGACGCGTCAAAAAATTTATCGCGCAAAACGTGAGTACCCTGAAAGCCGATTGGTCGTCACTGGTTGTTCGGCACAAATTAATCCTGAGCGTTTTGCAAAAATGCAGGATGTTTACGCGGTTGTCGGCAATGCAGAAAAGCTGGATCCAAATTTTTGGTTAGATTTATCTGGTCACCTAGCTGAAGCAAAAATCCAAGTAAATGATATTATGTCAGTGCGTGAAACGGCGGGGCATTTGATACAGGGGTTTGACGGTCGATCTCGCGCATTCATTGAAGTTCAGCAAGGTTGCGATCATCGCTGCACTTTTTGTGTGATACCTTTCGGCCGCGGTCCAAGTCGTTCTGTACCGGCAGGCGAAATCGTCAACCAGATCAATGCTCTCGTTAAAAAGGGTTTCAAAGAGGTCGTCCTCACTGGGGTTGATCTCACTGATTATGGAAAAGGACTTCCAGGGAGCCTAAATCTGACTGCATTGGTTAGGAAAATCCTGAAACTAGTGCCTGAGCTCGAAAGGCTCAGGCTTTCCTCGCTTGATCCAATGGAGATGGATGATTCCTTAATTTCACTATTTGGGGACGAGCCGAGGCTCCTTCCGTCGGTTCACCTTAGCATCCAATCCGGTAACAACATTATTTTAAAGCGCATGAAAAGACGCCATCAACGTGAAGATGTCATTAAAGTTTGCGAAAAGCTTCGTGAAAAACGTCCAGAGTTAACATTCGGGGCAGATCTAATTGTGGGCTTTCCAACAGAGAATGAAAAAATGTTTGAAGATACCAGGACTCTTGTGCGAGAAGCTAAAATCACACAACTTCATGTCTTTCCCTACTCTCAAAGGGATGGAACACCGGCTCAAAAGATGCCCCAGGTGCCAAATCAAGAGCGCAAAAGACGAGCCAAAGTCCTCAGGTCGGATGGTGTTGCCCAGCTCCAATCGATTCTAGATGAGGGGATCGGCTCCGAAGCAAAGGTTCTCATAGAGAATGGTGAAAGAGGGCATTGTGAGAGGTTCTTGCCGGTAATAATGAACAAGACTTACAAAACTGGCGAAATAGTTAACACACGGATTATCGCACGAGATGGCAATTATTGGATCGGCGAGGGTATCTTATGAGTGAAGGTTGGTTCTCTAGCCTTAAAACCGGACTATCTAGGACAACATCTCGGCTTACGTCAGGGATAGCACAAGCTGTATCTGGTCGAAAGCTCGATAAAAAAGCACTTCAGGCTCTAGAAGAAACCCTTATCACAGCTGATCTTGGTGTAACCACCGCAGCAAAACTGATTTCCTCACTTGAGGCAGAAAAATTTGATCGTGACGTGACTGAAAAAGAGGTGAGGGAGCATCTCGCTTTTCGCCTCAAGAATATCCTAGAACCCGTTGCAATTCCTTTGCAGCCGCAGGGGGAAAATAAACCTCACGTTATTTTGGTAGTAGGAGTCAATGGTTGCGGAAAAACAACGACCATTGGAAAACTAGCCAAAGCATATGTGGGAGAGGGAAAGTCGGTGGTATTGGCTGCGGGAGACACTTTCCGAGCGGCAGCCGTTGAACAACTAAAAATTTGGGGGGAACGAACTGGGTGCCAGACAGTGGCAAAAGATACCGGTTCAGATGCAGCTGGGGTCGCGTTCGAAGCATTAGAGCTTGCACAGACAAATGGTGCAGACGTTTTATTGATTGATACAGCCGGAAGATTGCAAAATCGTGAGGACCTGATGGCAGAGGTTCAGAAAATGATCAGAGTTCTTCGGAAGATAGACCAAACTGCTCCCCACAGCTGTCTCCTAGTGCTAGATGCCACCGTGGGCCAAAATGCCCACTCTCAGGTTGAAACATTTAAAAAGATTGCTGAGGTATCAGGAATAGTGATGACCAAACTTGATGGCACCGCTCGTGGAGGGGTTTTAGTCGCAGTAGCAGAAAAATATGGTCTACCCGTTCATGCTATAGGGGTCGGGGAGGGAGAGGATGACTTGCGCCCGTTTAACGCTACAGACTTCTCTGAAGGTTTAATGGGGCTTTCAAAAGAAAACTGATTTCTAAAAAACCAACTGCCTTGATTTGCCGGACTGCTACCCCATGGTTATTGTAAACAACAAAGAAAAGGGGAATAAAAAATGGATGGGAAAGTCCTGGGTCAGCGTATCGCCCGCCTCGAAGATCCTAATCTACTGAGAGGTCGTGGTAGGTACACCGATGATATTAGACTTCCTGAGATGGCTCATGCTGCTTTTGTTCGCAGTCCTTACCCACACGCAATTTTAAAATCTATAGACAAGTCAGCTGCTCTAGAGATAGAGGGGGTACTTGCTGTTTACGACTTTACCGATATACGGCCGCATATGGTGCAAGATAAGCTCCCGGTTGAATTCCCCTCCGGGGTCCCCAATGCTGAGAATGCGGGACCTGCCGTCCTAGTCAAGGATGAGGCGATGTATTCAGGCGAATGTGTGGCGATTGTTTTAGCCGAAACGCGCCATGTCGCGGAAGACGCCGCGGCATTGGTTGAAACAGAAT